>QLAH01000347.1_pt1 | contig 28815 bp, 34 predicted proteins | sample 4693081 | NCBI WGS metagenome assembly QLAH01 (sample SAMN09425401, study PRJNA476045) | Lake water metagenome, whole genome shotgun sequencing project. | reverse complement strand
GAGGCATTAGAGAAAGCTGTCATGTGGATTAATAGTAGGCCAAGGAAATCGCTTGACTACAAAACGCCATTTGAAGTATTCTATGCAGATAAATCAGACACTGTTGCACTTCAAATTTGAATTGGCGTTTGATGAACCCGCCAGCCAGCTTTATAAACTCCACAAACAACTCGATGCCCTCGTCCTCCAAGCCTACGGCTTCAGCCCAGACGACGACCTCCTCGAAAAACTCCTAACCCTCAACCTAGAATTAGCTGAGAAAGAGAAAAATGGCGAGGCTATTGTCGGGCCTTGGGATCCCACCACTCCACACCCCCCTTCCTAAGGGGGGCCGGGGGGGATCCAACCTCAGCCGTAGTGGAGATCCCCCTAAATCCCCCTTAAAAAGGGGGACTTTGAAGGGGCATCCTTCTTCCAAAAGGGAACTCTAACCCAAACACCCCCCTTTTTAAGGGGGGTCGGGGGGGATCCTGCTCTCAGCCGCAGTAGAGATCCCCCTAAATCCCCCTTAACAAGGGGGACTTTGAAGGGGCATCCTTCTTCCAAAAGGGAACTCTAACCCAAACATCCCCCTTGTTAAGGGGGGCCGGGGGGGATCTAATCCTCAGCCGCAGTAGAGATCCCCCTAAATCCCCCTTAACAAGGGGGACTTTGAGGAAACACCCCCCTTCCCAAGGGGGGCCGGGGGGGATCCAATCCTTTAATAAGCAGACCTTAGAATCACCAATGGCCAGACTTAGCAGCAGCGAATTTCATCTGCCCTACAACCCTGCCCTAGTTGAGAGAGCCAAGCAACTTCGTAAAAACATGACCCCAGCCGAGAAAAAACTATGGTATCAATACTTACGAGACTTTAAGTATCGTGTTTTAAGACAGCGCCCCATCGATCAATTTATCGTTGATTTCTACTGTGCTCATCTAAGATTAGTTATCGAAATTGATGGAGACAGTCACTTTAGTGAAAGTGCGAAAGCCTACGATATTGAAAGAAGCCATATTCTGGAAGGCTATGGACTAAAAGTCTTGAGGTTTACGAACAAACAAGTTTTACAAGAATTTGAATCTGTATGCGCCTCAATAGCGCTTCTCGCTGAGCATTCTTTACCGGATGTACCTCATTAGATAGAGAACTGCCCCATTGGGAGTCATGGCCCTTCTCTCTGTTCATTGGCCTTGGTGGGGGCTAGATATTGGCTATCGATTAAAAAGGCTCCCCGGTCAAAGCGGACGCCCCAATAGCCCCCCGGACGCCGATCTAGCACCAGTCCCTCATCGCCTACTTGCAGCAGATCTGGGGGACGCAGCATCGGCATGGGGTCGGCGGTTTTGAGGTAGGGCGGCAGTGCCACCAACTGCACCCGATCTCCAACGGAAAACGTACTAGCCATAGCAACCTTCTCGAAACAATCTGACAACGCTAGCGGACACCTGCTAGCCGACACCTTGGGGCAACTGATCCCTCCATGCTTGAGTGTAGGTCAAGGTTGGGGATTCCCCATAGCCAGTCTGAGGGAGAAAAGGCTAGGCTGGCGATAGTTTGTGTAACCGCCTTTGCCAAAGGCTTTTCCGGGGCCAGCTATGACCTTAGACGACGCTGAACTGCAAGCCAAACTTCGCCGCATTGAGGCAGACCTTGGGGCCGCTGCGCCGCCGCCGTCTGCGAGGGCGGTCGATCGCACCTCCCATGATCGCGCTGTGGCTGCATCCACCGGGGGATGGCGAGATCGGTGGAAGGCCAATGCGCTGCTGCCGTTTCAATTGTTGGCGCTGCCCTGGGCTCAGGAAATGATTGACCAGGTCGTCTTTGGCGGGCAGTGGAATTTGCCCCTGCATCCGCGCAGTCTAGAGGGCATCCCCGGCATTTTTCTGTCGGCGATTTCCCACAGTGGTTTTGGCCATCTCATCGGCAACAGCATCGGGTTTGTGATCTTTAGCTGGCTGATTTTGGCCAAAAGTCGGCGCGACTATTGGATTGTGCTGCTGCTGGGCTGGCTGGGCGGAGGCGTGGCCTCCTGGCTGCTTGGCCCCAATAGCGTCCATGGCCTCAGTGGGGTGGTGTATACGCTGTTTGGCTACCTGCTGTTTATCGGCTGGCTAGAGCGTTGCCTGGTGCCGCTGCTGATTTCGGTGTTTGTGCTGGTGAACTACAGCTACTTCATTTGGGGGATGTTTCCGACTCAACCCATGGTGGCCTGGTGGGGGCATTTGTTCGGCTTTTTGATTGGCATCCTTGCCGCCTACGGCGTCTACCGTGAACCCCACGCTTCCTAGGAAGACCAAACTAAAAACCCGGTTTCTTGGTCGCTTCGCCCATGGCAGCGGCGGCGGAACCAGAAAACGGGTTTCTATTTTGGCGGGGGTGTTTCGGTAAAAAGCCTACAGGCCGTCCCAGAAGGTGCCCACGTCGATCAGGGCTTCGTAGCGTTCGAGTTGCTCAAAGGAAAAGTCCACCATGGTGGGCACCAGCAGAGAACGGGCCGGATTTTGGCGACTCACGAACAACTGGCCGTCCCGGTCGTAGAGGAATAGGGAGACATGCTCGTCGTCCTCAAATTCAGCCACTAGGCCATACTCAAACCCTGGCCAGTCGGTGGGCTGCTGGGTCGCCCAGTCTTCGGGGCGGTAGGGTTGGGCGAGCTTAACCACATCTCCGGCGTTAATGGCGTACTCAGACACGATGGATCTCCTCTGGGCTGGATAAGTGAAGGGATGGCAACAGGGGGGGGGAGATGGGGAACTGAAGGGCGGCCAGGGGTCTGATAGGGGTCTGGGCCAATAGCATCCATCGATACTTTTCTGGTGCCGTTTAGCCAGCTTACCGTAGTTTTGCTGAGGATGAAACTTTTCTGTATTTAAAAACACAGTTTTTAAGGAAATCTTCCATTCATCGGGAGCAGGGCAAGGTGTTGGGCCAATCTTGCGCCAGATCTGAAATTCGATCCTAATATTCATAACTAAGGAGCGAGTGCGTCCCGGCGCAATGCGGTGTTTCACGAGGATTGACCATGGGTACCTGGGTTAAGGAAACCGATGAAGCCATCTATCTCATGCAGGGCAATCAATGGATTTCCCGTATTCAGAAAAAGCCGTCCTCCAATAATCCCAAGGAGCAGGTGCTCAACATTGAAGGGATGCGGCAGTGGTTTTTGAGGGCCGATGCTCCCCTGGCGATGACGGTTTCCGTGGGCGCAGACGGGCCAGAACCGGATCGGGTTGGCAGCGCTAGCCCTGGGGTAAAGGAACCTGATGAGCGGGCCGGAAATGAGACCGATCCCGATGATGTGGCCCCCGGAGAAGATCGCCCTAGCCTGGGGGCTAAGCTGCGGGTTAAAAAAGCAACCTACTTTAGGCGACAGCCCCAGCCCGCCGATCAACTGGCCGAGGCCGATAAGGTGCTGGTGACCCAGGGCAGTGCCCTCGATCTTCAATACTATGTAGACCTCGGCAATAACCAATGGCAGGTGGAACTGCGGGAGTCCACCCTTGGTAGCCAACCCCAGAAAACCTGGTGGGTTGCAGCCTCCGATGTGGAAATGATCACCGACATTACCCTCACGGTGGTGCGCAATACCGTTTTCAAACGCGAACCGAAGGACTCCTCTCAACTTCCGGCCAATAGCGTCTTGACAATTCCATCGGGCACACGCTTTCACCTGATTAACAACAAGCCCGCCGCTGGCGACCATGCCGACATTGAGCTCGCCGAAGCTCCCACGGAGAACGAAGCCCGACGGGACTGGTTTGTGTATAAACCCGACGTAAAAATTGAGGGCCGACGGGAACTGCTGCGGGTTAAGGGGGATACGGTCTTCAAAACCCAGCCCGTTCAGTCGAGCCAGCTTGCTACCGACGATAAGGTGCTGGTGAAAAAGGGCACCGTGTTTCTGCTAAATTCCTACGCCCAGCCCGCCGACAACCATGTGCGAGTGGCTTTCCAGGGGGCGTTTCTGGGGCCAAAGAATCTCACGACCTGGTTTGCCTACGTTCCAGACATCGAAATCGAAGGCACCAGCATCGGCAACAACCCCAATGATCGCGGCGTTGCGCCCGTCGATTCGGGTAAGGATCCCGCAACGCCTGTGGATCGGGGCATTCGCCTCCAGCTACCAGGGTTAAAAGGCACCTACTACTCCAACGACCCCATCTATCCGGTCAACCAGTATGGCCAGCGGGGCAACTTCACCTGGGGCGAGGCGCTGCACGTCAATTGGGCCACGGGCTACTATCGCAAACCCGCCAATGCCAAGGTGGTGCAGGGCATCCTCAAAGTGGCGCGGGCGATGGAAGAAATTCGCCGCATGTACGGGGATCGGCCCATTCGCATCAATTCCTGGTACCGCGACCCCGCCACCAACGCCGCCGTGGGGGGAGCCCGCTTCTCTCGCCACCTGTCCGGCGATGCGGTGGACTTTGTGATTCCTGGGGTGAGTTGCTTCAATGTCTATGCCCGCCTCAGCCCTTGGTGGGGCAACCGGGGCGGCTTAGCTAGCTCCTCGGTGTTCACTCACATTGATGTGCGGGGCTATCGGGCTCGGTGGGATTACGGCTACTGAGGGTATGCGTGGATTGACTCAATACAAAGAGAAGATAATTTGTTCGGAGTGACCCTCCCCAATGCCTAGGGAAGGGGTTAGAATTTAGCTTGTTTTTTAAGCGTTGAACTTATTTCTACCATGGCGGATTCCGGTGCTTCCCCGACAAGCGAAAACTCTGAACTATTGCCCCGTCAAGAAAGGGTAGAAACGCTACGTAATGCTTTAGAGACCCTGCAAATTGCTGACGAAATTGCCAAGCAGGGCTATCTCATCACCAGTTCCGAACTGGCGGATTTGATGGATGTGAACGCCAGCGCTGTCACCAGCCGAGGGGAACTTTGGCACTGGCGCAACTGGTCTGTCTCCCGTGTGCGTCGGGAAGGCAACCAAATTCTCTGGCAAATCGAGCGGATTGATTAAGCCATTCAACAGCTCGAAAAATGTTTGGCAGGCCAAGCATCCTGACTATCTTTAAGGTAGACGGAATGCCGTTCTACCCTAAGTTTCTGGTCAACTGAGACGATCACAGCCCTCCCACAACGCGGCCTGGGCTGAGTTTTCGCTTGGGATCAAATTGGGCTTTGATGGCCTTCATCATACCTAGGGCATTGCCGTCATAGCCCCACACATCAACAGCTTCCTTGAGGCTGGGGGGAGCCTCTAGCAGGGTGAAGTAGCCCTTGGCTTGGGTGCAGGTGCGGCGCAAGGTTTTGATCTGATCTGGGGTCACGGTTTCTAGGGCCAAACTCACCGTGCCGATGCCGCTACTGGCGTGGACACGGGTTAGGTTTTGGGGAGTCACCTGCTGGAGTTGGGCTATGAAATTATAGGCAGCAGTGGGCAGCAGGCCAACCTTGGCCTTCACGGTGGCAAATTCGCTAGCCTCCGCTGAGAAGAGGTGGTGATTGGCCTGATTCCAGAAGGCCTGATCCTCGGTTTCCGCCAATTCTTTGACCTCCAATCCGGCGGGAATAAGCTGGCGCAGAACGGTCAATTGTTCCTCTACCCCAGGGGCGATGGACTGGAACCGAGCCGCTAGGGTGAAAGCCTCTGGGCCACCCAAGGCAGCGGCCAGGGCAGGGGACAGCAGATCCAGGGCCACGGGGGTCAGCGATGAGCGACGCACGGCAGCGGCGAGGGTCTGGATTTCGTCAACGTTCCCGAAAATCACCAGGGTTTTCGAGGCCTCCTGCACCGGAAACAGGCGAAAGGTGAGTTGCGAGATGATTCCCAAGCTGCCGTAGGACCCCGTGAATAGCTTCATCAGGTCGTATCCGGCTACGTTTTTCACCACGCGCCCCCCAGCCTTGGCAATTTGGCCGTCGTAGCGTACCAAGGAAAGACCAATCAGCATATCTCGCACGCCGCCGTAGCGCTGCCGCAGGGAACCCGCATCCGCCGTGGCCACCATGCCGCCCAGAGTGACCCGTTCGGGATAGGCCGGATCAAGGGGGAGAAACTGGTTGACAGCGGCAAGTTTGGGGGCCAGTTCCGCCAAGGTAACCCCGGCCTGGGCGGTGAGGGTCATATCCCCCACGGCATGGTCGATGATCTGATTCAGGCGGGCGGTGCTAATCACTAGGTCAACCCCTTCAGCCAAACCGCCCCAGGTGATCTTGCTGCCGCTGCCGCAGGGCAACACCCGCCACTGGTTTTGGTGGGCGCAGGCCATCACCTCCGCCAGGTGGGCTTCGCTGGTGGGGTAAACCACGGCTTGGGGCAGGGTGCCATCTGCCGTCACCTGGGCTAGGGCTGCCCCTAGCTCAGCGGCGATTTGGTCTTGGGAGACAACAGCTTCAGCCCCAATCAGGGCGGTGAGGGTACTAACGAGGTCGGCCATGTTAGTCGATACTGATGGGGGTGGGGCCGCTGCTAGAGGAGGCCGACGGGGGCGGTACGTCGGTGCGGGGGGTGCGGAACTCGCTGTAGAGGCGATCTCGCCAGTCGAAGAAGGCTTGGTATTCGGGCACATCGGTCAATCCGGGCACACCCTTACCGCAAATGCCCTCCGGTAGATCGACATACTGACGGTCGGGGAACTTGAGGTACATGGTGGCAGCAGCCACGGCAAAATCCGCCAGGGTGGGCTGGCTGCCCAGCAGGTAGGGGCTGTTTTCCAGCATCAGGCACAGCGCCTCCAAATCCTGCTTCAGGGCGGTGGCGGCGACTTTGATGTCGTCTGGGCCAAAGCCAACCCCGGTACCGACGAGGTTCAGAATATCCCCCGGCAGGGCACCCACCAGGTTCCGCAGCAGGTCGGGGGTGGCCGTGGGCAATAGGGCAGTGCGGAAGTTGGGGTGCTGCTTAAAGGCTCCAATCATCACCTTGCGGGCATTGGGCACAATGGCTTCATCGGCCCAGCTTTCGAGGGCAAGGCACAGCCCCCGCTGTTTGGGATCGGTGGGCAGAAGGTTTCGGTCGGGGTAGGTGCGCTCTAGGTGCAGGGCAATGGCGGTGGAGTCGGGAATGATCTGGTCGCCATCCTTGAGCACGGGCACCTGGCGCTGGCCCGACATTTGGAAAACTTCTACCTGGCCCACACCGGGGGTGACTTCCACCTTTTGGTAGGGCAGTTGCTTGTAGTCGAGGATGAGACGAACTTTCTCCGCGTAGGTGGAGGCTTCAAACTGGTACAGCGCTAGCATAGGTGTCCTCTTAGCAGCCTGGGTTATCGGGGATCAGTTCTGACCCGGTATCACTGTATCGCTATTTGCGGGGTCTGCACAGGCAGCGGGGGGCTGGGTGGTCACGGTGACGGACTCGAACCCTGCGGTGGCCAAAAGCTGACCCACGGTGACTTCGGCGCGACGGTTGGCTTCATTCAGCAGTCCCGTGGTGCAGGCGGCAGATTCGATTTTCTGGAGCGCTTCCTGCTGGGCCATGGCTTGCAGTTGGGGGGCATTGTCCGGCCCTAGGCCCAGCCAGCCCCGGTCGTAGTCGTAGACGGTGGATTGGGTGAGATCCAGCTTGCTATCCAACACCTGCGGCGGCGGCAGGGTGACGCGAATGGCGGATTCGCCCTCAAGCTGCACGTCATCCACGGTAATTTGCGACAGATCCACCCCGGCCCGCACTTCGCCGTAGGCCAGGTAGAGCAGGTTGGTCGAGCCAATCACGTAACCTGCCAGGGTGCGGTCGCTTTGGGCCGGGACGATGGCCTCCATGGCAAAAATCGCCGTGGTCAGTTCGCTGGCCCCCCGAAGCTGCTGCACCACGACGGTGCGCACATCCACCTCCGGCTCCGTCACCGCCGGAATAAACAGCGTCGGCAAGGTTTTCAAGAACTGTTGCCCCGACCGCAAAGTGCCCACCCCCATCACCAAGCCCAAGGCTACGGTACCGCCGACTACCATTTGCCCCAGGGGCCACAGCCAGCGCCAGGGGACTACCGACGGCCTCGGCTGGGGCGGATGCCCCATGGGGTAAGAGGAAACGGCGGGCGGAAAAGCCCTGCTGACCCCAGCCTCTTCGTCGGATACCGGCCCTAGCAAATGGAATCCATCTATCCAACCTGGCCCATATTCTGAGCCATATTCCGAGGTGTATATCGTTCCTTCCGACCCAGCCCCGTACCCAGAAGATCCTTGAGTTCGGGACGGTGCCACCTCCCCTGGCGGCATAATGGCCGTGGATGACCTACGGCCATCTGGGGTATCGGAAGTAGCAGGACTATGACCCATAGTTGACCTCAAGGGACGAACGTGAATGGCAAACGTGACGATACGAGGCTAGCAAATTCCCATCTTGGTCGGGGGATCGGCTGTGCAACTTTAGATACCGATGCTACTCTGGCGATACGCTAGACAGCCGCTTCAATTCTGGCTATAACTTCCACGGCTATCGTTTGAACGGCCCTAGATTTCATGATTAGGAAATTGGGTACACCATTGCACGGGCCACGGGATCAGATGCCAGCCAATCTTTGTGGAATAGGGGCCAAATTGTGAGTTAGACTACTGAACCGTCTTCGCTGCTTTCTTAACCTAAGGGGCCAGTTATCCTCCTGCGAATGGGGAGAAATTTCAATAAAATCCTACATAAATACCGCAGTTTTCCACAGGCACAACTTTTGTTAAGATGATTTAACCTTTCTGAAAGCCCTTCTATTTAGCAGGTTGTAGAGGGCTAAGGATCCTAGCTACCCATATTCCACAAACTTATCCACAGCTTTGACCTGGGCTGTGGATAACTTGTCCTTAGGGATGAATTTGTGCCAAGGAAGTTAACGAAAGGCTAAGTTTGGCCCCTCCCAACAGGCGGCCTAGTCTTGTGCAGAAGTCCGTTTTAAGGAGATCGCGTTGCCCTATGGCTGTATCCATGCGTCAGAAAACCATCCTCATCACCGGAGCCAGTAGCGGCATTGGGGCTGCCTGTGCGCGGTTGTTGGCCCAGGACGGGGCACGGCTGATCCTCGCGGCTCGTCGCACCGAAAAACTCCAGGCCCTCGCCTCCGAGTTGCAGGCCCAGCACGGCATTGAGGTACTGCCCCTCACTTTGGATGTGTGCGATGCCCAGGCGGTGCAGGCGGCGGTGGATGGATTGCCGATGGAATGGCAGGCCATTGATGTGTTGATCAACAATGCGGGCCTGAGTCGGGGGCTAGATAAGCAGTACGAAGCTCCCCTGCAAGACTGGGAAGAGATGATCGATACCAACGTGAAAGGCTTGCTCTACGTAAGCCGTGCCGTAGTGCCGGGGATGGTGGCACGGGGGCAGGGTCATGTGGTGAACGTGGGTTCCATTGCCGGACGGCAGACCTATCCCGGTGGCAGCGTGTACTGTGCAACTAAGGCGGCGGTAAAGGCGCTTTCGGAAGGGCTAAAGCTAGATTTGCTGGGCACCCCGGTACGGGTCACCAACATTGAACCGGGGTTTGTGGAAACGGAATTCAGCGACGTGCGCTTCCATGGCGACACCGAACGGGCCAAGCAGGTCTACAAGGGCATGGTGCCCCTCACCGGGGACGACATCGCCGACAGCATCGTCTTTGCCATCACCCGCCCAGCCCACATCAACATCAGCGAAATTTTCCTCATGCCCACCGACCAATCCTCGGTGTTCCACGTTCACCGCCGTCCAGAGTAGGACAAGCATCACCAGCCTCAGCGATACAATAGACCACGGTTGTCTAGCCATACCTTTGGGGTGGGATATTTGGGCAACCTTTGGACAATCCTGGATGTTGGCAGCCCCTTAACTCCCTATTTGCGACGTAACGCCCATGCCCCTTTCCGTTGGTGATCCGGCCCCCAACTTCTCTTTGCCCGATGCCGAGGGCAACCTGTACAGCCTAGAAGCCCTCAAGGGCCAACGGGTCGTGCTCTACTTCTATCCCCGCGACAACACCCCCGGCTGCACCAAGGAAGCCTGCGGGTTCCGCGATGCCTACGCCGCCTATCAGGAGAAAGGCGTGACGGTGCTAGGGGTGAGTGCCGACGATGCTAAATCCCACAGCAAATTTGCCGCTAAATACAACCTGCCCTTTCCGCTACTGGTTGACGAAGGCGGCGAAGTGGCTAGCCGATTTGGCGTTTATGGCCTGAAAAAGTTTATGGGCAAAGAATATATGGGCATTACCCGCAGTACCTTCATCATCGGCCCCGACGGCACCCTAGAAAAAATCTACCTGAAGGTGAAGGCCGAAACCCACGCTGAAACTGTGCTGGCAGAGTTGGCTGTTTGAGGACTTGGCCGTGACTTAGACGTGGTATCGATCTGAGGTGAGCAATCGAGCCACGGTGAGGCCAAACCTGTAATCGGCTTTGACCCGACACAGACTATCATGGGTCGCACGACTAGATCGGTTAGACGGGTTAGAGGGGTCTCATGGTTAGATGAGGCGAATCGCTGCTCTAGGTTAGCGCCAACCCAGCCTGCGGAGGACACGCCATGGCCTACTTTGCCCATATGCTGCAAACCCTAGTGGGGCTGCTGTTGCGTCGGCCCATCCTCGGTACTTGCGTAATTCCGGTGTTGTCCGATGGCACCATTGTGCTTGTTTTGCGCCGCGATAACCGCCGCTGGAGCCTCCCCGGTGGCTTAGTGGACTGGGGTGAGGATGTGATCACCGCCGCCCGCCGAGAGCTACGAGAGGAAGCTGGCCTTGAAAGCGCCGACCTAGATCGGCTAGTGGGGGTATATTCCCAACCCAAACGAGATCCCCGCTTCCATTCCGTTTGCGTGGCGGTGGCGGTGCGGGTGCAGGGAACACCCCATGTGACCGATCCCCGCGAAGTACTCGAGGTGCGATCCTTTGCCCCCGAAGCCCTACCCTGGGATCAGTTGGCCCACGACCATCGCCGCCATCTAGAGGATTTTTTCAGTGGCCAAACGGTTTTAGCCTAAGCTGAAATGAGGGGTCTGGCCCGATGGTCGGGTACCAACTCGCCCAATCGCCGCCCTGCAATGGTTCTATCGCGTCAGTCAGGGCTATGAAATCCTCCCACGATGTCGTCATGCGTACGGGTCGCCTCAAGGTGCCCAGCGGTACCCTGTTTTGGCACGAAGCTGGCCGGGGGGAAACCCTGGTTTTTCTCCACGGTTCCTGGCACGACAGCGGTCAATGGCTCCCGGTGATGCAAGCCCTGGCTACGGAATATCACGGCCTCGTCCCCGACCTGATCGGCTTTGGCGAATCCATTAGCACCGCCACGGTTCACTCGGTGGATCTCGAGGTAGAAGCCCTACACACCTTGCTTCAGGCACTGCGCATTGCCCGCTGTGTGCTGGTGGGGCATTCTCTAGGGGCGTGGGTGGCCCTGCGCTATGCCCAACGCTATCCCGATCAGGTGCGGGGGGTAGCGGTGGTCGAACCGGAGGGGTTGGTTGGGGCCAAAGGGTCTCGCTGGCGGTTAGATCGCTGGTTGGTGAACCCCCTGTCGCCCCTAGTCCCGGTGATGACCCTGGCCTCCTGGTTTGGCGGCAAGGGTAAATTACGGGCCTTGCAGCGGCGACGGCGTACCCTACGTCAGGCTCCGGCGGCTTGCCAAATCCTGTTTCGGCGGCGTCCAGCCGACATTGCCGCAGAGCAGATTGACCCCAACACCTTGCCGATTCAAACCGTGGTGCAATTTTTAGCCAACCCAGCCTCCCTGTCGGAGGAGTCCTCCCGATCTTCAGGCATGATGTTGGGCTTGGTGCAGCCCGTACCCGCCGCTACCACCCCCCTAGGGCTAGAGGAAACCGCCACGACCACCGCCCTCCGCCAACTTCTGGCCACCATGCTGTTAACCCCAGCCCCCTAGCGACCACGACTGAGCCAATCTCTAGACTTAGCAAAGTTTTGTATGAATGGTCAGCAATGTTAACAATTAGGGGTGAATAAATTGGCAAAGTCCGGTACCCTAAGGGGTCAAGTCACCCTGTTCATCTTCGGGGATGCAATGTAGAACCACGAGATCAGGATTAGGCCACCCCATGACGGATAACACTGCTTCCAATCCGGCCCCAGAGCCTCAAGAACAGACCTCTCCCGACCGCTCTCCGATGCCTGCCCCCATGGGTGTTAGGCCAAGCCAGAACTGGGAAGTGGTGCAGTTCCCGGGGCAGATGGCCATCACGGAATCTTCGATGGCAGAGGCCCCTGCCACCAAATCTGCGGCCAGAGAACCCCAGAAAGCAGCGACCGTGGTGGCCACTTCAGCCTCCCCCGCAGCTACCTCGGCTCCCCTCCATCGCACCGAGGAACTCATCCAGCTCATCCAAGACTTGAACCAATGCAACGATGCCCTGCTGATTCGGGTGTCGGATCTGGAGGAAACCCTAGAACGCTCCCAGGCCGCCCTACAGGCAGAAATTGAACGCAATCAGTCCCAGGGCATTGTGACAGCGGCTCGCTCAGCAGCCCCCCCTCAAATTGCCCAACTGCTGAGCGAACTGGATGCCGCCAACGACGGCCTGCGAAGGGCCACTATCCACAACGAAACCCTGCAAACCGAGTTAGAGTCTAGCCAGCAGCGGGTGGCCCAGCTCGAGCGAGAATGTACCCTACTGCAACAGCGCTTCAGCGAAAAAAACACCGCCCTGCAACAGGCCGAGGATAGCTGCCGCGACCTGAAGGCTCGCCTCCATCGCCAGCAGCGCTACACCCTTCAGTTCAAGACGGCTTTAGAAAAATGCCTAAACATGGCCAACGACGCTCAGCCCGCTGGCAGCAGCCCTGCGGGGTTGGGGCTCAGCGGCGGGGAGGATAACCAGCCCGTGACCCTGCCTAAGGCCCAGGAAATTCAGCCATGGGCTGCGCCGAGCGTGGCCACCAGCCACCAGTCTGATGTGCTCTCTAATCTGATTCATAGCTTGAAGCCCACGGCGGCAGCGAGTTCTGCTCCAGCAGCATCCCCTTCAGTCCCCGAGCCACCCTTATCAGACTTACCAGAGGCATGGCCCCAGCCCGCCGCTGAAGTACCTTCCCCTGCCGCTCCATCCCTGCCAGATCCGTGGCTGGCTCCGGCTACCTCTGAGGCCGATCTCGCCCCAACCTTTACGGAACCATCTCCCTGGGGGATGCCCCTCACGGCACGCTCTGCCCCCAGTCCGGTGGAAACGACAGCCCCCCCAAGCCGAGAGCCTATCCAAAACCGGGAACCTGTGGCCGACCCGTTACCTTCTTTCTCAGCCAATCCCGTGGCCCCAAGGTCTATTCCTAAGGTAGAACCCGCCTTTGCCGCCCCTATCACTCCCCACCCCACCTCCCCGGCAGCGACTGCCTCAGCGGGATATCCCCAGCGGTCTCAGCGCAAGATTGCCTCCCTGGCAGCGGTGCAGCTTCCCAGCTTTGGTCGTCCTCCCCGCCGATCCTAGGCCGGAAAGTATAGAACTGGGTGCCAACTGCGGCGGAGAATGTCGCGGGTGAGGCTGGGGGTAGACCATTTCAGGAACCCACCAAGGCCCCTGGTGCAGGTAGCAATGGCCCCAATATCGTACTGTTCAGCCGTCAGCATAATTTGCTGAATTGGGTCTCCTTCGACCACCGTGGTATTGACGACGAGGCCGAGGCTGGCCAGTTCTGCTTGAATTTTTTCGCATTCGGCCTGAGCCTGTTCAACGGGGTGATCACCGTGGAATTCGCGCCGGATATTTTCATCGATGACCCACAGCAGCCGAACCCGCTCTAGCACCGAGTTGGGGTTGCTTTGTACCTGCTTGCGTACCTTTTCGATCAGGGTTTTTCCCCCTTGTTGGCCGTCGTAGGTTAGCAGTAGGTATCGAAAGAGGTGGCTGGTGCGGAGTTCTAGTTCGGCGGTGGTGTAGGTGGAAATGAGTTGGGGCCGCAAGATCATTAGGGGGACGTGGGTTTTTTCCGCCAACTGCATCGTGGTGCTGCCAAACAGCTTTTCCTCTAGCATGGTGCGGGTGGGGGTGCCCAGAAAAATCACATCGGCATGGCACTGCTTGGCAAGGCGTAAGATGTTGTCACCGGGTCGCCCCATCTGCACGTCCACCTTCACGTCCACCTGATCGGGCACGTTGCGAAGCAATTCGGTGAGCCGCTGTTTGGGCTTGGCTAAAATTTCTGGATCCTGGCTAGGAATCTCGCGCTCGGCGTCGATGGCGACATTGTGAAAAAACGTAAGAGACTGAAACCCGCCGTTGGCTAGACTTGGCACAAACTGCGCCAAACGATGCATTCCATCGGTGAAGTCGGTACAAATCAGAGCGCGTTGAAACATAGTTGCCTCGTCGTTGCGTCGTCTCGGTGCAAAGTCGTCTCAGTGCAAAGGATTGGGCCGAGTCGTAACCCCTCTGGGGGGCCCTGACGAGGCCTACGGTAAGCGACACCCCATCATAACTACGATAACGTTTGGCCGCTCTGTTTCGTCGCAGGCTTGAAGGGAACGGTGCCGTTGGGGCTGAATGAAACCTGATACCAAATCCGAATAGACAACCCCCTAAACGAATTGAGGCTTCGACAAGCTCAGCCTAAGCGGGATCAGCGTTTGAAGCGGGGGCAAGCCACCGGGATTTGGGATGACCTATGGTGGCTGGTTGACACCATGCCGAAAAGGTGTGCTTTCTTGTCGGTTAGGCAGCGCGATAGCAGAACCCAACAAACCTGAGACCGTTGGCTGAATGGAGAAAAATCTGTAGGCTAGAAAACGGTTCGGTTAGACGACGGCATTAAGGCGATGAAGAGGGGGCGTTTAAGGCTGTCGGTAACAGACGGTAGGTGAGCCGTGTCGATGATTGTCTTGCCCGCAGGGGCTAGATATATGGTCGATAAAGAAAATGATTAAGAAGGGGAGTTGTCGAGAAGGGAAGTTGTCGAGAAGGAGACGCCCCAGCATCCCTAGCCTGATTCCTCAGAACCCTGCGAGAGAGGGAGGTCGCCATCTTCAGGACGTTGAAGCCCTGGCCCAGAAGACCAATGAAGGTACAAAGCAGACAATCACCTAGGCTAACTAGACCTGGGGATTTGGCCCAATGCCCCACTCGTGCTTGAGAAACTGCTTGTACATGGTTTCGCGCATCATCATTTGCTCGTAGAGCTTGACCAAAAACTGTTGGGCTTGCTCACGGCTCATTTGGTTCACCTGGGTCTCGAAGGATCGCAGGCTGAACTGCTGTTCCAGGGAGAGTTGCATCGGTTCGTTCATGGATGGACTCCTGCGAGAGAACAACATGGGGGATACCAAAACGGAATTCCCCATGGGACATCGAGGCTTCACTAAGGCCCAGGGGGTGAGAGTAACCGCAGATAGCCCTAGGGAAGTCATTGTGGTCAAGGTGAATCCTTGAACAATTGTTTTAATAATTATAACAATTGTTTGACAAGGAGTCGGTCTTGACAGGTTCGAGATATGGCTAGTAAGCCCTAAATGGACAAACTTGACCTCAAACTTCACATTTTTTATCAATATCTCTTGAGTAAAAATGCTCAGTGCGAACGGTTCGCAGGATTAGGCGCTAGGGGTTGGTCGTACGAAACCTGAGTTCGGGTTAGACATCGTGACCAGATTCCCTGGTAGACCACCCTGCGGGAAGCAAGCTACACCCCCAGCCCCTCTCCCACGAGGAGAGGGGAGCTAGAAAGGCTCAAAGTCCCTCTCCCTTGGGGAGAGGGATTTAGGGTGAGGTCTAAAGCGCAGGCTGGAAGCAAGCTACACCCCTAGCCCCTTTAGGGTGAGATCTACCCAAAGACCACGGTGCGATTGCCGTAAACCAAGGTTCGGCTTTGCAAATGAAGACGTACCGCACGGGCTAGCACAATGCGCTCCATGTCCTTGCCCTTGCGGATGAGTTCCTTCACATCGTCGCGGTGGCTAATGCGCACCACATCCTGCTCGATGATGGGGCCTTCGTCTAAATCTGAGGTGACGTAGTGGGCCGTTGCGCCGATGATTTTCACCCCCCGCTGATAGGCCCGCTGATAAGGATTCGCCCCCATAAAGGCGGGCAAAAAGGAGTGGTGAATGTTGATAACGTTGCCGTAGACATTGAGAAAATCCGACGAAAGCACCTGCATATATTTGGCTAGCACCACCAGGTCGATGTTGTATTCCTTCAGCAGGGCCAATTGCTGCTGCTCCTGCTCGGCTTTGGTGTCTTTGGTAATGGGAATGTGGTAGAAGTCGATCCCGAACTGGTCGGCAATGGGTTTGAGGGTGGCGTGGTTGCTGATGATTAGCGGAATTTCGGCCTTAAATTCCTTGGCCTGGTGCCGCCACAGCAAATCCAGCAAACAGTGATCTTGATGGCTCACCCAAATCGACAGACGCGGCACATCATCGGAAAAACTAAGCTGCCAGGTGGCCCCCAACGGCTGGGCAATGGCGTTAAAGGCGGGGCCGATGATCTCACGGGGCAGGTTAAAGCCCTCCAGTTCCCACTCCAGCCGCGATAGGAAAAGCCCCGCCTCTGGGTCGCAGTGTTGGTCGGCGTGGAGGATGTTGCCGCCATTGGCATAGATGAAATTAGCCAGCTTGGCCACCAGCCCCTTTTGGTCGGGGCAAGACACGAGCAAAATCGCCGTCGGAGAACCCATAGTCGCGAGGTTAAATGACCACAGAATCCTGGGATCTTAGCACCCGATCTAAAGGGTCTGATGGCCAGAATGAGTCGGTTACCTGGACGAGGCCACGGGGCTAATTTCCTGCATCCTCCGACGGTTCCGGTTCAGAGGCTTCTGATTCAGAGGCTTCCGGTGCAGGATTTTCCGACTCAGCCGCACCGTTTTCGTCGGGGACAACCTCAGGTATCTCCATTTCCAAAGGCAGACTATTGTCTGACGATTCTCCTGATGGGGCTTCTCCGTCTGGGGTCTCCCCTGCGGCCCCATTCTCCCCATCCACAGGCATTTTCCATTCCGCCAGGGGCCGCTTGATGCCGTTAGCGACGTCGCGAGTCACCACCAGCACGTCATACTCGCCCGTGGGGCTTTCTGGAGGCCATGCGCCATCGGGATCGATAACCGCGTAGTTGGCATTGCCGCTAAAGTCTGGGCCACCCAGAATCAGAACATGCTCGGTGCCATCCTTTAAGGTGACCGTCACTTGGCCCTGGGGTTGGTCTAGGCCAAAGTCCTGGATCTGATCCGCCGCCATGGTTACCCGTTGCAGCGGGGAATCGGTGTTCAATCGGCTCAGCAAAAAGGCCACTGCTCCCGGTTCCGCGACAAGATTCTCCGGGACGGTCATCTGCCAGTTACCCTCGCCATCGCCCTCAAAGGAGAGCGTTTCGCCATTGCGCTCCACCGTCACCTTCGCCACATCGGTTTCGGCAAAGTCAAACACTGGCCCTGCCCCATCGCTCACCGGGGCGCTTTCTGGGGTGCGGCTCTGGCGCAGTTCGCCCATCAACACCCCTGCCCCCAACAGCAGGGCTACCCCCACCAACATCACCGTACCGCGCTTCAGTTTCATGGCTTACCCGACTCCCTACACCGAATTCAATCCTGATTCAGCAAAAACCCAGGATCACAACGAACCGAGGATCAATCTTAGCGGTTGTCAGGGGCCGATGACGTCCATAGCCCATCCGGATTGAAGGCATCGTCGGGTCGCTAGCGCCAAGATGAGGCTGTACCAACCCGAAGCTAAGCTTCCCTAAGAGGCATGGAGCCTACTAGCCCTCAACCCTAAACTTTAGAAGCAATTCTTGGCCGATGGTGTCGTAATCTTGCCACGCCGCCGCCGCCTTGGTCGCCTTCACCGCAGAGACCAGTTGCCCCTGTTCTGCGGCCTTGTGGTAAGCCGCATAGCGGCGAATGCTGTGGTTAAACATGGGGGGCTGAATCGTGTCTAGCATGGGCTGAAGGGCGGCGGCAATGCGGCGGCGAGGGGGCATCATTGTCAGCAGCACACGGTAGTTCTGGATATTCAGCGGTTCCAGGTAGGTCACCATCAGGGCCAGCACATCTAAAGCCAGCACGTCGGGCGTCGTCGGTAGCACCAGCAGATCACAGGCGTTGGTCAACATTGCTAAATCGTCCGGGTCGGGCCGAGCCTGGGTATCAATCACCACATGACCTTCTTTGGGCAAATAATCCCCCGCTTGCCACTCGTCCGTCACCGCAAAGGGTAGCGCCCCCCGGTTGGCCCAGGCCAGGGCAGAACGGTTCGGGTCGGCGTCGATCAACAGGGTATCGGCATTCATTTGCAAAAAGGCCGCTAGGTGAATGGCCGTCGTGGTTTTGCCGACACCACCTTTGAAGCTGGCTACGGTGATGATCATGGGGGTTAGGGAGTGGGGAGTCGGGAGTGGGGAGTGGGGAGTCGGGAGGGGCGGTTGGGATCGTTCTGTTTTAGATTGCAGTTGTGGATTTTGAGCGTTCTGGATATAAATCGAGATCGCTGTCGGTATCGCTGATAAAGTCCTAGGGGATGGATCGTTGAATGGGATGGATGGTGCGGTGATGGAACTTGAGTTGCCCGATGCGGCGGCGACCCAACGGTTGGGGGAAGGGCTGGGGCGGGTGCTTCCGGCGGGGACGATCTTGCTGCTGTCGGGGGACTTGGGCAGCGGCAAAACGACCTTAATTCAGGGTTTGGGGCTTGGCTTAGGGATTTCTGACCCCATCAGCAGTCCGACGTTTACCCTGGTCAACGAGTACCTTGAAGGTAGAGTACCCTTGTACCATATTGACCTATATCGGCTCGATGGTGAAGAGGTAACGGATCTTTATCTCGCGGCCTATTGGGACGATCAAGAAACCGCCCCTGGCATCGTTGCCATTGAATGGGCCGAGCGCTTGGCCGATCTCCCTACCCCGGCCCTTTGTATTGGCCTTGCCTACGCTGACGATGGTGGACGAAAAGTCACCCTAGCGACCCCCAATGCTGTCTATACCTCACTTTTGGAGCAAGCGCTAAGCCATGGCTTACTGGTTGATGAAGTCTGAACCCGATGTCTACAGCATCCACGACCTTGCCCGCGACAACACCGAACTTTGGGATGGCGTGCGCAATTACCAGGCCTGCAACTTTCTGACCAGCATGGCGGTGGGCGATCTGGCTTTTTTCTACCACTCCAACACCAAGCCACCGGGCATTGTGGGGCTAGCCAAAATTGTGGAGGCCAACGTCGTTGATCCCACCCAGTTCGACCCGGCCCACAAGTACTACGACCCCAAATCTTTGCCGGACAATCCCCGTTGGCGCACGGTGGTGGTGGGTTATGTGGAAACCTTTGCTGCCGGGATCAGCCTCGACCAACTGAAGGAGACCTTTACCCCAGAAGACCTCTGGGTGGTGCGGCGGGGCAATCGGCTATCGGTGATGCCCGTGGTCGATGCGGTGGCCGAGCAAATCCTGACTATGGCACGATCGATTCAAGTAGGGCTTTAGACTCCTATGCGCCTGCCCGACGAACCCGAATCTTCCCCACAAATCAACATCGTGCCCATGATTGATGTGGTGTTTGCGGTGCTAGCGTTTTTTCTGGTGTCGAGCCTCTACCTCAGCCGCAACGAGGGGCTAACGGTATCGCTGCCAGGGGCGCAAACGGGCACAGTTCAGCCGCAGCTTTCCATTGTGGTCACGGTGGCGGTCAGCGGGGCCTTGGCGGTAGGGGGCCAACCCGTCAGCGATGACCAACTGCTGGGGGTTGTGCAGGCGCAATTGCCCGCGACGGTGGGTAATGTGGTGATTATTCAAGCCGATCAAGCTGTGCCCCACGGGCGGGTGGTGGCGGTGATGGATCAACTCAGAACCCTAGAGGGCGTGCAGCTTGCCATTGCCACCCAGCCGTCCCCTGAGGGGAATGCACCAGCCGCCCCGAATCCTCAGTAAGCTAGGGCGGTCTCAATCCTAAAATAACCTGAGTTCGGGATAAGCCAGCCGCTGCAATCTTGAGAAACCTGCTTCCAGCTTGCGCTTTAGCCCTCACCCTAAATCCCTCTCCCTTGGGGAGAGGGACTTTGAGCCTTTCTAGATCCCCTCTCCTCGTGGGAGAGGGGCTGGGGGTGTAGCTTGCTTCCCGCAGGGTGGTCTACCAGGGGGTCTGGTCACGATGTCTAACCCGAACCGAGGTTAAAATAGAGATCCTTGTCGGTTGGGGTATCGAATCGGATGCTGTTGGCGAACTATTCTTTATCCTAGATTTACCCTCATCCTAAATCCCTCTACCAAGCCGCGAGAGGGACTTTGAAAGCGGTTTCCGGCTCCCCTCTCCTCCTTGGGAGAGGGGCTGGGGGTGAGGGCAAAACGAGGCATAAACGCTTCTCTCCCACCTTACTCTGCCCTTCCCCATGACCTGGATTATCGCCACCTTTTACAAGTTTGTTGACCTCGATGATCTGCCCCAACTGCGGGATGACCTGTTGGCCGAAAGCCAACGCTGGGGGCTGTGCGGCACGATTTTGCTGGCCGAGGAAGGGTTGAATGCCACCATTGCAGGCTTGCGGGAGGGGGTAGATCACCTGTTGGCTTGGCTGCAAGCCCATCCCGCCATTGGCCCACTGACGGTGCAAGAATCCACCACGGAAGTCCCCCCCTTTGGACGCATGAAGGTGAAAATTAAGCCGGAAATCGTTACCCTAGGTCGCCCAGACCTCAATCCCAATCAGCAGGTGGGCACCTACGTAGACCCCCAAGACTGGAACCCCCTGATTCAAGACCCCGACGTGGTGCTGATTGATGCCCGCAACGGGTTTGAGGTAGACCTGGGCACCTTCCAGGGAGCTATCAACCCCCAGACCCGATTCTTCCGCGAACTGCCGGGCTACATCGAACAGCACCTCGATCCCACCCAGCACCGCAAGGTCGCCATGTTTTGCACCGGGGGCATTCGCTGCGAAAAAGCCACTGCCTACCTGCGCCAGCGCGGCTTTGACCAGGTCTACCATCTCAAGGGCGGCATTTTGAACTACCTCAAGCAGATCCCCCCCAGCGACAGCCTGTGGCAAGGCAACTGCTTCGTGTTTGACGAACGGGTGGCAGTGGATCACGCCCTCCAGCCCCAAAATTACGTTCTCTGCGGCGGTTGCGGCTATCCCCTCAGCCCCGACGATCAGGCTTCTCCTCAATATCAACCGGGCAAAACCTGCCCTCACTGTGCCCCTAACGTCTAAGTCTGGCTAACTTCCCTCGACGTCTGGAGAGTGCAAGGCAGAACATCTACGTTAGCCAAGCCACCCTGCATGGGGCGATTCTGCACCTCGACCGGGCCAATCCTCACTAGCCAACATGGTCTATAACGATGCCCCCGATTCTCCTGGCCCTCAACATCGCGGCCCTGTGCGTCACCCTAGCGGGGGTGGAGACCCTGCACGGTATTCTGCGCAATGCGTTGGTGGCTCCCAGAATTGGCACTAAACGGGCCAAAAAGCTGAGCTTAATCAGCGGCACAATCCTGCTGTTTATCGTCTGCTACCTGTGGCTGCCTAAGTTGGGGTTGTCGAATTCTGGATCCCTGCTAGCGCTGGGCCTTCTGCTGGCGATATTTATGGCCCTGTTCGACATGCTGCTGGGCCGCTACGCCATCAAGCTCCGCTGGCGGGTGATTTTGAAGGATTTTGATCCTCGCCAAGGCAACTACTTGCTATTCGGCCTGCTGGTGTTGGTGTTTATCCCTTTAGTGGTGATGGCGCTACGTTAAAAACTCGCTATGTGCCCAGATCCTTATGGTTCTAAACTTCCATCTGTCCCTGGCAGCGGGGGCAGAGACCATAGACGGTAAATTGACCATTCAGCAAGGCAAAGCCCCGATCCTGGGTTTCTTGGGTGGTGACGCTAGTGATAGCATCGTCTTCAAATTCCTGCACATCGCCGCACTGCACACAGACGAGGTGGTGATGCTGTTCCCAAATAGGGCTTTTAAGTTCGTAGTATTTGCGCCCTTCCGCCAGTTCTAGTTCCTGCAAAAGACCCAATTTCACCATCACATGTAGTGCACGATACACGGTGGACACGCTAATTTTTTCGCCCTGGTCACTCAAGTGCTGATGGATTTCCTCGGCACTGAGGTGATGGCGGTTCGCACTGGCTTCAAACAGGGCCAGAATTTTTTGGCGTTGTACCGTCAGCCGGAAACCCTCTCGATTCAGGGCTTCCTTCAACAATCCAGGACTAATCATGTCCTGAATTGCTGGCCCCTCTGGTTGTTCGACCCGACCCATGTCCATGCTTACCTCTAGCCTTCACACCACAAATTAGGCCTTGTTATCACGGCTCAATCAAGCTTTGTTTACCCACACTATTGAAAGTCATTTTCAATATAGAAAAGAGCGTTCTGGGAATTCGCTTTGCTGAAAAATAAGCTATTGAAAATCATTTTCGCTAACTGTAATAGATGGATTAAATCTCTTCAATTTCCTTGTATTTAAAGCCTGAAAAAACTATCATCAAAGTCCAGGCTTCCTTGATGGATTGCTGTCGCTCAGTCTTGCTGCGCTTGCCAATCAAGGATCCTCCGGTTTTTTGGGCAGGGAGGATGCCATTGAGCGTCACCTTGCCTAAAACAACGATTTCTGAACCACGTCATTACATTTCTCCAGAGAAAGAATTGCCCATTCCTAAGAAATCTTAGTTTTCGATAAAGGGGCTGAAAAATTTTCTCTGGGTGAACCGCTGGAATGGGCCAAATAACGCCAATTTTAAGGAGAGTGCTATGCCTATCACCGAAACCCTGCTGCAATCCTATGGAGAGGTTGCAGATAACTGCATTGGGCTGGAAAAGTCGGTCACAGAACCGATCATTGAAGGGCTGGGCACCGTCTACGCCAGCTTTATGGCCCTGTATATGCAGTACCAAAAGCATCATTTTGTGGTGGAAGGTTCGGAATATTACATGCTCCACGACTTTTTCTCGGAGAGCTACGAGGCCGTTCAAGGGCATGCCCATGAAGTGGGTGAGCGCCTGCACGGGCTGGGCGGCGTTCCTGCTGGACGACTGGCGACCCTGGCCAACCTCTGCGCCTTCGAGTCGGAGGGCGACGATGTCTACCGCTGCCGAGTGATGATCGCCAACGACCTGAAGGCCGAACAGGCGATGATTGACCTGCTGCGTCGGCTGGCCTCCCAGGCAGAAAGTTTGGGCGACCGTGCCACCCGCTACCTCTACGAGCAACTGTTGCTGAAAACCGAGGAACGGGCCTATCACCTGGAGCACTTCCTCACCCCCGACAGCCTGAAACTGGCCTGGTAAGCCAAGTCTGTCGTTTAGGCCCATCGTTCTGCGCCGTTCCATCGTTAGCCTAGCGGCCATGCCCCTAGGATTCGTGGCCCTAGGATTTGTAGCCTTAGGATCCATGGCTCTAGAATCCATTACGCTGAACGTCCCTGGGTGATACCTATCCATCCGGCCCATCATCGACAGTGGGCCAAAAGGGCAATGGCACGGTCGGGGGTAACTCGGCTGTGCATTTTTTTCTGGGGCATCACCCGCAGGTTTGGCCCCTGTTTGCAGGCTCCCATGCAGCCTGTGCCTTCCACGGTGATGTGCTGCAAATCGGGGTTGGCTTCTACCTCAGACTGAATCGCTTGCAGAATGCGCTGACCACCCTGCCTAAAGCACTTGCCCTTGCGGCACACCTGAATACAGGCGGGTTTCGTCGTGGCAGATTGCTTGGATGATAGTTTTGGGGATCCGTATGTTGGGGATCCGTATTTTTGAGATTCGTGTTTTGTAGAGAGCTGAGATTCCTGACTAGGCAGGTCATCCTGAACCTGGGTCAACGATGGCAGAGCGTCCACATGTTTCCCTACGACTGCTTGCCCTACCACCTCTTGCCCTGTGACCGTGGCGGATTGAACCAAGGCATCCTTTAGGGCTTGGGGCACCTCGGTTTCTGGCCAGGGGATCAGGTTCATGCCCCGCCAGCGGTCGTCTTCTCGGGAGGCCCACACCTGTACCCAGGCACCGGGTTGCAGTTCGCGCACCAGCATCGGACGCAGATATTTGGGCAGCTTAATCGCCACCTCACCCTCGGCAGCATGGAGGATCAGCCCCTTAATTTTGCCCTTAGACGACCGAAGCAGTTCCCCATACCGTCCGCGCAGTACGTGACCCTGGGGACTGGAAACTGGTGCTGGATGAGCGATGGGTGAGGATGCAGAATCGATCACCATTGCCGAAACGGGCCGAGAAAACCGGGGAGATTCATCACGCATTATTTTGCAATCCTTTGCTGCCAGCAGCGGTTGAGGTGGGCGGCCAAGTCAGCCTTGGGGGCGGTTTGGGTTCTCACCACGCTCCAAATTTGAGCGAGGGCGAGGGGCGTTTCAGCGGAGACCCGCAGGGGGTGATGCACCCCGCATTGGCAGGGAATCGAGAGATCTTGCAAGCGGCGGTAGACCTCCCATGTGGCAACCCGATCTAGGTCGAGGGCAAGGGTAGGCGATGGGCTAGACAGCGGAGCAGAGGAGAAGCACAACATGGCCAGCGAAGCGAACGCACTTCGGGGTTAGAGAATGACAGCCAGGGCAAAACCCACCGCTGGCTCACGATCCTCTTGCTATTGGTTCTGAATAAAGGATGCTTGATGGTCTACGCCTGGAAGCCAGGTTTATTCCCAAGTAAGGCCAAACGTCTCTGTCAACAGGCATTTGAGTGTTCTATCGCGCTGTGACCAAGATATTGACAGGCCATCCTTAATGAAGATCGTTTCTACTAAGATAACCAAACCCTAGCTTTAATGCAATAGAGTTTCAATAAGGAGATCCTATAGAAGTCGGTGAACCCTTGTATGTCAGTCAATTCAAGCCTTAACCTGAAATTCACTCTCAATGATGAATTTCTATAGCTTGGATCAACTCTCGATAAGCCTAGCCCTGGGCGACCCCATGGGACACCCTACAACGACTGAAGCGCAACCAGTCTATCCTCGCTGAGGGGGGTGGGGGTGAGGCTATAGAGAATGCCCTCGGTGACAGACACCAGGTTGAGGTAGTAGGGATCTTCGCCATCCTTGGCGACTCGGTAAATGCGAACACCCGTTTCCGTGGAAAGTACTTCCCCTGTGATGTTGCTGAGGCGATAGCCCTGGGCCTCCAAATTGTCTTGAATGGAACGCGCCGCGCCGCGCCAGCCACCCTCTACGGGGCTAGTCCAGCAAGCCTCAACGCCGCAATCGACCTGCTGCGCCCCCTGGAAATGGGGAAAATCGGCGTAGGGCTGGGGTTCGGGTTCTGGGGTGGGCTCTGCGACGGGTTCGGATTCTGGCTCTGGGGCTGGTTCTGGGGCAACGGGTTCTTCGACGGATGGCTCAGGGGCGATGGCCTGGGGGGCAGCGGGGGCGGGGGCAACCTCCGGGACGGGCGGCGGGGTGGGTGGGATGGCTCTAGGCGATGGATCCACTGCTACGACAGCGGGCCTAATGTCGGCGGGACGGGAGATGGGAATGGGGGGTTCTGGCTCGGGCTGGGAGGCAGGTAGAACGGCTACATCAATGCTCGCGGTGGGTTCTTCGATGGTCGCGAGATCTTCGGCCTCGTTGGTGTTGGCCGACCAGGGTAGACCGAGGAGTAGCCCATGGGCACCCAGGGATGCCGCTAAACACAGCCCGCCCAACCAAGGGTTGAGCCTTGCGATCCCGGATTGACGGCCTGAGGAGCGGGAGATCGGGGTGGAACGGGCGGAAAACTGTAGGGTCATTATCGAAAAGTTTTGGCAGTAGTTTTTGCCAAGTAACAGGATCAGTTCACTATTAGCTTATGCCAAGCTATCCCGATAATCTACGGCAAAGCTAAGAATTTAAGGATTCTCACGGACTTTGAGGGGCGGCATTGGGCCGAGACCAGTTGCCACTAGACACCACCTAAGTTGGGCTTATTTTTGAAGTTGTTGGGAAACTATGTCAATAAGCGCTACAATGCAATCGAAGTTGACGCCCGGAGGTATCGCTCTGAGGGCGCTTTGAAGGTTTGAGGTATTCAACGTGTCAAGCAAATTAGGAAGACGTGTGTTTTTAGGGGCCGGGGCCGCTGCTGCCGCTGTGGCGGTGGGAGGGCTGAAGTCGAAATCTGCCCAGGCTCAGTTTCCGTGGCTTCGCAATCGGGGCCGTGTTGTCAATCTATACTCGTCGCGCCACTACGATACCGACGAGCAGCTTTATGAGGGCTTTCGAGAAGCCACAGGCATTCGGATCAACGTAGTAGAAGCTGAGGCCGATCAACTGATTGAGCGCATCAAAAATGAAGGGGCAAACAGCCCCGCCGACCTGCTGATGACCGTGGATGCAGGCCGTCTGTGGCGGGCCGAACAGGAGGATCTTTTTCAGGCTGTGAATTCCTCGGTGCTGACGGGGGCGATTCCCGAAAATCTGCGCCACCCCGACGGCCTGTGGTTTGGCCTCACCCAGCGGGCTAGGGTGTTGATGTACCACAAGGATCGGGTAAATCCCTCGGAGCTTTCCACCTACGAAGATCTGGTTGATGCCAAGTGGCGGGGGCGCATTCTCACCCGCAGTTCCACCAATATCTACAGCCAGTCGCTTGTAGGATCGATGATTGCGGCCCATGGTGCTGCCGATACCGAAACCTGGGCACGGGGACTGGTGGCCAACTTTGCCCGCGATCCCCAGGGCGGCGACACCGACCAAATCAAAGCCGTGGCGGCTGGGTTGGGCGATGTCGCCATTTCCAACACCTACTACCTGGCTCGTCTGATCAAGTCCGACAATGCCGAAGATCAAGCCGTGGCCAATGCCATTGGCGTGTTCTTCCCCAACCAAAACGACCGGGGCACCCACGTTAACATCAGCGGTGCGGGGCTGCTCAAAACTGCGCCCCATGCCGAAGATGCCATTGCGTTTCTGGAGTACCTCGTTAGCCCAGAGGCCCAGCGCATCTTTGCCGAAAGCAACAACGAGTACCCCGTGGTAGAAGGCGTCGCCATTGACTCTGTGGTGGCCGGATTTGGCGAATTTAAGGCCGATTCCCTCAATGCTGCCGTCTTTGGCCGCAACAACCCCGAAGCCCTGCAAATCACCGACCGGGCCGGCTGGAAGTAACCCCCAGGCCAAAGCTGACACCCGCGATTCCCACCCAACCGCAAGGCGAGGTGGGTGGGAATCGCCCTGCCTCATTGGGGCACATTGACCAACCTGAGTTCGGAATAAGCCAGCCGCTGCAATCTTGAGAAACCTGCTTCCAGCTTGCGCTTTAGACCTCACCCTAAATCCCTCTCCCCAAGGGAGAGGGACTTTGAGCCTTTCTAGCTCCCCTCTCCTCGTGGGAGAGGGGCTGGGGGTGAGGGCTACCAGGGGATCTGGTCACTATGTCTAACCCGAACTGAGGTTAACCAGGGGCTAGACTCAAACCTATGACCGCCGTAGGGAGGATCAGGGTTGCATTCCGCCCTCAATCAGCGAAGATGGGAAGCGACGCATCTTTTCTCAACCCCATGGCAGAGGCTCTGAAACTGGCGGTAAACGGCACCCTCATGCGAGGGCTAGAACTCAACCCCAACCTAATCCAGGCGGGGGCTGAGTTTTTGTATGAAGCAACGACAACGCCCAACTATCGCCTGTGGTCTATTCACGATCAGCATCCAGCCATGGTGCGGGTCTCTACGGGCGGGGTAGCGGTGGCCCTAGAAGTATGGCAGATGCCCGCCGCTGGCTTGGTGCAGGTGTTGCTGCAAGAACCGCCAGGGCTGTCCATCGGCAAAGTTACCCTCAGCACTGGGGAAACGGTGTTGGGGGTGCTGGGGGAACCTGTGCTCTGTGAAGGGCAGCGAGAAATCTCAGAATTTGGCGGCTGGCGGGCTTACCTGGCGCAAGGTTCCTAGCCCCACCCGATCTCCTGTCCCATAACCGATAGCGCTAGAATCTTGGTGCAGATCGGCAATACGTCAAGACTTAACCCAGATTGTCAGGGGCGATACGGTCATTTTAGTCGGCCCTTGCTAGGGTGAAGGGGTATGCTCTAGCCACGAAATACCGTTTGATTCAGCGTTTTAATACCCCAGCCATCTTTGGTTGCTTTCACTACACTTCCAGCGCATTGAGGTTTTGAGCGCACGTGTAACTTTATTACGTTCCCTCCCGTAGGTATTAAAAATAAAAAAGAGGGAATTATAACAGTGGTTGACCTTTCACTTCAGGAATGCAGGTCATGGAAATTCCCCAAGCCGTCATCGACGACCTTATTTTGACCCTCCACCAATCCCAGCGCGCTACGGTGTTGATCGGCGGCACCAGTGGGCAGACGGCCAACGATGTCACCCTTCACAGCCAAAGCCGACGCCACCGCCAGCAGCAGCAGGCCATCGCCTCTGCCATTGGTGCCGTTATTGAGTTTGCCAGCGAAGATGTGCAGGCCCGTCTAGCCTCTAGCTACCGGAAGTCTGCTAGTTTGCCCTAGGCTTGGTTTTTCCCGACCCCAAAGCGGTTAAGATGCCACGGTACTCTCTACCATCCCCCTAGGGGTTAGGGTTGCATGGCAATACCAACGCTTTGGCGTCAGGATTTAGGGCGCTTTTTTCGACAGTATCTCATCTATTTTCTGCCGATCACCTTTCTGATCTACCTCACCCTAGAGAGTTATCAGATCGACTTTCGCAGCTTTTATCTGACGGGTAAATCGGTGCTGTTTGGCCTCGATCCCTACCTCAACTATGTGGGGATACGGCCTGAGTTCTATGGCCCTATCAATGCCGAAACGGCCCCTTATTCAGGGTTTCGCTATCCTCCCTTTGCGGCTCTCATGTTTGCGCCCTTGGCCCTGTTCCCCTACGCCGTGGCCAAGGCACTCTTCACCCTGGCGATGTTGATTAGCCTCAGTAGATCACAAACTCATGTAGACATCGGGAGATAGACAGCTTGGGCGAGGGGGAAATGTCGTTCAATGACTTGGCGGATGAAGGAGAGCATGGTTTTGAGCGGGAAACGCTCTCGAAAGACCCG
>QLAH01000346.1_pt1 | contig 28855 bp, 19 predicted proteins | sample 4693081 | NCBI WGS metagenome assembly QLAH01 (sample SAMN09425401, study PRJNA476045) | Lake water metagenome, whole genome shotgun sequencing project. | reverse complement strand
TGTGTTGGACTTCTTGACCCAGGCCATTCAGGCCGAACGCTTGGGGCACGAGCACCCTGACCTGCGGCCTCAACCCTCGGCTGAGGATGAAACCCCTTTGGCGGCGTAGCCCCCTGAATCTTTACGTAAAAAGGGGATATATTTTTCGCTACTGTATCTTCCTGCACCTGTTGCCATTCTTGAGCGATTGCCTGATCAATTTCCTCCTGATAATCGACATAGTAGCCCATTGCAGCGTGAGCTTCCGCAAGGTTTAAGTACGGGTGTTGTCGGCAGATTTCTTCGACAGACCAGCCATAGGCAAGATCAGCCATCACCATCTGAGCGACGCGAATTTGGGGCAAACGCTGTAGCCGTGCAGGTTGATGCGCTTGCTTGTCAATGTGTGGATAACTCAGGGTCAACATAGAATTTTATGTCCAAGCCTTCAAAGGAATCCAATATTAAGAAAATACCATGCCAAAAATCAGTCTCTAAACATCCATCAATTTCGTTACTCAAATAGCCGAAAATAGGGATAGCGAACCGGAACTCCTGGCTCTTTTTCAAGGGTGAAATTAATCACAGCCCACTGGGGATCTTCGGCTTCGGAGGGGCTAAACTCTACGGGGAGGCCGTAGAGTTTGGGGGCTGCGGATGCATCGGCCTGTCCGCGCCAGGGGGAATTGCGCTCTAGGTAGGCGTTTACTAAATCTTTATAGCGCTCGGCGATGATGACCCGCGTGGCGCGATAGCCCTCGGTGTAGAGACGATCAAGGGCTTCATGGATCTCAAAGCGAATGCCGTCGGGATGGGTGTGTTGGCGGTACCATTCGCCCTCCCACTGCCGCCAGTGTCTCCCCGATTGCAAATGCACCAGTTCTTTAGTGTCGGGGTCGGCCTCAAAGGCACCGTGGCGAGTGCAGAGATAGGTATCCGTTAGGGTGAGGGCTGGGATAGCTTGCCGACAGTGAGGACACTGAATTTCTGGGCCGTAGATGGGGTATTGCAGGGCGGAATTAACCATTGGGCGGAAACCAGACACTTCCTCTAGGGGGCAGATTTATCACGATGCTGTAGCCGTATTATACCTGTGGGATTTGGCAGGCTTCGTAGTCACGATGGCTAAGAAGCCGTGAAATTCCTTAGCAATTCGCTAACAATGCCCTAGATGCACCCTCTGCTTACCCCATCTGTGGAACAGCCAGCCAGCGTAAAATGCCCCTTTCGCGGTTTGCCATCTGTAGATCGGCTGCTACTGTGTTCATGGTTCTCATTCTTCTAATCGTTGATTTGTGTCGTTGATTTGTGGTTGATTTATGTCCCTGATTTGGCCTGCCCCCGACGATTCTAAAGCGGCTTTTGTGGCCCCTAATGCCACGGTAATCGGCCAGGTTATCCTCCAGGAGGGGTGCAGCGTTTGGTATGGGGCAGTCCTGCGGGGGGATGTGGAATCCATCACCATCGGCCCCTACAGTAACGTGCAGGATGGGGCGATTCTCCACGGCGACCCTGGTCAGCCCACCTGCTTAGAAGATCGGGTGACGGTGGGCCATCGAGCCGTCATCCACAGCGCCCATGTGGAAACGGGGAGTCTGATCGGCATTGGGGCGGTGGTGTTGAACGGGGTGCGCGTCGGCAGCGGTAGCATCATCGGATCTGGAGCCGTGGTCACTAAGGACGTGCCTCCCCGTTCCTTGGTGATGGGGGTTCCCGGCAGAGTAATCCGCGAAGTCTCCGAAGCCCAAGCCCTTGACCTGATTGAGCATGCCCACAAGTATTACCAGTTGGCCCTGGTTCATGCGGGCAAAAGCACCGACCCAGGGTTTCGCTGAGAGATCTCAAGAGAACGAGCCGTCTTGCTAAAGTCAGAGCGCAAGTCATCGCACCGTGCTGAGGAGAACAGGCCATGCGTCGTCGTCAGATATTAGCGGGGTTGGGACTGACCGCCGGAATAGCCGCTTTGGGCAGTCAGGGGCCTGGTCGCAGTTTGGCCCAGTCTGCGCCGACACCCCAGTATCCGCCTCGGTTGGGGCCAGGGGCAACGGTGGGCATTCTCAGTCCGGCGGGGGCCACCTTTGAACGTGACCGTCTGGATTTGGTGGTGGATGCCGTTACCGCCCTAGGTTGGCGACCGAAACTGGCCCCCCATGTGCTAGAGCGCTACGGCTATCTGGCTGGCCCCGATCAGGTGCGCGCCGCCGATGTGAACGCCATGTTTGCCGACCCCAGCGTGGATGCCCTGCTGCCCGTGCGGGGGGACTGGGGCAGTGCCCGCCTGTTGCCCTACCTAGACTACGACCAAATTCGGGCCAATCCGAAGGTGATCATTGGCTTTAGCGACATTACGGCGCTGCTGTTGGGCCTCCATGCCAAAACAGGGCTGATCACCTTCCATGGCCCCCACGGCGTCACCGCCTGGCGCAGCGACCAGGTGGATTTCTTGCGGCGGGTGGTGGTGCAGGGAGAAGCGCTCACCTTTACAAACCCACTGCTGGGGGCCGATCAAGATCGCCTCATGCGAGATCAAGGCCGCATTCAAACCATTACCCCCGGTCGGGCCACAGGTCGGCTGATTGGGGGCAACCTGTCGGTGCTGACGAGCCTGGTGGGTTCCCCCTACCTGCCGGATCTGCGGGGGGCGATTTTGTTTTTAGAAGACATTGGTGAGCCGCCCTACCGGGTTGATCGCATGATCACCCAACTGAAGCTGGCCGGGGTGCTAGACGGGCTGGGGGGGTTTGTCTTTGGCCAGTGTCGCGCCTGTGGGCCAGGGGAAGGCTTTGGCTCCCTCACCCTCAGCGAAATTTTGCGCGACCACATTCAACCCCTGGGTATTCCCGCCTGGAGTGGGGCTTGGATTGGCCATGTGGAACCGATGTGGACTCTGCCCATTGGCGGACGGGTGGCGATTGATGCCAATCGGGGAGACATTCGGATGCTGGAGGCCGCGGTGACTTAACCCTGGGGCAATCCGGTCATCCCCGACGACAAACCGGACGAAGATGGGTATCTTGAGAATCGGAACTCCAGGGTAGATGCGATTGACTCCTCAAACAGCCAAGAGGGCATGATGAAAATTTCGGTGGTGATTCCGGCCTACAACGCAGAGGTTTGGCTCGACCAAACCCTAGCCAGCGTCGCAGCCCAAACCTATCCCGCCTACGAGGTGATTGCCGTCGATGATGGCTCGACGGATGGCACGCTCTCGTATTTCCATAGGCATCCAGGGGTAACGCGGGTCGTCCAAACCCACCACGGCGGGCCAGCGGTGGCTCGTAATGCCGGGATAGAAGCCGCCACCGGAGACTGGATCGCCTTTTTAGATGCCGATGACTGGTGGCACCCCACCCACCTAGAACAGGCCCATCACCTCTTGCAGGGCGGCACCGATGTGGTGTACCTGGGGGCCGCCGAGCATTTTTCCATCAACGTCAACCGGGTGGTATCGCGGTCGGATGTGGGGCCATTTCAGCAGCCCACGGCGGGGCTTGATCAGGCCACCTACTTTCAGCTTTACCTCAAGCATGGCCTGTTAGAGTTGTCGTCTTTGGTGGCCCAGCGGGAACGGCTGCGGGCCATTGGCGGGTTTGTGCCAGCGCTACGAGGGGCCGAAGATCTAGATTTGATGCTGCGCCTCGTGCTGGGCCATACCTGGGCCTACGATCCGGTTCCAGCCACGGTGTATCGCTGCAACAATCCCCAAAGCTACTCCCGCACCGCCCAGGCCAGTGCCGACCGGATTACCGCTAAGCTACGCACCTTTATCGCCCACCAGCAGAACTACGCCATCGCGCCATCGATGATGCACGGCTTGGCCCGCACCACCATGAGCAAAGTGGTGATGGGCTGCCCCCGCCCCGAGCGTCGTCACACCTTAGCCCTCGCGCATCCATACCTGTCGGCCAAAGAACGCTGGATTTTTGCCCTCGCCACCGAGGTTCCCTGGGCCTACCGTTGGCTGAACGATCTACGCAATCGCCAGCGCCAACCCAGCTATCCCCCCCGTCAGGTGGTCGATCCCAGCGGGGCTCCTCAATCCGCACCACCAGAGGAGCCCCCCGCCTAGCTGGCCCATCCTCAGGCCTGAGTCTGGGGTTCTGATGCGCCTAGGGGTAGGATAGAGCATGACACTGACCTGGAGGTGCCCGTGGCGACGATTGCGGTCATTGACTACGACATGGGAAATCTGCATTCGGCCTGCAAGGGCTTGGCCATTGCCGGAGCAACGCCCCACATTACCGACCGCGCTGCCGATTTAGCGTCCGCCGATGCCCTGGTGCTGCCGGGGGATGGGGCCTTTGACCCAGCCATGCAGCACCTCAGATCGCGGGATTTAGTGGGGCCTATTCAAGACGCTATCGCCAGCGGTAAGCCCTTCCTAGGCATTTGTTTGGGGCTGCAACTACTGTTCGACTACAGCGACGAGGGCAGCGAAGCCGGACTAGGGTTAATTTCGGGCCACATCCGAAAATTTCAGAAGGAACCGGATATCACCATTCCCCACATGGGTTGGAATCGGCTTACCCTCACCCAGACGGAAACCCCGCTGTGGCGAGGCATTCAGACCGGGGACTGGGTGTATTTTGTCCATTCCTACTATGCCGATCCCGCCGATGCTGCGGTGATTGCCGCCACCACCACCCACGGCCACCAAACCGTCACCGCCGCCATTGCCAAGGACAACATTATGGCGATGCAGTACCACCCAGAGAAATCGGCCCCCGCCGGGTTAACCATGCTGGCCAACTTTGTGAATCTGGTGAAAGCCCAAGCCGTCGGGCAGGCTCGATAGCCTAGGGATCTCGTCGGTCGATTCTCCGTCGGGAATTGAGATAGTCCCATTGCGTTTTCGAGGCTCACCGATATACTAGGGCAGACCTTTTTTGGGTGTCTCGAAACTTCTTGGTTTTTGGGGCAAGGCACCCGCGTACATAGGCAGGAACTGGGCATGGCGCGCAAACGAGGGACACCAGAACCACATTCCTACGACGATGTCGATCCGTCGCCGGAGGATTGGGCCGCCCCCAACTCCCCCTATTCCTACCCAACTCAGCCCTACAGCCCGCCCCCTACCGTCGCTGGGTCTGTCCCCGCCGGACGCTACGATCCCCTAGCCGACCTGCGCCAGCGATCCGTCGCGCCCTCGGAACTGCCCTGGCCCACCCCGCAGCCCAAACCTCCCTTGGCCCAGCGCATGGCCAAAAGCTGGCCCCTATGGACGATGGGAGCCCTAGTCGCGGTCATGGGCATTGGTGCCGCCTCGGCGGTGGCCCTGTTTCGCATTCCCAATTTGCCCAACTGTCGCGCTATTTTTTGGCCAGCGGCCTCCGCCAGCACCCGCTTGCAGTGCGCTGAAGCCTTTGCCGACCAGAGGACGGTGGACGGCTACCTAGAGGCCATCGCCTTGATTGAGGCTCTGCCGCCCGATCATCCCCTGCGCGGAGAAATTAGCCAGCGCATCGAAACCTGGGCCGACCGCATCCTCGATCTAGCGGAACAGGCCTTCCAGGAGGGCCAGTTGCCAGCGGCCATCGCCACCGCCCAGCGGATTCCCCGCCACACCGCAGCGGCCCAGGTGGTGGGCGAACGGGTGGCGGAATGGAACCAAATTTGGCAAGAGGCTGAGGCCATCTATGCCGACGCTGAGGCCGATCTCAAAAACCTAGAATTCCAGGATGCCTTCACCAAAGCCACCCAACTGCTCAAGGTACGCAACGACTACTGGAGTACGACTCGGTACAACGAACTCACAGGCAAAATTACCGCCGCCCGCGACACCCTCGACCAACTAGGGCAGGCGAAACGGGTGGCCGAGCAACGCACCCTAGCCGCCCTCAAGGAGGCCATTGCCATGGTGCAGGAGGTGCCCAGCGACAACCCCCTCTACGGCGAGGCCCAGCAGGTTTTGGGCGAATTTAGCGACATTTTGCTAAACATGGCAGAAGATGCCTTGAAGCAACGGGATGCCAACGCTGCCCAGCAAATGCTGGCGGCCATTCCGGCAGGGCCTAGCCGAGAGGCCGATATTGCCGATATGCGTACCATCATCGAAGCCAGTGAATTGTCCTGGCAGGGGGGAGTTACTGGACTGGAAGGGGCCATTTCTCGGCTCCAAAGCCTCGATAGCAGCCGCCCCCGCTATGGCATGGCCCAACGCTTGATAGGGCAGTGGCGCACCGAAATTGAGGGGCGAACGCAGTTGGAATGGGCAAGGCAACTAGCCCTGGGGGGAACCGCCGCCGACCTCAAGGCCGCCATTGCCGAGGCCGAAGCCATTGCCCGATCTAACCCCGCCTGGGACGAAGCCAAGGCCGACCTTGACCGCTGGCGGGGCCAGGTAGAGACCACAGAAGATCGGCCCATTTTGGAAGAAGCCCGTCAGTTTGCCCGCCTAGGCGACCTCCCCTCGGCCATCACCGCCGCCCGCCGCATTGCCCCTGGTCGTGCCCTCCACACCGAAGCCCAGGATTTAATCCGAGGCTGGCGGAGCGACCTAGATCGCCAGGAAGACGGCCCCATTCTGGCCACTGCCCAGCAGTTGGCCACCGCTGGGCAGTGGCGGGAGGCCATCGCCACGGCTTCCCGCATTGGCCAAGGCCGCGCCCTCTACGACCAAGCCCAGGATGACATCGCCACCTGGCGCAGCCAGCTACGGGGCCAAGAACAACTTCAGCGGGCCTACCAACTGGCCCAGCAGGGCAGCGTCTCCTCCCTCGTTGAAGCCATCCAAGCGGCCCAACAGGTGCCCGCCACCAGCCCCCAACGGTCTGAGGCGGTGCGGGTGCTCAATCGCTGGAGTTTAGACCTACTGCGCTTGGCCGAAAGCGAAGCCCGTCTTAACCCAAGGCGTGCCGCTGAGATCGCATCTGTCATTCCACCCCAAACCGAAGCCTATGCCCAGGCCCAGCTTCGCCTTCGGGAATGGCAAGTGACCCCCATCGCCCCACAACCCCAGCCCATCGAGACCCCCTAGCGATGGGCTCAGCGATCCAAAACCGAAGAGCATCTATCCGCTGTTGCCCAGCCGGCTTGACAGGCGATGAAAGACGAGCTAGCGATAGCTGCGCACTTTTTTGTCAGGCCGCTGTTTCCGAATCCAGGTCAGAAAGGTCTGCATATCGGGATGCGCTTGGAGCCTGTCGAGGGTATTGAGTTCCTGGGCGAGGGTGTGGTTGGTGAATAGGGTATGGATGTGCCTGTGGCAAGGCCGACAAAGCTGCACCGTGGGGCCAGGATCTAGCCGCCGTCGCTTGGTGTACTGTCGGGGGGTGAGATGATGGTCCGTTAACTCCGGTACGGGCCGTTGACACAGTTGGCAAACCATAGCAATACCTATCGGATACCCACCAGCCCCCAGGGGCACCGATCTGGCTAACCGCTCTGGGGGCTGGCGGAACGGTATCACCTTCTAGGGAAGGTGACGACTGGCAACCAGATCTGGCTCTAGGGTCGCAGACTGGGGCGGCTGATAGGTAAAGTGCGACACCAGCACAAAGGCAACCAACCCTAGCAGCGGGCTAATCATCGTCGGGAAGCCATCGAAGCTGCTGGAAAAGAGGCCATTAGGGATGTAGAGCAGGGTATTTTCTACGCCAAACATGGTAGGCATCAGGGCAAACATCAACAGCCGCGACAGCGATCCGACGGCAATGCAGGCCAAGGCACCTGGGCGAGTGGCCCTAGGCCAAAACAGCCCACCCAGCAGCGGCACCACCAGTCCGGCAAAGCTCATATCGAAGGCTAGCAGCAGTAATACCCCCGTTTGGGGCACCCGCAACCCTAAAAACACTCCCAAGGCTGTAACGACAACGGCCATCAGGCGAGTAATCACCAGCAGTTTGTCGACGCTTTGTCCCTGGGCTGGGGTATGGCGAATCCCTAGCACGTTATGGGCCAACACAGAGGAGGTACCCAAAATCGCGCCATCGGCGGTGGAAAGGGAGGCCGACAAAATGGCGGCCAGTACCAGTAGAGCAACCCACACGGGCACTACATTTTGCAGCAGGGTAAACAGCACCGGGCCATCCGCCGTCAGCCCTAGCTGATCAAAAATGCGGTTGGCCGACAGGGCCACGAGGGAAAAGGGCAGGCCAATCAGCAACGTCCCCGCTGAGGCGACGTAGCAGGCGCGTTGGGCCGTGGCTGGACTATCGGCAGCGAAAATGCGGGCCATAAAGTCAATCGCTACCATGTTGCCAAAGCCGAGGGCAATGATGCTGGCCCAGTTGATGGGGGCTCCAGCATCTACAGCGGTCAGTTGTTCTAAGGCGAGTGGCCCCGTGCCAGAAGGAATCTCTAATCCAAAGGTGGCCAGCAGGTAGATCAGCAGCGTTCCCGATCCCAGGGCAGCAATGATGATTTGCACAAAGTCGGTATAGGCCACGGCGAATAGCCCTCCCGATACCGTGTAGACCAAAACGAGCAGGGCCAAGAGGGTAATTCCACTAAGATAGCTTGTGCCCAAAAAGGTTTGGAACATGAAGCCCCCCGCCACCAAATTACCCGCCAGCAAAAAGGAAAAGCTGACGGTCATGATGCAGGCCGCTAGCACCTCCACACCCCGACCGTATTTGATCCGATAAAAATCGGGAATGGTCATCAGCCCCATGCGGTTCATGGGTTTGGCGAGGAACGTTCCCGTTAGGAAGAGGCACAGGGCTAACCCCACGGGCAGCGCTGCCCCAGCCCAAAAGCCAAACTCCGCCGAGAGATCGGTGTTGCCGAGGGTGGCATTGGAGTCTACAGATTGGGCCATCAGCGTGGCGGTGGCCAGGGGTAAGGTCAGCCGCCGTCCGGCCACCAAAAAGTTGACGCTATCCCCGCGAACTCGATTGGAGGCCCAAATGCCAATGCCAAGGGTGCCAAGGAGGAACAGGATAATTCCCCAAAATAAAAGTCCGTGGTGTTCGGGTGCTGTTTCCACTAGGGTGTCTCCACTGATAAGTTTGCGGCTGACTTTAGGTATGTTGTGGGCAGGAATTGCAGATGAAAAAAAGCCCTAGAAAACCGATTACCTGTGGGTAATACAGCGCTCCTGGGCTTTTATCCCTCCGTGATCCTCGCTCTTTTTTCCTTGAGCTAGGGGCTTCTCTTAAACCAGACATCTAGATACTATTCACCCAAAGCGGAACCCTAGAAGTCAATTACTTAGATGTCATTGTCAACGACCTTGATGCAATGCCATCCTAGGCAAATTTCTGATTAACGGAATATGGATTTCAAAAGAAAAAACCTGCGGGCATGGATGACTTAAATTTCATCGTTGATCTTCCTGTTGTTATTCCTGCCAGAGAGAGTCCAAGTCTAGACCCATCAAGGTCACTTGTGCCTATTGTTAACAGCCCTTGATCGGCAAAAAAGTATTTCTTGATACGAGATCCAGCTATCTTTCTGATTCCTGATGGTCAAATCTAGGCCCTAGGGCAGGGCGCTACGCCACCGATTCACCCCTGCGACGCAGTGGGGTCTAGCTGTAGCCCCCTAGCGCTAGTCCAGGATAGGTCATGGACGGGGGCAACGATAGGCAAGCTAGCAAGGGTTCTTTGCCTTACCTATGTCAAGAGATTTCAACATAGGCATCATTTTGAGGCCAGACTATTCCCTTGACCGCATTCCCGGTCGGCTTATATTATCTGGGAAACTTAACATTAAGTGTTTCTAGGGTTCCGGTTCAGACTTTGGGTACAAAGCGTGGATGTCTGGTCCAAGAGAAGCAGGCTAGGAACGTAGAGCGAGGAATCTCCCTCTTTACCGTTGCTGGCTACACGGCGGGATAAAAGCCCGGGAGATATGGGGAAGCTAAGCAACGTAGCCTCCTATTTTCCTGGGCTGCTTAGCCGCTTCCCATCGGATGACGATTAACTTGGCTCAGCACGATTCAGCTCAATATTGAGAGGCATACCCATGACCACTGATGCATCGAATGATCCAGTTTTCCAAAGCCCTGGGGACACTGTAGATAACGTATCCGAGGCACAACGGGCGTTGAATCGGGAGGCCCAATTGCCCCTAACGGGCTGGCAGCAGGAGGTAAGCCAAGGGTTAGAGTATGGCCTAGAGGCAGCGGCCAGCATTCGAGATCGGACCATTCCCACCTTCTCCCGTGGCGAACTGCCCCACTATGCGGGCATCAACACCTTCCTCAAAGCGCCCTACCTAGAAGATGTGCGAAAGGTGGGCAACTACGACGTGGCCATTGTCGGCGTGCCCCACGATTCCGGTACCACCTACCGCCCCGGCACCCGCTTTGGGCCTCAGGGCATTCGCCGCATTTCCGCCCTCTACACGCCCTACAACTTTGAGTTGGGCATTGACCTGCGCGAACAAATCACCCTCTGTGACGTGGGCGACATTTTCACCATTCCCGCTAACAACGAAAAATCCTTCGACCAAATTTCTAAGGGCGTGGCCCATGTGTTTGCCTCCGGGGCGTTCCCGATTATCCTTGGCGGCGATCACTCCATTGGCTTCCCCACGGTGCGGGGCATCTGCCGCCACCTAGGCGACAAAAAAGTTGGCATCATCCACTTTGATCGCCATGTGGACACCCAGGAAACCGACCTAGACGAACGGATGCACACCTGTCCTTGGTTCCACGCCACCAATATGGCCAACGCCCCGGCCAAAAATCTGGTGCAGTTGGGCATCGGTGGCTGGCAGGTGCCACGCCAGGGGGTGAAGGTCTGCCGCGAACGGGCCACCAACATCCTCACCGTCACTGACATTACCGAAATGGGCCTCGATGCCGCCGCCGATTTTGCCATCCAGCGCGCCACCGACGGCACCGACTGCGTGTGGATCAGCTTTGATATTGACTGCATCGACGCAGGCTTCGTCCCCGGCACAGGCTGGCCAGAACCGGGTGGCCTACTGCCCCGCGAAGCGCTGTATTTGTTGGGCAAAATTATTCAAAACGTACCCATGTGCGGCATGGAAGTGGTGGAGGTCTCGCCCCCCTACGACATCAGCGACATGACCTCGTTGATGGCCACCCGTGTGATCTGCGACGCGATGGCGCATCTGGTGCTATCGGGTCAACTGCCCCGTCGCGAGAAGCCTAGCTACCTGCACGAAGAGGCCAATATGAATGTGGATACGCCTTGGGAGTAGGGAAGTTTAGAGGCTTGCATGGTCATCTGCCACGGGTTGAGAACCATCGCTATTCCTAGCCCTCAACCCGCGCAACAATCACCTCAACATCAACCCTATCCTCAGTAGATCACAAACTCTCTTTACTGCCCTAAGCTTGGCCCTCACCCTAAATCCCTCTCCCACGCTGGGAGAGGGACTTTGAAGGACTTTCGGCTCCCCTCTCCCTCCTGGGAGAGGGGCTGGGGGTGAGGGCTAAGCCCATACTAAGAGACATCTTTGTGATCTACTGCTCCTCATTAATTGGGCCTCTACCTCATTCCCTGCCATGCACGAAACCGACATGACCAAAGCCCTCCTTCTGACGGTGCGGGATTGGTGGGAGGCCCAGCCCGGACAGCCCGCCATCGAAACCGTGCATCTGACGGTGGGGCAATTCACCTGCGTAGAACCTGCTAGCCTGCAATTTGCCTTTGCGGTGCAAACCAAGGGCACCTTTTTAGACGGGGCCGAATTGGTGATTCGCGAAACGCCGCTAATTGCCTTTTGTCACACCTGTCAACAGGAATACCGCCCGGAAATTGGTCTGCAATACGCCTGCCCCACCTGTCACGCCCCCATGGAAGATATTCGTTCGGGGCGAGAACTCAAGATTGATCGGGTCGAGTATGCGGAAAGCGTGAGAGAGAACTAAGGCGTAGCCCTCGCAGGCAGCATAAAGAGCCATTAGACCTTGTCATCGCGATGGAAAAAGGGTGGGGCCAACGGCCATCGCACTCAGGAAATTAGAGACTTAAGGTGGAAGGAAGCAAGGTGGGATACTTCTCCACTGGTGCCCCCATGAATTTGCGTTTTTTGAGCAATGGTACCGAAAGGCTTGGCGTAAAATTTGGCTGATTTGATCCCCACGGCCTGGAGTTTTGAGGGTTGATCCCGATGCAAAGTCCTGATCTCAACCGCCGCACCTTCTTGGAAACGTCTTTGAAGGCCTCTCTGGCCATAGCGCCTACCGTTATGCTGTCTTCCCATGCTCTAGAGGCCCTCGCGGCTACTCCCGGCAAACAAATCTTCTTCATCCTGCACACCAACGACATGCACTCCAACGTGGTGGGGGTGGGGCCGCTGCGAGACTACACGCCCCTTAAATTGGGGGATGGCCACCCCAAGGGCATCTATGCCCGCCTGGGGGAGGTGATTGCTCAACGCAAAGTCGAGCCTTAGAATGGCGCGTAAGGATTCACAGCATGGCTGTAGGCTAGGGGTGATTAGCCCCCCAACGACCCTTTCTCAACGCCCCTGGTCACCAGGCCTTGTCAACCGAGGAGCCCGATTCTATGTTTGCCCAAATTCCTGAACGCCGCATGCATTGGATTCGTTGGGTCGTGACCACCGGCTGGGTGCTGCTGATTCTCTCGTTGTTTTTCGACCCTTGGACGGCGGCGCTGACCCAGCCCGACCATCCCTGGAGCCCCCTGCGACTGACGGGGGAATGTGTGCAGGTGCAGGGGGTCTGTGTGGAGGAGACCCCTCAACCGATTGGGGCGACGATCTTTTGGGGGGCTGTTGTGCCTTCGGGCATTTTCATGTTGCTGGTGTTTAGCCACGAGCTATGGCGACGGATCTGTCCCCTCTCGTTTCTCTCGCAGATTCCTCGCGCCCTGGGCTGGCAGCGACAGTTTAAACGGGAAAACCCGAAAACTGGCAAGGTGCGCTACGAATTGGCCAAGGTGCGGCCTGAGTCGTGGCTGGGGCGCAACTATCTATACGTGCAGTTTGCCTATCTCTTCGTTGGGCTGTGCGGACGAATTTTGTTTTTTAACGCGGATCGCCTGGTGTTGGGCGGTTGGCTGGTGTTCACCATCGTTGCGGCGATGGCGGTGGGCTATTTTTATGGTGGCAAATCGTGGTGCCAATACGTTTGTCCGATGGCCCCGGTGCAGACGGTGTTTAGCGAACCCCGTGGCCTGTTGGGTAGCCAAGCCCACACCAGCGAAAGCCGCATTACCCAATCCATGTGCCGCACGGTGGAGGCCGATGGCAGCGAAAAAAGCGCCTGCGTTGCCTGCCAAAGCCCCTGTTTTGACATCGACTCGGAGCGCACCTACTGGGATGGGCTGCACCGTCGCGATGAGGCGGTGATGCGCTACGGCTACCTGGGCCTGATGGTGGGCTACTTCGTCTACTACTACCTCTATGCGGGCAATTGGGACTACTACTTTTCGGGGGTGTGGAACCGCGACCCCAACCAACTGGCGGCGTTATTTAGCCCAGGGCTGTACCTGGGGGGGCAGGCCATCGCCATACCCAAGCTGGTGGCGGTGCCCCTGGTGCTGGGGGCGTTTACCCTGGGGGGCATTGGGCTGGGCACGCTGATCGCCAAGCGGGCCAAGGGCTATTCCCGAAAATCCGTGGCCCCCAACCCCGACCGGGTGCAGCACCGGATCTTTGTGATCGTCACCTTCATTGCCTTTAATTTCTTTTTCTTTTTTGCCGGACGGCCCCTGCTGCGGCTCACCCCTGGCTGGGTTCAGTTTGGCTTTGACGGACTGGTGCTGTTTTTAAGTACCCTGTGGCTGCAACAGAGCTGGCAACGCAGCCCCGAGCGCTATACCCGTGAGAACCTGGCCAGCCGCTTCCGCAATCAGTTGGCCAAGCTGGGGCTGGATGTCGCGGCGCTGCTGGATGGCCGATCCCTCGACGACCTCCATGCCGACGAGGTCTATGTGCTGGCCAAGGTGCTGCCCGACTTTACCCGCGAAAAACGCCACCAGGCCTATAAAGGGGTGGTGCGCGAGGCCCTGGCCGAGGGCTATATCAATACCGCTAACAGCCTTGATGTGCTCCAGCAGATGCGCCAGGAATTGGGCATTTCCGCCGACGAGCACCAGGAAATTTTGGAGGAACTGGGGGTGGAAGACCCCGACTTGCTCAACCCCGACCGCCAGCGCAGCCTAGAAAACCAGGTACGCATCAGTGGCTACCAGCGATCCCTCGAACGACTGCTGCGCCTTCAACAAACCCAGCCCAACCTGATGGCCGAGGCCGAGGTTCCCTCCCTCCAATCCCTGCGCCAGGAGTATGCCATCACCCCCCAGGAGGAAGCCTGGGTGCTCAGCGGACTCTCCTCCCAGAACAGCCAAAAGGCCGAGGGGCTGATGGCTCGTCTGCGCGAATGGCTGGCCTACGACCACGCCCTCACCCTGCCCACCCTCCAGGCCCAAGCCCCGGTGGTGGATCTGGTGCTAGCGGTGGTGCGCCGCAAGCAGGGGCTGATCGTGCGATCCCTACTAGAGACCCTGGCCACCTTGCCCGCCACCGAGGCCCTGCCCCTGGCTCAATCCTTAGCCGAAACCCTGTCCTCAGTGGCCCCCGCGCCCCTGGCTGACCACCTAGGGGCGGACTTGTTAGATCAGCTTGCCCCCGAAGTGGTTAACCGACTCCAGGCTACCCCGACGGAACCTGCGGCCCCCCCCGCCCCGCCGACCGCCACCGACACCCTCAGCTATTTGGCCAATCTGATCGACTACCCCAACCCCCTGGTGCCCGCCGCCGCGATCTTTTTGATCGCCCAGATCGATCACGCCCGCGCCCAGGGGGTCTGCCAAACCCTGGTTCCAGAAGCTACTTCCACCCTGACCCAAGCGACTGCCAAGGTCATCCAGTCTCGCACCGCCGCCCCAGACCTGGCGGCGATTCCCGACCTCGAAAAGGTGGTTTACCTGGCCCACAGCGACTTCTTCAACCCGTTGCAACCCAAAACCCTGCTGGCCCTCGCTGCCGTGGCCGAGGTTAGAACCTATGCCCCTGGCGATGCCATCACCCACGCAGGCGACACCTGCCGAGAGCTATTGATCCTGATTGAGGGAGAAGCCAGCATCCATTACCAACGGGCCGAAGGGGTTGTAGTGGAGCGGTTCCACCCTGGGCAGACCCTCGACGAACTAGAGGTATTGGCCCACCGCAGCCTAGACAATGCGATCATGGCCGATGGCGATCACACGCGCATTTTGGCTGTGCCCGTGGAGTCCTTTGATAGCCTGATTGACCACGACCCAGATTTCGCCCGGCGGGTGATTGTCCTCGAAAGCCAGCGATTGCAGCAGATTGCGAACCCCTTGGCCCCTACACCATGAACCATCGCAAACCCAAATAAGGAGATTTCTAGGAAAGAAGATCCCTGCTTTAGGCGGGGACTATAGCCACCGTAGGGTGGGCACTGCCAGCCCTGTCAAGGTGAGGCCGGTTTGGGGTCGATCCCTAGGATTTCGACGTTGAGCCAAGGACTAGAAGTCCCAGGCTCAACGTCGAAATCCTCTGAAGAGGATTGAGAGCCGGGTTCCCCAGTCTGCTTCAGCAGACTTCAGCGATGAGCCAGGGAGTTTACTCCCTGGTGGTCGTGGCCGGAGTCCCTTAGCCTATGGGCGTTTGGGGAATAGTTGGCCCACCTTGACAGGGCTAGGTGGGCACTGCCCACCATGAGGGAGAACGTTTTCCAGAAATCTCCTAATGAGACCTAATCCGTTAATGTGCGTTTCTTGAATAGTGGAGCCAGAGGGCTTCGGCCTACAATGGGCCTGATTTGATGCCCACGGATTGGCATGACTGAGGGTTGATCCCAATGCAAAGTCCAGATCTCAACCGCCGCACCTTCTTGGAAACGTCGTTGAAGGCCTCTCTGGCCCTAGCCCCTGCTGTCATGTTGTCTTCCCACACTCTAGAGGCCCTCGCGGTTACCCCCGGCAAGCAAATTTTCTCCATCCTCCACACCAACGACATGCACTCCAACGTGGTGGGGGTGGGGCCGCTGCGAGACTACACGCCGCTGAAGCTAGGCGACGACCAAACCAAGGGCGGCTATGCTCGTCTGGGGGCGTTGATTGCCCAGCGCAGGGCCGAACTAGGGCAGCTTGGCCCCGTGTTGGTGCTGGATGCCGGGGACTTTAGCATGGGTACCGCTGTGGCGGCGGCCTGTCGGGAACTGGGGGCCGAACTACAACTGATGGCCGCTATGGGTTACGACGCCACTACCTTTGGCAACCACGAGTTTGACCTGGGGCCAGATGGCCTAGGGCAAGCGATTAAGCGGGCGGCGGAAACGGGCAATATTCCGGCCATTGTGGTGACGAATAGCGATGTCAGTGCCGACTCTGAGCGCTTAACCGACCTTCAGGCCATGGCCCAGCGGGGGGTGCTTCAGCCCTACCGGGTGATTGAGCGGGGCGGGTTGCGGTTTGGGCTGGTGGGCATCATTGGCTACGACGCCTTTAAGTACGCGGCGGATGTGGGTGCCGTGACCTTTGGCGGCCCGATTGAAACGGCCAGGGCGGTAGCGCAACGGCTGAAGCGGCAGGACAAGGTGGATGTGGTGATTGCCCTCAGCCATGGGGGCGTGGTGAAGCGACCCGACGGGCAATTTGGCCAGGGGGAAGACCTCAACCTGCTGGAGGCCATCCCTGAGCTGGATGTGGTGATTGGTGGCCATACCCACAGCGAACTGCGGGAGCCGCTTTTGGTCGATCATCGCCCCGTGGTGCAGGCGGGCAAGTATGGCGAACACCTGGGCGAACTGGTGCTGAGCCTGGAGGAGGGCCGGGTAACGGTGGAGTCCTATCGGCTGATTCCGGTAGATGACCAAATTCAGGGCGATCCCGCCATTCAGGCCAAGGTAGAAAGCTTCCTGCAACAGTCGGGAGAGATCACCTTTGCTCCACGGGGCTATGCCACCAGCCAACCCCTGGTGATGATCACCGAAGACTGGCCCATGGACTACGCGGATATTGAATCGGGCACGCCCCTGGCCAACGTGGTGACGGATGCCCTGCGCCTTGCCACCAACAGCCAAATCGCTTTCACCGCCAACGGGGCCATCCGGGCCGGACTTACCCAGGGCAACACCGGGGTGCAAACGGTGTACGACATCTTTGCCCTAGCCCCCCTCGGCAACGGCATTGTGGATCCTACCGCTGGCAGTGCCATGGTGAAGGGCTATTTCACGGCGGCGGAGATCAAGAACATCCTGGAATTTCTGCTGATCGACGACCCCAACCATCCGGGCGAATACTACCCCAGAACCTCCGGCCTGCGCTTTTACTACGACCCCAGCCGCCCCCGCTTTGACCAAGTCACCGCCCTAGAACTGGGCAACCTGGACGACGGCTACACCCCCCTCGACCTCGCGGCCCCCACCCTCTACAGCTTTGCCACTAGTTTGTACCTCGGCTCTATCCTGGTGTACATTCCCCAACTCAGCAAAGGCGCGTTGCCCCTCCAGCCCAAAAAGGCCGATGGCAGCCCCCTCACCCGCAAAGACGAGGCCATCGTTGACCCCAGGGAATCCACCAGCCCCTACGTTCTCCCCGCCACCACCCACCTCAATGCCGACCTCGCCGCCATCAATGCCGCCAGCCGCGAGATTAAAGAATGGCAAGCGATTATGGACTACCTAGTCAGCCTGCCCACCAAACATTCAGACGGTCTTTCCATCCTGGTTAAAGATGACAGCGCCAGGGAAGTTCGGGGTATTCAGGCTCATTAAAAAAATCACGCTTCGTTCTACTTTAACCTCAGTTCGGGATAGACATAGTGACCAGATCCCCTGGTAGCCCACCCTGCGGGAAGCAAGCTACACCCCCAGCCCCTCTCCTCGTGGGAGAGGGGAGCTAGAAAGGCTCAAAGTCCCTCTCCCTTGGGGAGAGGGATTTAGGGTGAGGTCTACAGCGCAAGCTGGAAGCAGGTTTCTCAAGATTGCAGCGACTGGCTTATCCCGAACTCAGGTGTGGAATAGGTTGGAAACGCTTCAAACAAGGGTGCCAGCCTAACGCATCTTTCCATCCAGCGTTCTCCAAAACTGCATCCAGCGTCCGCTTAGGGGTACTCTAGGGGCAGATTTTTCGCTGCATAGCCCCCTTGCCCCATGAAAGTTGCTGTCTTTAGTGCCAAGCCCTACGACCAAACCTCCTTCGAGCAGGCCAACACCGCCTACGGCCACGACTTCACCTTCCTCGAAGCCCGCCTCAACCCAGGCACCGTATCCCTAGCGGGAGAGGCTGAGGCCGAGGCCGTATGTGTGTTCATCAACGACGAGGTGAACCGTAAGGCGCTAGAAAAGCTGGCCAAGCTGGGTATTCGACTGGTGGCCCTGCGCTGTGCCGGGTTCAACAATGTGGACTTAGCTGCCGCTAAGGAGCTAGGTATTACCGTGGTGCGGGTGCCCGCCTATTCGCCCTATGCTGTGGCCGAACACGCAGTGGGGCTAATTTTGATGCTGAACCGCCGCCTCTACCGGGCCTACAACCGAGTGCGCGACGACAACTTTGCCCTCAACGGCCTGCTGGGGTTTGACCTGCATGGCAAAACCGTGGGCATTGTGGGCACCGGGAAAATTGGCCAATGCTTCGCCCAAATTATGAAGGGCTTTGGCTGTCGGCTGCTGGCCTACGATGTTCACCCCAGCCCGGTGTGCCTTGACCTGGGCGTGAGCTATGTTGACCTGCCCGACCTCTTTGCCCAGTCGGATGTGATTTCCCTGCACTGCCCCCTACTGCCCGCCACCCACCACATGATCAACGACGAAACTATCCAGCAGATGAAGCCAGGGGTGATGCTGATCAACACCAGTCGCGGCGCGTTGATGGACACCAAAGCGGTGATTGAGGGCATTAAATCCGGCCAAATTGGCTACCTTGGAACCGATGTTTACGAAGAGGAAGAAGAACTCTTTTTTGAAGACCTCTCAGACACCATCATCCAAGACGATACCTTCCAGTTGTTGCAGTCTTTCTCGAACGTGGTGATCACTGCTCACCAAGCTTTTTTCACCCAAGAAGCCCTCAGCAACATCGCCGATACCACCTTATCTAACATCAGCACCTTTGCAGCGGGCGAACCTTGCCCCAACGAGGTGAAGTAACCGCCGTTTGTGGCTCCCAGGCGCTATCCCGACAACTACCGCTACTCTGCGAAAACAGGCTGATGACCGGCTCAGGCTAGGCCACTTTCCAGACCAACTCTTCCCCAGCTCGCAGGGGCACGAGGCCCGATTCCCCAAAGGGCAACTCGTCGGGGATGCGCCAGGGGGTTTTGGTGAGGGTGATGGAATCGGTATTGCGGGGCAGATGGTAGAAGTCTGGGCCGTAGAAGCTGGCGAAGGCTTCCAGTTTATCGAGGGCGTCTGCGGCTTCAAAGGCTTCGGCGTAGAGTTCTAGGGCGTGGAGGGCCGAAAAACAGCCCGCACAGCCACAGTCACTTTCCTTGCTGTGGCGAGGGTGGGGAGCGCTGTCGGTACCGAGGAAAAACTTAGGATTACCGGAGGTGGCCGCTTCAACGAGAGCCTGACGGTGGGTTTCTCGCTTCAAAATGGGCAGGCAGTAGTAGTGGGGCCGCAGTCCGCCCTGAAACAGGGCCGTGCGGCTATATAAAAGATGCTGGGGCGTAATGGTGGCGGCGATGCGGTCGGTCTCTTGCACATAGTCCACGGCTTCGGCGGTGGTGATGTGTTCTAGTACAATCCGCAGTTTGGGGAAGCGCTGCCGCAGGGGCTTCAGGTGGGTTTCGATGAAGACCTTTTCGCGGTCGAAAATGTCCACCGCCGCGTGGGTCACTTCGCCGTGGAGCAACAGTGGCAGATCGGCTTCCTGCATAGCCTCGAAGACACGATCACACTTGCGAATATCGGTTACCCCAGAATCTGAGTTCGTGGTGGCCCCGGCAGGATAGTACTTCACCGCCTTCACGAACGAGGACGCTTTAGCCGCCAGAATCTCCTCCGGACGGGTGTTGTCCGTTAGGTAGAGGGTCATCAAGGGTTCAAAAGTCTGACCCGCTGGCAGAGCAGCGAGAATGCGATCACGGTAGGCTTCGGCCTCGGCCACCGTGCGTACTGGAGGCTTCAGGTTCGGCATTACAATGGCACGGGCAAACTGGCGCGCTGTGTAGGGCAGCACGGTTTTAAGCGCGTCCCCATCGCGGAGGTGCAGGTGCCAATCGTCGGGTCGGGTTAGGGTGATTGTATCCATGCCCCCATCATATCGGGTTATCTAGGCCAATGCGGTACCATCACGAAGGCCATAGCCCGCTTGGCGCAAGGCATCACAGGCGGCTTCCAGCTTGTCAGATTTTACAAAAATATAATCCGTGTCGTAGGTGGAAATGGCAAAGATACTGATGTGAACAGCGGCCAGCACCTGGGAAATCGCCGCCAGCACGCCCGTCATTCCAAAGTCGAGGGTGCCCTCAATCACCAGCCCCCGCCAGCCCGGTTCCGTTTTGTCCGCCACGATGGGCACGTCTTCTCGCACCAGTAGAGAAAGCTCATGGGGCGTGCGCGTTAGGCTGAAAACGCCTTGGCGCAGGATTTCTGGGGGAATCTCGGCGGTGGGGGGCAATCGGTAGATGGCAAAAGTGCCGTCTAGAACCGCTAAGGTCAGGGCGGGAGAAAGCTGAGAATTCATCGGGATAACCACCGTTCAACAATCGGGTTAAGGCCAGGAATCCATGTTACGAGGGATCAAACGAACAGGGTACGATGGATCTAGAATAGAAAACCTTTACATTTCCTCAACCCCATCCCATCCCTAACGTCCCATGGCTAAGTCCAAATCTTCCGCTGCAACTGTGATGACTGGCGCACACATTCGCCAGACCTTTTTGGACTTCTATGCGGCGCGGGGCCATGCCATCAAACCCAGTGCCTCTCTGGTGCCGGAAGATCCCACGGTGTTGCTCACCATTGCTGGGATGCTGCCCTTCAAGCCGATTTTTCTGGGCCAACGGGCGGCGGATGTGGATCGGGCCACGACTTCCCAAAAGTGTATTCGCACCAACGACATTGAAAACGTGGGCCGCACCGCACGGCACCACACGTTTTTTGAGATGCTGGGCAACTTTAGCTTTGGGGATTATTTCAAAGAGCAGGCCATTGCCTGGGCCTGGGAACTGTCTACGGAAGTATTCAAACTGCCTGCGGATCGCCTGGTGGTCAGCGTGTTCCGCGAAGACGACGACGCCTTTGCTATTTGGCGTGACCAGGTGGGCATCCCCGCCCATCGCATCCAGCGCATGGATGAGGCCGATAACTTCTGGGCCTCTGGCCCCACTGGCCCCTGCGGCCCCTGCTCGGAAATCTACTACGACTTCCACCCCGAACTGGGCGACGACCATATTGATCTCGAAGACGATAGCCGCTTCATCGAGTTCTACAATCTGGTGTTCATGCAGTACAACCGGGATGCCGAGGGCAACCTGACGCCGCTGCAAAACCAAAACATCGACACCGGACTGGGCCTAGAGCGGATGGCGCAGATTCTCCAGCAGGTGCCCAACAACTACGAAACCGACCTAATTTTCCCCATCATCGAAACGGCGGCAAAGCTGGCCAAGATCGACTATGCCCAAGCCGACGACAAAACCAAGGTTTCCCTTAAGGTGATCGGCGACCACGTGCGGGCCGTGGTACACATGATTGCTGACGGCATTACCGCCTCTAACGTGGGCCGGGGCTATGTGCTGCGGCGGCTGATTCGGCGAGTGGTGCGCCACGGACGGCTAATCGGCATCGAAGGAGCCTTCATCAGCACCGTGGCCGAAAGCGCGATCCAGCTTGCTGAAGAACCCTTCCCCAACACCCGCGAACGGGAGGCCACCATCAAAGCCGAACTGAATCGGGAAGAGGCCCGCTTCCTGGAAACCCTAGAGCGGGGCGAAAAACTGCTGGCGGAAATCCTCAAGCGCGAGGCCGCTTCCAAGGCCAAGCAAATTTCTGGCCTAGATGCCTTCGTGCTCTACGACACCTATGGCTTCCCCCTCGAACTCACCCAGGAAATTGCTGAAGAACAGGGCCTTACTGTGGACGCTGCCGGATTTGAAACGGCGATGGAGGAACAGCGGCAACGCTCTAAGGATGCCCACGAAACCATTGACCTAACGGTGCAGGGCAGCCTCGATACCCTGGCAGAACACATCCGCTCCACCACCTTTTTGGGCTACACCGAGGCCAGCAGCACCAGCCGCATAGAGGCGATTTTGGTGCAGGGCAGTGCGGTGGATGCCGCTGAAGCGGGTCAAGATGTGCAGATCGTCCTCGACCAAACCCCTTTCTATGCCGAATCTGGCGGACAAATTGGCGACCGGGGCTATCTGTCTGGTGAGTCCGTGGTCGTCCGCATTGTGGATGTGAAAAAGGACAGCGACTTCTTTGTCCATGTGGGCCGAGTAGAGCGGGGTACCCTGAAATCCGGCGATGCTGTCACCGCCCAGATTGACCGCGCCTGCCGCCGTCGTGCCCAGGCCAACCACACCGCCACCCACCTGCTGCAAGCGGCCCTGAAAAAGCTGGTGGATTCCGACATTTCCCAGGCGGGTTCCCTCGTCGCCTTCGACCGTCTGCGGTTTGACTTCAACTGTCCCCGCGCCCTGACGCCCGACGAAATTCAGCAAGTCGAAGAACAGGTCAACACCTGGATTGCCGAAGGCCACGCCGCCGATGTGGCTGTGATGCCCATCGCCGAAGCTAAGGCTAAAGGGGCTACCGCCATGTTTGGCGAAAAGTACGGGGCCGAGGTGCGAGTCATCGACTTCCCCGGTGTTTCGATGGAACTGTGCGGCGGCACCCACGTCAGCAACACCGCCGAAATTGGTCTGTTCAAGGTGATTTCCGAAACCGGGGTGGCCTCCGGTATTCGCCGTATTGAAGCCGTCGCTGGCCCCGCCGTGCTGGAATACCTCAACGTTCGCGATACCGTGGTGCGGGATTTGTCCGACCGCTTCAAGGCCAAGCCGGAAGAACTACCCGACCGCATCACCACCCTGCAAACCGACCTGAAAGCGGCCCAAAAAGAACTGGATGCCCTCAAGGGTGAGTTAGCCGTCCTGAAGTCCGATCAGTTGATCAATACCGCCGAGTCTGTCGGTAGCCTGAAGCTGATCGTCGCTGAACTAGAAGGCGTTAGCGCTGAAGCCCTAAAAACCGCCGCTGAACGCCTGCTGCAAAAGCTGGGGGCAGGAGCCGTCGTCCTGGGTTCTGTCCCTGAACCGGAGAAAGTCAGCCTGGTTGCGGCCTTTAGCCCCGAAGTGATCGACAAAAAGCTGCAAGCGGGCAAGTTCATCGGCGGCATCGCCAAGATTACGGGCGGCGGCGGCGGCGGTCGGCCCAACCTGGCCCAGGCTGGGGGGCGAGATCCTGGCAAATTGGCCGAAGCCCTAGCCACCGCCAAGGCACAATTAGGAGAAGCTTTGCAGTAGTCAAAGCATCACGACAAGAACCCGCGTTTCGCCATGGTGGCCTTAGTTGTACCCTTAGCGGCATTGAGCAAGTGGCCCTTCACCCAGGGCCACCTAGCCCAGGCTAACCCTATGTACTATCGACATGTCCTGCCGATAGTGATGCTCAATCCGGCTTGTTTGCCCCCAGTATCAGTGGGCGAGGAGACCTCGGCCCTACAGTTCATCAGGCTGGGAGTTGAGGGTTTTCCATGCGGATTTGGCATGAGGCGTTTCATACGCCGTCTCCGTGGGTGCTACCGTCCCCTAAACTCTGCGCCGACGGGGTAGCAGCCTCGGCCAGCAGGGAGACCATCATTTGGGAGAGTTGCTTGAGGCTAATGGGCTTGCTGAGGTAGCGGTTGGCTCCGGCGGCGAGGCAGCGATCTTGGTCGGTGGGCATGGCGAGGGCGGTGAGGGCGATGATGGGCACCTTGGCTAAGGCGGGGTTTTGGCGAATTTGCCGCATGGCTTCTAGGCCATCGACGTTGGGCATTTGAATGTCCATCAAAATTAAATCGGGCTTAGCCGTAGCGGCTAGGTTGATGGCCTCTAGGCCGTCTTTGGCCACGATGAGGTCGTAGCCCTTGGCTCCTAGGTAGGAACTGGTGGTGCTAATGTTGGCTTCGTTATCTTCGGCCAGCAAAATTAGGGGGGGCTTGACCCGGTCTACCGGAGGCGCGGCGGCGATGGATTCGGTGAAGCTCACCGAGGAGCCGTCGGCGTTGGGAATGGCGATGATCGGGATCTGAACGGTGAAGCAACTGCCGATGCCCACCTCGCTGGTGAGCGTAACCTCGCCGCCGTGCATTGCCACAATGCGTTTGACCAAGGAGAGGCCCAGCCCGGTGCCTTCGTATTGGCGGTTGAGGGCGGCATTGACCTGCACAAAGGGCTGAAATAGGCGCTGGGCATCTTCGGGGCTAATGCCAATGCCGGTATCGGTAATTGAGAAGGTCAACAGGCCCAGGGTATCGGCGGGGTTAGCCTGGGGGTGAGTAAAGGCCCAGGCTTGGTCAGAGGCTGGGGTCAGGGCAATGTAGCTAGCGGCGAGGGTAATTTGGCCCCCTTCGGGGGTAAATTTAACGGCGTTGGTGAGCAGGTTAATCAACACCTGGCGCAGGCGGCGGTCGTCGCCGTAGAGATCGGGTAAGCCGTCGGGAATCAGGGTTATAATCTGCTGGCGCTTTTTGTGGGACTGCTGCTTCACAAAGGCGATGCTGGCTTTGCAGAGCAACCCAACGTTGATGGCGCTAAAGTCTAGCTCTACCTGGCCCGCCTCAATTTTGGAGAGGTCGAGAATGTCGTTAATTAGCGAGAGCAGGTGGTTGCTGCTGCGCTCGACGGTAGCTAGGCTGCGCTGCTGGCTTTGGGTAATGGGGCCAAAGACTTCCTCCTGTAGCCCTTCGGTCATGCCGAGGATGGCGTTGAGGGGGGTGCGCAGTTCGTGGCTCATGTTGGCCAAAAACTCGTCCTTGAGACGGGTGGCGCGTTCGAGCTGGGCATTGCTGCGGGAAAGTTGCTGGTTGCGCTCGGCCAGTTGTTGTTCGGCCACCTGCCGCACACCCAACTCCTGCTGCAATTGCTCGAACAGGCTGGCCTGCTGAATAGCGATGGCCACACTGTTGGCCACCTGTTGCAGGATCTCGGCCTCTGGCTCTTGCCACACCCGCTTTTCGCGGCAGGCATGGGCCACCATAATGCCCCATAACTTCTTCTTCTGGGCTCCAGTCGCATCGATCCAGCGATGATCTTCGCTGGCGTGGGCCTCTTGCAAAATGGGCGCAACCATTTTCGACTGAATCTGCCCCTCTCGGGAATAGTCGATCAGGCAATCCGTCCAGCGGTCGTGCATGACATCGGGCACAATGCGCGGTCGCCCCTGCCAATAGAGTTCCAAAATATCGTCTGACCAGGTTTCGTCTTCCCAGTGCTGATCTTTGAGGGTGGCAAACTCCGGCGACACCGCTTCTTCGACAATGCGGCTGCGGCCATCGGGATACAGCCGGAAAATAATCACCCGATCACACTGCAACAGCGCTTTCACCTGTTGGGCCACGTTGTCCAAAATGTCATCCACCGCCAGCGACTCGCGCACCGTTTCGATCAGCTTCGCTAGGGTGCGCTGTTGTTCGAGCTGTTGCCGAATCTGCACCTCGGCCTGTTGGCGCACGGTTAGCTCGGTCCCTAGGCGTTGGTAGAGGCTGGCCTGGTTGATGGCGATGGCTAACTGGGTGGCAATTTGCTGCACCAGATTAATTTCGGAGGCGTGCCACACTCGCGGCCCGCTGCACTGGTGGATACACAATAGCCCCCACAGGGCATTGTTCCCCTTTACCAACGGCACTACCAGGTTGGCCCGCACCTGAAACTGTCGCAAAATGTCGGCGTGGCAGTTGGATAATTGGCCTGCTTCAATGTCGGTAACGGCATAGTAGCGCCCCTGGGCATATAGATTGACAAAGTTGTCGCCAAAGCAATGGTCGTGCACCCCCACCGACACCACCGACGGATATTGCCTGACCCTCGACTCGGCCACAAACTTGCCATCATTAAAGTTGGCTGCGGGGAAGAACCGGAAAATTCCCACCCGATCCGCCCCTAGGGCTTGGCGCACCTCGTTGCAGGCGGTCTCAAAAATGATGCCCAAATCCAAGGATTGGCGAATCCGCGCTGTGATGTGTCGCAGCAGGTTTTCTTGGGTTAATTGCCGCTGCAAGACTTGTTCAGCCCTCACCCGCTGGCCAATGTCGGTGATGGTAGCGCGGCTACCTAGGATGGTGCCCTCAGCGTCTTTTTGCAGCTCTTCGCTAATTAACACCGCCATCTGGCCGCCATCGCCGCTCAGTAGGGTAATTTCATAGTCTAGGCTATTCACCCGCCCCGGTTTGGCCAGCATGGCCCGCCGCTCGACAAAGATCCGTTGGCTAGTGTCGGCCATAAACTTGGTAATGGGCTGCCCCAGCACCGCCTCCCGTGGGGCATCGAGCCAGCGCAGGGCGGTGTTGTTGATGTTGATGATGCGGCCTTCGGTATCCAGGGAGTAGTAGCCGCAGGGGGCGTTGTTATAGAGGTCTTCCACCCGTTCTGCATAGGCGGTGAGAGCAAGTTCGGCCTGTTTACGCTCGCTGATGTCCGAGCAAACGCAGATCAGCAAGCCCTCATCGGTGATGGTGAGCGACAACCGTTCATTAAAGGTGGTGCCGTCTTTGCGGGTGGCAATGGCTTCTCCACACCACGCTCCATCCCGTCCCAAGATGGGCATCACCTCTTGCTCAAAGCGGGCCAGTTCCTCGGCGCTGTAGAGCACTGTCCAATATTGACCGATCAGTTCGTTGTGGGTATAGCCAAACAGATCTAGGTGGGCGCGGTTGAGGTAGAGGTAGGCACCGTCTTGCAAAATGGCAATGCCGTCGGCGGCGGCCTCAATCGCGTCTAGTTGGCGCTTGAGCAGGGTTTCGTTTTGCTTGCGGGCGGTAATGTCGCGGATGACAAACACCACATCGTCGGGGCCACAGGGAGACACCCGGACTTCTCGCGTCAGTTGCCCATTCCCCAGATCTAAAGTCTGCTCACTCACCTGGACGGTTTGCGTTCTCAGAGCCTCGTCAATTCGGTACCTATGGGCTTGGGCTAGGTCGGGGGGCAAGACTTCGGTCATCGTGTGCCCCACCAACGAATCCAAGCCCGTGATCTCCAAGGTGCCGGCAGCGGGATAGAAGTCGAGGTATTGCCCTTCTCGGTTAACGCGAAAGACATGGTCGGGTAAGGCCGCCAACATCGCTTGCAGGTGGTCGTGGCTAGCCTTCAAATCGGCGGTGCGTTCGGCCACCTTGGTCTCAAGCTCCTGGTTCAACGTTTGCAGCGCCAGTTCGGCCTGCTTGCGATCATGGATATCCGTAGACATCCCCAACCACTGCACATCCTCGCTGTACTGCACCTGCATGGCCTGGGTCAGGTGCCAGCGATATTCCCCATCGGCCCGCCGCAGCCGATACTCGACTTCGTAGGGTTGTCCCGTCTGCAACGCCTCCATCCATCGACGATGTACCCGGTCTAAGTCATCGGGGTGAACGATCACCTGCCAATCAAAGGCCATTAATTGATCGGCGGGGAACCCTGTGTAGTCGCTCATGCGTTGGCTGACGTAGGTATTCAGCCCGTTGGCATCGGCACTCCAAGTCAACTGAGGGGAAAAGTCTACCAGCACCCGATAGCGCTCTTCGCTTTGGATCAGCGCCTGCCCGACCCGCTCCCGCTCCGTCACATCCTGCACCATCACCAGTTCGGCCCGCCGCCCCTCAAAATCCAGCGCGTAGGAGGTAATCTCGACCTGAATCACCTGGCCATCCTTGAGGCAATGGGGCCAAAGGCCTGCCCTATCTAGCCCAGTGCTCACCTGCGCCACATGGGCGAGCAACCGGGGCACCTCTTCGGGGGGGCAAATGTCGGCAATGGTCATGGCCAAAAATTCGGCCCTAGAATAGCCGTATTTCGCCACGGCAGCCTCATTCACCGCCAGAAACTCTAGGGTTTCTAGGTCATACACCCACATGGGCTGGGGGTTGCAGTCAAACAGGTGGCGATAGGTGGCCTCCTGAGCCTGAAGGGCTTGGCGGCACAGGCCATTTTCCTCGGCAATGCACTGGATCTCTTGCTCAACCAGGCGGGCAATGCGTTGGCTCTCGCTGCTATCGGTGAAGTAGCCCACAATCTCCTGCGGGTTTCCCTGGGCATCCCGCCGCAGCGTTAGCTCATCGTGAATCCAAACATAGTGCCCGTCGCGATGGCGCACCCGGTAGTCGTGCTGAAGGTAGCCCTGCTCGAAAAAACTTTGAACTTCGTCAAACACCCTGGGCGCATCCTCCGGGTGGAGGCGCTGCTCCCAAAAGGCTGGCTCTGCCTGAAATTCCTCTGGGGTATAGCCCAAAACCTTGGCAAGACCCTGGCTAATGTAGGTACAGGCGTAGGGAGGCACCGCCTCTGTGATGTAGGTGGTGGCGGGGCTGGTGTTGATGATCCACTGAAGCCGATCCACCTGGGCCTCAAGACGTTCAATCCGCTGAGCTTGCTGTTGATGGCGTTCCACTAGATCGGCCTGGGCTAGGGCAGCCGCACGTTCCGTTTCCAGTTGTTGGGCTAGAATCTCGCAGCGCTCTTGGGCTTGGTGTAGTTCTTGTTCCAAGTCTTCTAGGGATGTCATGGGTGAGGGAACTTTGGCGATCATTAAAAGTGCTTGAAAATAAAGTTCATTAAACAATCGATAAACAACAAAAGAAAAATTGAAGCACTTAAGTTTCCAAGGGATAAAGCGTGATGATAGAAGCGGTGGATCATCTAGACTGAAACGCAAGCAGATTACGGCATCAGATCGATTCTACTCGTACTTATAAGGTTAGCAAAATCGTAACTGTTCAGGGGGTGATGAAAGAGTCGGGGTTTCAATTGCAGCTCTTCAGGTAAGCTGATGCTATGAGTGTTGACGACCCCTCTGAGCTTGAGATTGGTGGCATCCGGCTTCCTGGAGGGG
>QLAH01000345.1_pt1 | contig 28905 bp, 27 predicted proteins | sample 4693081 | NCBI WGS metagenome assembly QLAH01 (sample SAMN09425401, study PRJNA476045) | Lake water metagenome, whole genome shotgun sequencing project. | reverse complement strand
CTCGCTGGGGGGCAATGAAATAAGATTGTCGTCATTCATGGTGTATTCCTTCGCTGGTGTTTTGCTTCATCCAGCAGGATACGCCCTTCCTTCTTTTCCCTCCATACACCAGAAATGAGCATAGCTCAGTCGAAGCAGGTTTCTAAAGATGGCAGTCCTTGGCTTAACCCGAACTGAGTTTAAACAAAGGCAAGGCCTAACCGGGTTGACTGACAAAAGCTTCTGCACCGGGCGCGGCAACCGCATCCCTACAGCATTGGGATCATGTAGAGGTCAGGTCTCCTGACCCTCTGACGGATCTAGATTCTGGCAAGTTTTGTCAGTCAACCCAACCCTTTGGGAGAAGGGTTAGGGGATCTTGGCTTCGGGCAGAATCAGCATGGCATCGCCAAAGGAGTAGAACCGATAGTCCTGCTGGATTGCCGTTTCGTAAAGACTGAGCAATCGCTCGCGACCAATCAAGGCGCTGACCAGCATCATCAGGCTAGATCCGGGCAGGTGGAAGTTGGTAATTAGGCCATCGATCACCCGAAACTGGTAGCCGGGATAGATGTAGAGATTGGTTTTGCCCTGGAGCGGTTCCAGCGATCCCCGCTGGGCAGCCCCCTCTAGGGCACGAACCACGGTGGTACCTACCGCAATTACGCGGCCACCGCTGGCCTTGGTGGCGAGGATTTTCTCTACGGTGTCGGCGGGGAGGTCGATCCATTCGCCGTGCATTTTGTGTTCCAAAATGTTCTCGGCTTCCACGGGCCGAAAGGTGCCCACCCCCACATGGAGGGTCAACTGGGCACGGGCGATCCCCCGTTGGTCTAGCCCCTCAAACACCTGGGGGGTGAAGTGCAGCCCTGCGGTGGGGGCCGCCACGGCTCCGGGGGCTTCGGCGTAGATGGTTTGGTATTGCTCAGGGGAAGCGGTGGTTTCGGTAATGTAGGGGGGGAGGGGAACATTACCCAGCCGCTCGAACAGGGCATAGAGGGATTCGCTTGTGGACTTGCCTTCGCCAAACTCAAACCGCAGCAGGCGACCGTTGGTGTCGGGATCGGTTTCCAAAACGTGGGCGATGAGGTCTGGCTGATCAGGATTTTCGCCAAAGTGGATGATTGCCCCTGGCTTTAGGCGACGACCAGGCTTTACTAGGGCCAGCCATTGGTAGTGCCCTGTTTCCTCTAGCAAAAAGACTTCTACCTTGGCTCCCTCTGGCTTGTAGCCCAGCAGTCGGGCGGGGATCACCTGGGTATTGTTCACCACCAGCAGATCCCCCGGTTGCAAGAGGTCGGGCAAGTCATAAAAATGCTGATGGCGGTGACTGGTGTGGGAATCGACCACCAACAGCCGCGACGTATCCCTTGGGGTAACAGGATTTTGGGCAATACGCTCTGGCGGCAGATGGTATTGATAGGCGGCCAGGGAATAGTCGAGGGAGTCTTGATCGGTCATATATCAGAAAGGTTGGGTGTATCCACCCAGGGCAGGACGGGGGGAATGCCCCTAACGGAAACCGTATCCGGGCGCAACAATAGAAACTGTAGCACCTGGTCAAAGGTCGTCTGATGGAATACACCTACTATCTCGCTAACGCTAGTCTGACCCTCCGTGTGGTCGAGCACCTGCTAGGCACCCCCAAACTGCCTCTAGAGTTTATGACGGTGATCCACCAGATCGACGGCTGGGTGATCCGCATCAAAATGAACGACAGCATTTGTGCTGACGACTCCGAAGATTTTCGAGCCTACATGAACGAACTGGGGATCGCCTACGATCCTGGTATTCGCGTGCGCATGGCACTGTGGGGGCTAGAAACAGGGCAGTCTCCGGTGGATGTGATGCGCCGCTACCAGGTGGCCATCGTGTCCCACGGTCGGCCTGATCGCGACGAAATTGAAGCCTTCCGCCGCCAGTTTGTCATGGGGCTGGGCTATTGCCCCGAAACCCTGGCTTAGGGTTTCTGAGATTGAGTGACCCTGGTGTGATGATCTGAATCCAAGCGCACTGAATCATCTGAACGAACAAGTTTGTCCGATTCAACCATGATGCAATCTCTACAAAGGACGGTCTTAGGACTGTCCTTTTTTGTGGGGATCAGACGGGAGCATCGAGGGGGGTGCACAACAGTACGCTCGTACGAGAAAGTGAGATTTGGAATTCTTGGAATTCCAGGGAGCTTGGCTTTAGGGTAGAGATACACCATCTGTTTTCAGCGTTGCTTGCCTCACCCTTTGATCCGATTCCTACCATGACCTCTGCTTCCCCCATCCGTCAGGGCTGCACCACCCAGCATACCCTCGCCACACCCCAAGGCCCAATCTCCTACACCGCCGATGCCCAATGGCAAATGCTCTATGAACAGGATCAGCCTGTGGCAGAGTTATTCCACGTCGCCTACACGGTGGATGATGCGAAACCTAGCCAACGTCCCCTCACCTTTGTAGTGAACGGTGGGCCAGGAGCAGCATCAGCCTATCTACACATGGGGGCGATGGGGCCAAAGCGAGTGGCGTTTCACCCCGATGGCAGTTTGCCCAAGCCGCCTGTGCGCGTAGAAGACAATGCCGAAACTTGGCTATCGTTCACGGATCTCGTCTTTATTGATCCCCTAGGGACGGGCTTTAGCCGAGTGTTGGCCAAGGAGGACAGTGCCTCAGCCAAGGCGGCACCAAGATCCAGTGATCCCAGCGACAGTTCGGAAAGTTCGCCCCCCAGCCCCAAGGGGGATTCATCCTCAGCAACTGCCACCCTCGAAAAAGCCAAAACCTTTTGGGATACCGATCGAGACCTCAAGGCTTTGGGGGAATTTATTCAGCGCTATCTCTCGGCCCAAAACCGTTGGCTGTCGCCCATCTTCATCGCCGGAGAAAGCTATGGTGGATATCGGGTGGCCAAGCTGGCCCGCCAATTGCAGCAAAACTTTGGCGTTGGGCTGAATGGGGTCGTGATCATTTCTCCGGTGCTAGAGTTTGACTTCCTGGGCGGTAACGACTACAGCCTCATGGGTTGGGCCGCTGTCCTTCCCTCCATGGCTGCCACCGCTATCCATCATGGGCGGGTAAATACCACCGGCAGCCCCGATGTTCACCGCGCCCAAGCCGAAACCTTTGCCCGCCAAACTCTGATCCCCTTTTTAGCCCAAGGCACCCTCGCCACCGAAGCCGACTGCCAGCGGGTTTACAGCGAACTAGCGGCGTTGATTGGGCTATCTGTGGATGTGGTGCAACGCCACCGAGGACGGTTAGACATTGGCACCTTTGCGCGGGAACTGCTGCGGGATCAGGGTCGCATTCTCGGCCTCTACGATGCTTCAGTGACAGCCATCGATCCCTTCCCTGACCGCCCCATCAATTACGGTACTGACCCCACTCTAGAAGGGCTGGATCGCCTGTTCACCGGAGCTATCAACAGCCATCTACGCAGCACCCTAGGCATTATCACTCCCCTCACCTACCACCTGCTAAACTACGAGGTCTTCAAAGCCTGGAAGTTTTTATCAGGGAAAGACGCCAAACAGGGCTTTTTAGGTTCTGTGGACGATCTGCGTGTGGCCATGGCCCTCAACCCCCACATGCAGGTGGCCATCAACCACGGCTTTTACGACCTAGTCACCCCCTACTTTGCCTCCAACCTGCTGGTCGATTTAATGGCCCTAAACCCCGAACTGAAACCCAACCTGACTCTGCAACATTTCCAAGGTGGTCATATGTTCTACACATGGGAAACCTCCCGCCAGCAGTGGCAGTGCTCCATGCAGGCGTTCTACCAACAAGCCCTGGCCTAGGCGTGAATCACTCAGGAGTTGCCCATAGCGTAGGGATGAACGGCGCTGTTCCCAGCCTAGGGGCTTTTATCCTGAACACGCCACTGCTTAGCCCATCGGGCGGCAGACAGCATGACTAATGGCTCTTCGCCACCGTATCACGTTAACTTTTGTATCTAGATCGACCGGAATAAGACGAGAGAGCGTAACGGAACTTGATAATTAATTCAGAAAAGCAGGTTTAGAAGGATATGCTCATGGGTTTTCTCAAAGCAATTTTTGGCATCATCGGCGGTTTCTTCAAAGCTATCTTGGGTGTGTTTGGCCTTGGTAAACAGTCTGAGTTTTTCATGGAGTTAGACGAAAGCACGGCCCCTCCTGAGGTTTCTGCCCAGCCTACGGCTGCAACGCCTGCGGCCCCCGCTGCAACGCCCACCCAGACCGTGGCGGCGAGTCCAGGCCCCGTCGTGGCTCCAGTCACTCCAGTAGCCACGGCGGCACCCAAGTCTGCTCAGCCAGCGGCGTCGGTGCCCAGCTTTGCCGCCAACTATCTTGTTGGCCCCACCATGCCTCGCCGCCGTCGTCCTGGGCCTAGCCTGTCTCCCTTTATGGACATGGCCAAGCAGGTGAAGGTGCGCTAGTTGACATCTGTTAGCTCGACGCTAGGAATGGCATCTTAGACAGGCAGCCGTTTCTAGCCTAAAACGACAGCATGAGTGAATCCCATCCGCTACTCCGATGATCAACGGATCAACATCGAGTAGCGGATGTTTTTTAACCTCAGTTCGGGTTAGACATAGTGACCAGGTCCCCTGGTAGCCCACCCCGCAGGGTGGGCTAAAGCGCAAGTCAAAAGCAGGTTTCTAAAGATGGTAGTCCTTGGCTTATCCCGAACTCAGGTTGAGTCGGTGCGTTAGAAGAGCAAAAAGTCCAGTGCGGAAAATTCATGACGAAAAGCCGACTTATACCAAATCCTGTTGTTTACCCCCAATGCAAACGCTGATCCCGCTCAGGCTGAGCGGGTCGAAGCCTCAATTCGTTTAGGGGGTTTTCTAGCCGGATTTGGTATTAAGAGGCCATCTCGCCGAACAACTAAACCAGGGACAGTGCTTCCCTGAGTCGAGCCACATCAAACCCGCGCTGGCGCAGAATCGCCCAGGATTCCATCAGGTCTGGGCCTTGCAGGGCACCCATCAGCGCTGCCCGCATGGATTTCATCACCAAGCCTTTCTTCACACCCTGGGCCTTGGTCACGTCGTTCACCAGGGTTTTCAGGTCATCCAGGCTGGCCAGATTTTGGCTCGTCAGACCGTCCAACATACCCTGAACCACCGCTGCCACGCCCTCTAGCTGCAACTGGGCCTTGGCCTCATCGGTAAAGGGTAGGGTTTCGGTGAAGAAAAAGCGGCTTTGCTCCACGGCATCCGTCAACCGGGTGAGGCTAGGGCCAATCAGCGCCATCAGCAACAGCAACCAGTCCCGATCCGCCTCGGAATCCACCACGTAACCCGCTTCTTGGAGGTAGGGCAGCACCAGATCCAGCAGGGCAGCGGATTCCATTTCGTGCAGGTATTGACTGTTCAGCCAGTCCAGCTTGTCCCAGTCGAACTTGGCCCCAGCCTTGTTGACCCGATCAAAGCTGAACAGCTTAGCGGCGTCTTCCAGGGTGAAGCGCTCATTGGCATCGGGGGCCGACCAGCCCAACAGGGTCATGTAGTTGGCCAGGGCGGGGGCGACAAAGCCCATCTTCTGAAAGTCAGAAATAGAAGTGACCCCATCTCGTTTAGAGAGTTTTTGTCCGGTTTGGTTCAAAATTAGCGGCGTATGGGCAAAAGCAGGTACGGAGGCCTCCAAAGCTTCGTAGAGCAAAATTTGCTTGGCCGTATTGGCGATGTGGTCTTCCCCTCGGATGACGTGGGTGATGGCCATGTCGATGTCATCCACCACCACCGCCAGGTTATACAAGGGCTGGCCAATAGCGTTTGCCGAAGAGGCCCGTGCCACCACCATATCGCCGCCCAGGTCGCTGGCCTGCCAGGTGACAGGGCCACGCACCAGATCGTTCCAGGTAATCGTACGGCTGTCGTCAATTTTGAAGCGAATCACCGCCGCACGCCCCTCGGCCTCGAAGGCGGCCTGCTGTTCTGGGGTCAGATCCCGGTGGCGGTTGTCGTAGCGGGGGGCTTGTCCCTTGGCCTTTTGGGCCTCCCGCATGGCGTCCAGTTCTTCGGGGGTGTCGTAGGCGCGATAGGCCAAGCCCTGATCGAGTAGGGTTTGAATGGCCTGTCGGTACAGATCTAACCGCTGAGACTGGAAAAACGGCCCCTCATCCCACTCCATGCCCAGCCAGCGCAGCCCCGACAGAATATTCTCGGTAAACTCCGGCTTAGAGCGCTCCTCGTCGGTGTCTTCTACCCGCAAGATAAACTGGCCCCCTTCGTGGCGGGCAAACAGCCAGTTAAACACAGCGGTGCGGGCCGTACCAATGTGCAGATTCCCGGTGGGGCTGGGGGCAATGCGAACACGGACAGTCATGGGATTACCTGCACTCTCAACGAGGAACAAACCCCTATTCTAAGGGGCAAAGCGGCGGTACATCCAACCAATTCCAGCCATCCCTCGCATCGTCTAGTGCATCCTCAACATGGATACGTCGCTAGAGAGGGCCGCAGATTCACCGCCACCTGGGGCTACAGTGGGGAGGTGAAGTCCTGAGCATGGGTAGCTATGGTGACGCATATTCTATTGGATATGGGCGGAGTGTTGGTAGAGTTGCAGTGGCGGGAGCGCATGGAGGGGCTGCTGGGTCGTTCTTTGCCCATGGCAGAGCTACATCACCTATGGGTAACGGCTACGAGTACGGTAGATTTTGAGTCGGGTCGCACGGATTTTGATCAGTTTACGACGGCCTTTTTGCAGGAATTTAGCTTAGACCTAGATCGCGCTGTTTTTCAGCAAGAGTTTCTAGCGTTAGTTCAGGCTCCCATGCCCCGTTGTCAGAAGGTTTTACAGGATCTCAAAGCTCGCTTTCACCTGTCGCTGTTATCCAACACAAACCCAGCCCACTACGAAAAACTAAGCCGTAGCTACGATTTTTATCGTGCCTTTGATCACTGTTTTCTCTCTTATCAAATGGGCCAAATGAAACCCAGTACCGCTATTTTTGAGGCGGTGATTTCGCAGCTTGACACTCCTGCAAACACCATCGCCTTTTTCGACGATGGTGCCCGCAACGTAGAGGCCGCCCAATCCTTGGGAATCAACGCTTTCCGTGTCGATTCTCCCGATGAAGTCTGGGCTGTTGTTCAGGGATTTTAGCTACCGCATGGTGACAAACTCTTCGGCGGAACTGGGGTGAATGGCAATGGTGGCATCGAAGTCGGCCTTGGTAGCCCCCATTTGCACCGCAATGGCCACGCCCTGGATGATTTCGGCGGCGTAGTCTCCTACCATGTGTGCCCCTAGCACCTTGTCGGTGGGCTGGTGAACAATCAGCTTCATCAAGGTGCGGGCTTCCATGCCGGGAATGGTGTAGTACATGGGCCGGAAGCGGGATCGGTAGATTTTGATGTTTTCTTCGCCGTACTTGGCCTTGGCCTGTTCCTCGGTCATGCCCACGGTGCCCATTTCGGGGGTAGTGAAGACAGCGGTGGGCACGATGGCGTGGCTCATCAGACCGGGCTTGTTGCCAAATTCGGTATCGGCAAAGATGCGCCCTTCCTTGATGGCTACGGGGGTGAGGTTGACCCGGTCGGTGACGTCGCCCACGGCAAAGATGTGGGGCACGGCGGTACGGTGGTGTTCATCAACGACAATGGCCCCATGGTGGGTTTCAATGCCCGTATGCTCTAGGCCAAGGCCCTGGATGTTGGGGCGGCGTCCGGTGGCGGCGAGGCTGACCGCATCGGCGAGGATGTGCTCCTGCTTGTCGGGGGTGGCAATGGTAATATCCACACCCGTTTCAGTTTTGTGGATGGCGATCAGTTCGCAGTGGGTCATCACGGTGATGCCCTGCTGGGTTATGGCATTTTGGATTTCGGTGCGCAGTTCTTCGTCAAAGCCGCGCAGAATTTTGTCGCCCCGAATCACCTGCACCACTTCGGTACCCAGGCCGTTGAGAATACAGGCAAACTCGCTGCCGATGTAGCCGCCGCCGAGGATCACCACCCGCTTGGGCTGCTGGGGCAAATGGAAAATGTCGTCGGAGGTGATGGTGTGTTCAATGCCGGGAACATCGGGCTTGACGGGCTTGCCTCCCACGGCAATCAGGATTTTTTCGGCGGTGATTTTTTGATCGCCCACTTCCAAGGTGTGCTCATCCACAAAACGGGCATAGTGCGGAAAGAGCTGCACCGAGGATTTATCCAGCATCGATCCATAGATGCTATTGAGGCGAGTTACTTCCGTATCCAGGGCCTTAATCAACGTCGGCCAATCGAAGTGATGTTCGCCCACCGTCCAGCCGTAGCCCGCCGCCGCCTCAAACTGATCGGGAAAATGGGAGGCGTAGACCATCAGCTTTTTGGGCACACAGCCCCGATTCACGCAGGTACCGCCTAAGCGTCCGGCCTCGGCCAAACCCACCTTGGCCCCATACTCAGCGGCCCGACGGGCAGCGGCAATACCTCCAGACCCGCCCCCGATAACAAACAAATCAAAATCGTAGGCCATGGTGATATCTCCCTGGTTGATCACGCTGTTTTCTAGTGTATCCAGGTTGGGCAGAGCCCATAGACCTAGTTCGGCACAATTTCCGTCACCACCTGGCCGCCGTTATTCGGGCCACCATCCACCCTAAAAGTGCCCTCCTGCAATTGGCCAATGCCACGGCTGCCGTTCAGCCTCAGAGCTGGGTTAACCTGTTGATAACTCACCCGCCCCTCCGCGACCAGGGTTTGGGTGGGAATAGTCCAAGTGAGTTGATCCGTCGTGAGGCGAGACTGGGGCTGCTGGCGTACCGCAACAACCTCCTGGCGAGCGGTAATCACCTCGTTGACCAAGTCCATGACTCCCTGGCGGGCCGTGACCACTAGGCCATCGGTGGGACGGGTTAGGGTCAGCGGTTGATTGACATTAATTTGCTTCTCGGCCACCAGCCACTCCACAACTTCGCTAGTTAGGGTTAGGGGCAACTCCAGCAATTGCATAGTAACGGCCCCCTGAAGGATGGCTACATTGTCGGTGAGGTTGACCTGCCCCCGCTGGCCCTGCACCACTTCGGTGATGGTGGTATCTTGAAATTGCTCAATGCGTAGCGGTTCAGGGCTGTCGATTTGTTCCAGTTCCCAGTTCCACAGTAGTCTCTGGGCTTGCAGCTTCAGCCAGGGTTCGGTTTTGGGATCTTCCACCACGGTGTTGGCCACCACGTTCCCCAACAGTTCAATCCGATTTTCTCGGTTAAAAACCTGAGCTTCATCGGCCATGGCTCGCAGTTGGGGGTGGCTTCCAGTCACCTCCCGACGCACAATCAGCACGTCGTCCTGGGTGCGCCATTCCATTTCGTTGCCGCGCAGAATGGCTCTGCTTTTCACCCCTGTCGCCACAATGTTGCCGCGCAGAATAATGGTGTTGCCGTTGTCGCGCATTTCCCCCGTATCAGCGGTGACGTTATATATCACCTCACCATCTTGAAAGAGCTCCCCATCAGGACGGGTAAACGTCGCCACGGATCGGTCAGGGCTGTAGGTGGCTTCCTCGGCCTTAACCCGCCACAGCAATACTCCGTTTTCGTCAGGTTGTTCTAGGGTGACGTTCCGCAGGGTCAGCCCGGTTTCAACGTCCTCGGTCGGCGCTTCGGGCGGGGTCGGAGCTAATGGCCCAATTCCCAGCCAGTACGCACCCAGGCCGATCACCGCCACGACCATACCCCCAACGGCGATCTGTCGTGCCTTTACCATTGTGATTTCGCTAGGGCTACCCCTACTCCAAGTGTTACCGCTCCCTATCCTATCCCCTTGTGACCGACTCTGGCGGTAGGTCATCGGTTCCGCCAACACCAGGGGTTAAGGGGCGATAGGTGTAGTTATGCTGGGGGGCACGGGGGTTTTTCTTGATGTCGTCCTTCACCAGTTCGAGGTCGATGTAGCGGTCGGCTACATTAATCAGGCTATCGCTGGTCATAGAACGCAGACTCACCACCTCGATTCGGGCTCCCCGGTAGCTGGCGGCATCGGCAGCGTAGGCCAAATCTCCATCGCCGCTCACCAGCACAGCCGTATCGTAGTAGTTGACAAGGGCTACCAGATCGACGGCAATTTCCACATCGAGATTGGCCTTTTTAGACCCATCGGGTAACTGCACCAAATCCTTAGCAATCACCCGATAGCCGTTGCGTCGCATCCACAGCAAAAAGCCCTGCTGCTTTTCGTTGCTGCGATCTACACCCGTGTAGAAAAACGACCGAAACAACCGAGATCCTGCCGTCAGCTTACACAGCAGCTTGGTGTAGTCAATCTCAATCCCCAATTGCAGGGCGGCATAGAACAGGTTAGATCCGTCAATAAAAATGGCTACCCGACCTCGGTTATCGAGAACCTGTTCGGGGGTAAAAATGGCGTCTTCACTAATCAAAGAATGAGCATCTAGCATGGGATTCTTATCCAGTTGTATTAAATCAGAAGGGTTTTAAAGGGGCTTTTATGGGAGAGTGAAACGCATTGGTTCAAAATCAATCGTGGTTCAAAACCAATCGTGGTTCAAAACCAATCCTCTAAACCGTGGCCTCAGCAATCTCGATCCGCTGGAAGATGGGCTTAGCTTCCCCAAGGGGCTGATCAGGAGGCAGGTAGCCCCAGTGGCTGTGATCTTCCCAGCGGATGTGTTCGCCAATGGAACGCTGATTAAAGTCCACCGCATAGCCAAGCTGCCGATAGATTTCGTTGCTTAGCCCCGGTACCACGGGCGACAACAGATAGGCGGCAAGGCGTACTGATTCGAGAACAGCGTATAAAACGGCCTCGGTTTCCGCCTGTTTTCCTTGCTTAAAAAGACTCCAGGGGGCTTCGTCATCAAGGAACTTATTGCTGGCCTGAACAAGGGCCAAAATGGCGGTGCAGGCTTGGCTAAACTTCAACTGTCTATAGGCCTCGGCGACGGTGTCTCCCAATGCTGTCCCCATGCCCTTCAACCGATGCTCATCCGTTAAAGACATAGGCTCCCCATGGGGCACCTTGCCTCCACAATAACGCGCCGCCATCTTAATGGTGCGATTTAGCAGATTTCCTAAATCATTGGCTAAATCGGCATTGAGAGCGTTGATAAACCGGGTTTCGTTAAAGTCGCCGTCTTTGCCAAATTCAATTTCGCGCAAAAAATAATAGCGGACGGCGTCAGCCCCGTATTTATCCACTAAATCCACCGGGTCAAGGGTATTACCCAGGCTTTTGCCCATTTTTAGACCGTCTTTGGTTAAAAAGCCATGGCCAAACACCTGCCCCGGCACAGGCAACCCCGCCGACATCAGCATGGCAGGCCAATACACGGCATGGAACCGCAGGATATCTTTGCCAATTAGATGCACATTAATGGGCCACCACTGGCTTATCGCGGCCTCTAAATTCGGGGGTTCATCGGGATCTTGCAGGGCGGTGACATAGCCCAAGAGAGCATCAAACCAGACGTAGAGGGTGTGCTGGGGATCGGTGGGAACGGGAAAGCCCCAATCCAAATTAACGCGGGAGATAGAAAAGTCTTGCAGCCCTCGTTTAACAAAGCTCAACACCTCATTGCGGCGGGTTTCAGGCTGGATAAAATCGGACCGTTCGGCGTAGAGTTGCTCTAGCTTTTCCTGGTAGTTAGAGAGCCGAAAGAAATAATTCTGCTCGTCCCGCCATTCCACGGTTTTGTTGGGGTGTAGAGGGCAGCGGTGGTCATCGAGTAAATCCCGTTCTTCTTTAAATTCTTCGCAGGAGACGCAGTACCAGCCCTGCTGCTGACCCCGGTAGATATCTCCCTTGTCCCACACCCGCTGAAAAAATTCCCGCACAATCACCTCATGGCGGGGAGATGTGGTGCGAATAAATCGATCCCATTGAATATTTAACTTCTGCCACAGGCTTTCAAACCCCGCTACCACCTGATCGCAATGATCCTGGGGAGAAAGGCTCCGTTCCTCGGCGGTGCGCAGAATTTTTTGACCATGCTCATCGGTGCCCGTAATCATCAGCACGGGCTGCCCCAACAGCCGATGAAACCGAGCGACTACGTCGGCGGCAATGGTGGTATAGGCACTGCCAATATGGGGGAGATCGTTAACGTAGTAGAGGGGTGTGGTGATGGAAAATCGAGAATCTGGGGCAGCGTTGAGGTTCATAGAGCGGTGTGTAAAGGGTAGCCTCTGGGGGGTTGGGGCCTCTAGCCAGGCGGCGATGACCTCCTAGGGGCTAGGCAGCGCACCCAAATCACCAAAAGGCCATCATACTAGGAACCCGAACCCTGGAGTAGCCATGGGACAAAGGTTAGATAGGTTGGGTTTAGCTTAGCCCCTACCTCCTCCGATGAGCCCCATAGCGCCTAGAAGATTTAACCATTGCCCACCCCTAGGTTCCCGAGCAAAAACATAGGATCCAGATCCGACCTAGGGCTGATTTCTGGGCAACTGACCGTTCCCCGCTAGAATAGAGGTGTCGAAATGCTTCATACTTTGTTACAACAAGTAGAGATGTTGGGTTGGTATTAACCTCTATGTTCGGCGGCTTTACCGGGTTCCAGCCAAACGCAGCTAACGATTTCGGCGAACGGATGATCAATTCTGTGGTCACCCAGTCTCTTCGGCACATGTTCAGCCGCAGCGATTCTATTGATGTGGCGGTGCGCTGTTCGCCCCCTAGCAAGCTCTTGCAGGGCATGGTGGACAGTTTCCGCATGGAAGGACGCGGACTGGTGATTCGCAACGAGTTTGAAACCGCAGAGATGATGTTTGAAACCGATGCGGTCTCTATCGACGTGGGGGCGGCCATCGGCGGCAAAATTCGCCTGCGCCAGCCCACCCAGGCCATTGCCCAGGTGGTGCTCACCGAAGACTCGATTAACCGCGCCTTTGGGGCGGAGCTAGTGCGCCAACACCTAGAAGGCGTAGACGACGAAATCTTCACCAACCTCTCCGGGGGAGACCCTCTCACCTTCCGTGACATCCACATCACCCTTCAGCCCGATCAGCGGGTAATCATCTCCGCCAAAACCGACTTGCCCAATAAAAAGGACGTGCCCATCCAGCTTACGGCTACCATCACCGTGGAAAAGCGGCGGCGAATTATCTTTGCCGAGGCGGAATTCCTAGCCGATGGTATCCCCGACCCCCTCCGATCCCTGTCTGCTACCCTCACCCAGGGGTTTGCCACCGTACTCAATCGCATGGTAGACCTAGAGCGTTTCAACCTAGATGGTGTAATGCTGCGGGTTAACCGTCTGGAAACCCAGGGGAATCAACTCGTTTTTAGCGGCTACGCCCAGATTAATCACTTTCCTGGAATGGCCTAGAGGACAGATGGCAGAAATCCCCACCCCTAGGATAGTTCTGGGCGGCGGAGTGGGCTAAGATAACCGAACAGCGGGATTTTTATCTCGCCAGAGTTTTATTCAGGCAAACACCGCAGATTATGGCCATCGCTCCCATCATTACCGCCCCCGAGGACTTTACCCCCCCCGCCCTGGCCCCCTGGGAGCCCCTGCCCATGAACCGTCCCCTCTTGCTGGTGGGGCACGGTAGCCGTGATACCGATGGCCGGGATCGACTGTTAGAGTTTGCCACTGCCTACCAAGCCCTGGATACCTCCCGCCCGGTCATCCCCTGCTTTTTGGAACTGACGGAACCCAGTATTCAGGATGGTGTAGACCAGTGTGTCGCCCAGGGCTATACCGATATTTCTGTACTGCCGATTTTGCTCTTTGCCGCCCGCCACAACAAGTTTGACGTCACCAACGAGCTAGATCGTGCTCGTCAGCGCCATCCCCAAGTAACCTTTCACTACGGTCGCCATTTCGGCATTACTCCAGAAATTATTCGCCTTTGGCAAGATCGCCTGGAGGAACTCGATACCCCCACCTTCAACCCCCAGGGCGTTGCCCGCGAAGACACCGTACTGCTGTTTGTAGGACGCGGAGCCAGTGACCCTGATGCCAACGGCGATGTCTATAAACTAGCCCGCATTCTGTGGGAAGGTAGCCGCTACCACACCGTGGAAATCTGCTTCATCGGCATCACCCACCCCCGTTTAGAGGAAGGCTTCCGGCGCGCTCGGTTATATCAGCCCAAGCGCATTATCGTGCTGCCCTATTTCTTATTTACCGGGGTGCTGGTGAAAAAAATCATTGATATCACTCAGCAACAGCAAGCCGAGTATCCCGACACCCGAGTGACCTACCTGCCAGAAATGGGGAGTCATCCTCGACTCATGCAAATTTTGCGCGAGCGTGAGATCGAAACCCAGCTCGGTCAGGTTCAGATGAACTGCGAAATGTGCAAGTTTCGCCTTGCCGCTGTGGGCACTGGGACAGCCCACGGCCACCACCACGATCATGGGCATAGTCACGATCATGGGCATCACCCTCACAGCGACAGTCATCATCATGGGCACGGCAACGATCACGATCATCACCATGGCCACGGCCACCACCACGGCGAACCTGTAGACCTGTTCCCCCAGCCAGAGGACTACCACCAGCGGGCATGGCAAGTACCTTAGACCCAGCGGCTACCGCAAGACGCCGTTCAGTTCTGGCGAGAAGTGCATAGCCTTAGCCTGAGTTCGGGATAAGCCCAAGACTTCACTGGTCAGAAATCGTCTTTCTACGTGCCCTGGTCGCTCTCACCCCCAACCCCTCTCCCACGAGGTGAGGGGAGCTAGAAAGGCTCAAAGTCCCTCTCCCTTGGGGAGAGGGATTTAGGGTGAGGGCTAAAGCGCAAGTCGAAAGCAGGTTTCTCGACATTGCAATGTTTGGCTTAACCCGAACTGAGGTTAGCCTTAGCCTGCCTCTTTGGAAATCTGCCGGGAGTCGGCCGCATAGTTCTCTAGCCAATCGATAGCCGCATCCCATCGTTCCGATTCTCAGATGGCAGCCCCCCGATCAATGTGCCCGATCAATTCTGATTTGGGCGCTAGTTGGCGCGCTTAGCCTTTTGGGCATCGTAGCTTTCGTAGGCCACCACAATACGCTGCACTAGGGGGTGACGCACCACGTCGCTCTGGTTCAGCTTGCAAAAGGCAATCCCCTCCACCCGCTGAAGAATCTGCTGGGCCACGGCCAGCCCAGAGGCTTGGTAGTCTGGCAAATCTGTCTGGGTGGTGTCGCCCGTAACCACCATGCGAGAGTGAAACCCTAGGCGCGTCAGCACCATTTTCATTTGGGCCGGGGTCGTGTTTTGGGCTTCGTCTAAAATGACAAAGGCATTGCTGAGGGTGCGCCCCCGCATATAGGCCAAGGGGGCTACCTCAATGATGCCTCGCTCCATCAGGTTGGCAATCTTCTCGGGATCGACCAACTCATGCAGGGCATCGTAGAGAGGCCGCAGATACGGATTGACCTTTTGCTGAAGATCCCCCGGCAAAAAGCCTAGCCGTTCCCCCGCTTCCACCGCTGGCCGGGTGAGGATCAGTCGTTCAAATTCGTTATTGAGGAGCGCTTGCACACCCACCATCGTGGCCAAAAAGGTTTTGCCCGTTCCGGCTGGCCCCGCACAGAAAATTAAATCGTGACTGCGCAGAGCCTTGATGTATTGCTTTTGGCGAAAGGTTTTGGCCCGCACCACCTCGCCCCGACGGGTACGCGCCACCACGTCTTGGTGAATAGCCTGAAGCTCCTCCACCTGGTTGGTGTCGAGGGCATGACAGGCGGTCATAATATCGGCGCTGGTGACGGTCTGCCCCTGACCCCAGATCGGCTCTAGGGCTTCCACAAGGCGACGCGCTCGGTCTGCTGTGGCCTCGGTGCCGGAAATCAAAAGCTCTTGCCCCCGCAACACCAAGGATGCCCCGGTCTGCTGGGTCAAGAGCTTAAAGTTTTCGCCTCGATAGCCGGAGAGTGCGATAGCCCCATCGGGTTTAGGAATCTCAATCCGAATGGTGGAGGTCATGATCGCAGCTCTGGACAGCGAAGTATCGCAAGTTTTATGGGGAAAAGCTGACTCAACTAGGTCTTGGGACGCGGTTGAGGCTTGGGCTTGGGAACCGGACGGCGAGGTGGACGCTCACTTTTATGCCCCTCAGATCCCTCGTGTTCCGAGGCACCAAAGACATCAAAGTAGGCCGACCAACCCCACAGAGCAGCCGTAGCCCGCACCACATTACGAATGGCTTGAATGTTGCGCCCGCCCCGCCCAAAGACCTTGCCGCGCTCATCACCGCTGAACGCCACTCGAATCCAAATCTTAGATTGGGCTACATTCTGTTCGCAGTCAATGCGTAGGGCTTCTGGGGTATCCAAGAATGGCTCTACTAAAAACTTGACTAGACCAGAAAAATCGGGGCTACTCATGCTGTCGATCCGATACGGGACTAGGCTTGAGCCTTAAGCTGCTCGAAAACATTAGCCTTTTCAAGGATGTGCTTTACTGTTTTGGTGGGTTGAGCTCCCTGTTGCAGGCGGCGCACAATACCAGGAACATCCAGTCGAGTTTCATCGGTGCGAGGATTGTAGAAGCCGAGTTCCTCTAAGGGACGACCGTCGCGGCGCGCATCACTGTTGATAGCGACGATGCGATAGCTCGCTTCTCTCTTCTTACCAAAACGCTTTAGACGCAGCTTAATCATAGGACAAGGGCAGCAACTTTTTAGAGTAAATACAGATGACCGAAAAGCGGTCATGCCAAGCACAGGTTTTTTATCATAGCACTAAACGAAAGCGCCCTCGACAGCGATTTCTAGACCAGACTCAAGCATCCTATGAAAGGGCTGGTAAACCTGGGGTTGTTGTAGCGCAACAGCCCCGACATCCGGACTGAATCCGACCTAGAACCGCCGATACGGCCTAGTCTTCGTGCTCGTCAAAGGGGTCGGTCAACTGCTTGGAGGGGGGGCCAAAGGACAGGTAGACCGCGAACCCCGTGACGGCCACTAACACCGTCCCCACGGAAATAATAAGAACTGTTGCGGGTTCCATAAACTTTATGAGAGGTAGAAACCTCTCCATCATATAATATTACGAACTATTAAAGTATTGATAGCGGAAGGATCCATGGCACAACGGACTTGGTTAGGAGACGTTCTCAAGCCCCTCAATTCTGAGTATGGGAAGGTGGCTCCCGGCTGGGGGACTACCCCGCTGATGGCGGTCTTCATTGGCCTGTTTTTCGTCTTCTTGCTGATTATTCTCCAGCTCTACAACTCCTCCATCATCCTCGATAGTTTCGACGTTGACTGGCGCAGTATTGGGATGTAATGCGGTTGGCCTGAGGCAAAACCGCTCATCATAAATCCCCAGGGGTTAGTGCGGAAGCGTTCCGGGCTAACCCTTTTTCACGGGGTTAGCGAGAAGGACGAGTATCTTCCCGGCATAATGGGGAGAGGTCTGTGGTTGTGGTTCACCCCATGGGGGTAGGAGTTGGCGTATGAACGTGTTTGGGATTGGCCTGCCGGAGATGGCCGTGATCTTAGTGCTGGCACTGCTGGTGTTTGGCCCCAAAAAGTTGCCAGAAATTGGCCGCAGTCTGGGCAAGGCCATCAAGGGTTTCCAGGATGCCTCGAAGGAATTTGAGGAGGAATTCAAAAAGGAAGCTCAGCAGATTGAAAAGGTGGTTAGCAGCCCGATGAAGGCGACCCTCGATCCCCAGCCCTCGAAGGTTCTCTCGCCCCAGGAAAGCCCGGCGGAAATCGTGGTGAAACCGGAGGCTGCATCTGTGCCATCAGCGGGAGAAGGGGAAAGCATCGGTGAATCCGAGGTTCAGCCTACCGAAACGGACGGTGTCGTCGAGAATGGTGCTGCGACCGATGCGGAGTCCCCAGCCTAGATCTGGGGCGTCAGAAGGACGGCCTGTGGTAATGAACTGGCCTGTGATGATGAACTGGATAGAGTAATGACTGACGCTTCAGCAACCCCAGAGCGCTTGCCCGTTGGGCTGATAGTGGGGCTAGGGAACCCTGGCCCTAAGTATGCCGGCACTCGCCACAACATTGGTTTTGAGGTGGTCGATCAACTCTCGAAGCGGTGGGCCATTGCCCTCAAAGAAGAGCGTCGATTCCAAGGAGAGTATGGATCTGGTGTAGGGCCGCATCGCCAGAAAATTCACCTGCTGAAGCCCCTCACCTACATGAACCGTTCGGGGCAGTCCATTCGGGCGGTGCTCGATTGGGTGAAACTTGCGCCTGGTGTGGTGCTGGTGGTCTACGACGATATGGATCTACCCGTGGGTAAACTGCGGCTACGGCTGTCGGGGTCGGCGGGGGGGCACAACGGCATGAAGTCGGCCATCGCCCACCTCAAAACCCAGGAGTTTTGTCGCCTACGCATTGGCATTGGATCGGGTCGTACCGAGAGGGAACGAGATCAGGCGGTGGTGTCCCATGTATTGGGCAACTTTTCTAAGGCGGAGCGTCAGACCATGGATGAGGTGGTAAGCATAGCGGTACGGGCGCTGGAGACCAGTCTGTTCGAGGGCGTGGAGAAGGCCATGAGCCAGTATAACGGGCTAGATTTGGTCAACTGATGACTGGGGCCGAATCTGGGAAACAGGCCGTATTTTGGCGAAACGTTACAAAGTGCTAAGGCTCTGTCATCAACTGGTAGGCTAGGGGGAAGAAATGGCTGCGAAGGCAGCAATCGCAAGGGATTGACTTAGCCTGAGTATCCCTAGGGCGAGATTGCAATGACGGTTCCTTGGCTTGCATTATGAGCAATTCCACATCCGTAGTGGAAGAATTGTTAACGGCAATTCCCCAGCTTAGACCCAGACTCTACTTCAAAACCTCACTCACAGCCCTGTCCCACGCCATGGAGGATCACATTCTGGCTGGGGTGGGGGGGGCGCTTGTCATTGCTAGTTTTCAGCAGGAGCGGTTTTACCTCCAAGAGGCGAGTCGCTATCTGCGGATTGCGGCATTGAGCGATCAGCTTTATGTGCTATCGGCGGCGGGCACGAGCTTCACCAGTCGCTCCGACAATTACGAGACCATTGCGTTTGACGACGACGATGCCTTGGTCTATGAATGGCATTTGGTGGTGATTAGTCATAACTACCAAGCCTGTTTGATCTGCCGCGAGCGACCCGCCCATGACGATTCCGAGCAGTCCTCCCTCGATCAAAACCGTCGTTTTGAGGGAATTTGGACCCAGGATCCCTACGTGACCCAACGGTCGGCGGAGATTTTGCTAGATCGTATCGCCCAGTATCGACCTTACCTGGTAGACAAGGTGCAGGTGGCTAAACAGCGATACCTTCAGCCTGCGGCCATTCCCTCGGATCGGCTGGGGGGCAAAGGCAGTCCCGACCCTTTCACCCAGCGGCTAGTCACTTATCTTCAGGCCGGGCAGTACAAGCTGCTGAAAGCCTACAAGGCCATTACCGCCCAGGAGCGGCGGGAACGACTAGTCAACACCATTACCTCGGTGATTCGGCAGTCTTTAGATGCCACGGAAATTTTTGAAAAGGCTGCCACAGAGTTAGGACAAGCACTCAATGTGTGTCGCTGTTTGATCTATCCCTGTGCCGCCACCGATGCCACTGTCACCATTGAACATGAACACCGACAGACAACCGTAGAGTCCTTACTGGGGGAGATGTGGCCGCTGGCGACAAGTCCTCTGTTTGACTATGTGCAAGACACGCAGGAGATTGTGGCCATTGCCGACACCCACGATCCAGAGTCTCCCTTTCGCTACGAGTTAGATGCTATTCGACTATTGTTAGATCGTTGGCGTATCCAATCTTGGCTAATTGTGCCCCTCACCTACCAAGGCCGCTTGGTGGGGATCATCGAGCTCCACCACTGTCAGGCCAACCCCTACGACTGGACTGAGGATGACAAAGCCCTGGTGGATGCTATCGCTGCCCAGTTAAGTGTTGCCATCATCCAGGCCGAAGCCTACGCCAACCTGCAAGACCTCAACCGCCAGCTTGAAGCCCTCGATCTCACTCGCGCTAACCTGATTGCCATTACGGGGCACGAGCTGCGTACGCCCCTGTCCACCATTCAGGTTTGTCTAGAGAGCCTATCCACCGAGCCAGATATGCCCGCCGAATTGCGCCAGGTAATGATTCAAGCCGCCCTAGAGGACGCGGAACGGATGCGCAAGCTGGTGCAAGACTTCCTGACCCTCTCCAAGCTAGAGAGTGGGCGGGTTGAGTGGAATCTCGAAGCCTTGGCGATTCAGGAATGTGTCGATCTCGCCCTGAGTAGCATCAATGCCCACCACGGCGGTGCTCCCGTATCGAATATTAAGGTGAAAATTCCCAAGTCTGTCCCCCTTGTGCGAGCCGATGGGGAATGGCTGGTGGAGGTGTTGGTGAAGCTGTTGGACAACGCTAGCAAGTTCACGCCCACCGACGGCAAGATTACTATTCAGGTCACCCGTTCCAGCCCCACCCACCTCCAGGTCACCATCGCCGATACCGGACGTGGCATCGAACCCAGCCGCCTCGATGCCGTATTTGATCGGTTTTACCAAGAGGAGGGGGCGCTCCGCCGCACCGCTGGGGGTACAGGGCTAGGGTTGGCCATGTGCCGTCAAATTATTGCAGGCTTGGGCGGCACCATTTGGGCAGCCTCGGAGGGCAAAAATAAAGGCAGCCAGTTTCATTTCACGGTGCCCATCGCCCAGGGAAAAGGCGATAGCCGCAGCCGCCCCACGGATCGGAGTTCTCAGCGTCTTGGTCAGCCCGCGACCGTACCAGGCAATCCCTCTGTGCTGCTGGATGATTAAGGGGGGCGTAGACGGAGCATGGGCTGAATCACTGACGCTGAGGCGTGGGCGTTGAGGCATCAGTGTCGTTGGGGCATGTTGGGGCATCAGGATCTCAACATAAGAGCATCGTCATGGATTCACGCGATGATCAAGAAGCTGGAAGTATGGCTACCTCCAGCTTTATTTAAAGGTGTCCTCTAGTCGATGGTTTCGCCGAGAAAGGTCAGCAAGGCCCGCCAGGATTTGCGGTCGGCCAGCCCATCGTAGCGGTCTCCCGCCGACCACACGGTGAAGGCATGGTCTACGCCACCGTAGATTTCCATGTCAAAGTCCACAGCGGCGGCATCCAGTTCGGTGGCCAACTGGGCCACATCGGCCATGGGGGCCACGGGGTCATCAGAGCCATGCAGAATCAAAATGCGGCCCTGGGTTTGGCTATAGTCTTGGCCTTCTGGGGTTTCAAAGCTGCCGTGGAAGGAGACAAAACCAGCTACATCCATACCAGCACGGGCCATTTCCAGCACCGCCGCACCGCCAAAGCAGTAGCCAATGGCCACCACCCGATCCCCATCTACACCAGCCATGCGCTGGGCTTCGGCCAATCCTGCTGCCAACCGTGCCCGCATGGTGGCCCGGTCGGCGTAGAGCTTGCCGCTCTCGGACTGGGATTCCTCGGTATTACGAGGCCGCACTCCTTGACCGTAGAGATCTACGGCAAAGGTAGCGTAGCCCTGCTCGGCCAGCATTTGGGCGCGGCGCATTTCGTAGCTATCTAGCCCGTTCCAGTCGTGCACCAGCAGAACCAGGGGCTGGTTGTTGCCAAAGCCTTGGTTGATGGCAAAGTAGCCCTCAAAGGGCTGATCATCAATGGTGTAGGCCACCGATTCGGCCACAATATCAGCCCGCACCACTTGGCCAATCCCTAGCACCATACCCAGCGTGAGGATGGCGGCGAGGGCCATCAGTCCTAATTTTTTCATCACAATTTCCTCTCACAGTAGTCGATAGTCGCTAAGGCGCAGTCTGACCCTGGTATCGTAAAGAAGTTTGAAGCAGAACGCAAAGGTAGAGCCGTAACAGTACGGTTGCTGACCGTTTGGGCATCAAACTTTCTGGTGTGAACCATTTGCCCTAGGAGATTGTTGACGATGGATTGGACTGCCGAGGCTGAAGCCCGCCTAAAGGAAATTCCCTTCTTTGTGCGCCCCGCTGCCCGCAAGAAAATTGAAAAATTTGCCCAAGATCAGGGCATCACCCAAATTACCGAAGAAGTCTACGAAGCCGCCAAGAAACAATTTGGCTAAGGATCAACCCGACTGAATCGTCCACTGTTTTTGTGGGGGGCCGATCATCACCCAGCACCACCCACAAAAACAGATTAGCAATACGCAGAAAACACGCGGAGCGGCCTACCCGACACCGCGCGAAGCACCGCTGATCAGAAGTTTCTAGTCACCAGTCTGACTCATCACAAGTCCCAGGAACATTTCGGAACCTGACTACGTCAGAGCTAACGTGCTTGTTGACGCAGCCGCCAGCCCGTGTAGCTGAGCAGTGCCGTCGCCCCCAGGGCATAGGCTACGCCGCTGGGGATTCCGGCAAAGGCTAGGGCAAGACTGCCTGCCCACAGCGTCAGCACGTAGATAAACAGCACCGTCACTCGGTGAGACAGCCCCGCCTGGAGCAAACGGTGATGGAGGTGGCGTTTGTCGGCAATGAAGGGAGACTTGCCAGAACGCAGCCGATCTAGGATGACGGCGGACATATCCAAAATGGGCACCGCCAAGATCAAGTAGGGCAGCAGTACGGCAGCCGTGGTCACGGTTTTGACGAGGCCAATGATGCCCACGCCCGCCAGAGTGAAGCCCATAAAGTAGGCTCCCCCATCGCCCATGAAGATTTTGGCGGGGTTGAAGTTGTAGCGCAAAAAGCCCAGAGCCCCCCCAGCCAAGGCGGCGGCAATCAGGGCGGCGGCGGGCTGACCCATGAATAGGCACACCACCAGCATAACCACAGCGGCAATGCCAGAAACCCCGGCAGCTAAGCCATCCAGGCCGTCGATCCAGTTGATGGCGTTCGCCATACCCACCAGCCAAAAAATGGTAACGGGCAGGCTAATCAGATCGGGCAGAGGGGTAAGGCCGTAGAAAGGAATGGTTAAGAAGTCGATGCTAACGCCCACATGCCAAGCAATGGTGGCAACGAGAGCCTGCATAATCAGTCGGCTGATGGGGGACAGGCCAAACAGATCGTCCATTAGGCCAATGAGGAAAAAGGCCAGCCCGCCGACGGTCACCCCCCAAATTTGGAACTCCTGAGGTGGAGCAAGGTATTGCCCGTTGCCGTCAAGAAATCCCCCCGTGGCCCAGGAGAGGATCAGTGCGGTGAAAGTACCCAGGAAAATCGACACCCCTCCCAACCGCACCATGGGCTGGTTATGAACCTTTCGTCCGCCTGGCAGATCCACCCGCCCACTTTTCAAACCAATGCGACGAACGATGGGCGTTGTCACCAGCACAACGGCCATGGAAACAACAAAGGCAAGAAAGTGATACAGATGAAACGGCATCTGAACTCCTAGGGGGAGGGAACTGGACGGTCTCAGCGGCTGGAGGGCAAACAGCCTGGGTTGAAAGTAACCCCATCGTCCTCAAAGGGGCATTCGTCCATAGGATAGGTTGACTTTTCCTAAATGAACAAAACTCCATGCAGATTATGACAGATCGTGAAGGTGAAACCTTAACCTTCGCTGTCGTTCTCCATGGAGTCTGGATGAAGTTGGGGGGCAGATGTCGGGGCGAGCCTGCCCTAGGCAAAGCCCAGCCCCATTCGTTCAACCCTAGACCAGGGCCGGAACACGGCCGCCCAGGTGGGGATACAGCGGGAAGCGGTCGCACAGGGTGGCGACCCGATCCCGACACTGGCTTTCCATTGCCGTATCCTCTGGATTTAATAGACGATCTGCAATGATGTCGGCGATGGTAGCGAACTCATCGCTGCCTAGGCCACGGGTGGTCATGGCGGGGGAACCCAGGCGCAGACCGCTGGTGACAAAGGGCGATTCGGGATCGTAGGGTACCGTGTTTTTGTTGGCGGTGATATTGACGGTGCTCACCAGTTGGTCGGCTCGCTTGCCCGTCATGCCGATAGAGCGCAGATCCACCAGCACTAGGTGGTTGTCGGTGCCGTTAGAGACCACCTTAAAGCCACGGTTTTGCAGTTGAGACGCCAGCCGCTGGGCGTTCTCAATCACCTGGGCGGAGTAGGTTTTGAAATCAGGCCGCAGGGCTTCCCCAAAGGCCACGGCCTTGGCGGCGATGACATGCTCTAGGGGGCCGCCCTGGGTGCCGGGGAAGACGGCCTTGTCAAATTTCTTGCCCAGTTCGGCATCGCGGGTGAGGATCAGCCCGCCGCGAGGGCCGCGCAGGGTTTTGTGCGTGGTGGTGGTGACGACATCGCAGTGGGGCACGGGGTTGGGGTGCAGTCCGGCGGCAACCAAACCCGCAATGTGGGCAATGTCGGCCATCAGGTAAGCGCCCACTTCGTCGGCAATGGCGCGGAAGGCTTCAAAATCGATGGTGCGAGGGTAGGCCGAGTAGCCGCAGATGATCAGCTTGGGCCGATGCTCTAGGGCCAGGGCGCGGATGGCATCGAAATCGAGCTGTTCGGTCTCGCGGCTGACGCCATACTGCACCACCTTGAACCACTTACCCGACACGTTCACGGGAGAACCATGGGTAAGGTGGCCACCGTGGGACAAATCCATGCCCATGATGGTATCGCCCGGTTCTAGCAGGGCCAGAAACACCGCAAAGTTAGCCTGGGCACCGGAGTGGGGCTGCACGTTGGCGTGGGCGGCTCCGAAAAGTTCCTTCACTCGGTCGATGGCCAATTGTTCGGCCTCGTCCACAAAGGTACAGCCGCCGTAATAGCGCTTGTTGGGCAGCCCTTCAGCGTATTTATTGGTGAGCACCGACCCCTGGGCCGCCATCACCGCCGCCGAGGTGAAGTTTTCGCTGGCGATCAGTTCCAGGTGATCCCGCTGGCGTTGCAGTTCGCGCTGCACAATGGTGGCTAGCAACGGATCGGATTGAACAAGCAAATCAAAGTTAGTTTCAGGCACGAGTTGGGCTCCCCGCAAGCATCGAGATGGACAGGCGATCCGCACCAGTTCGGTTCAGGTCACGTCCCGGCTCAAGGGACTCACCTAGGGCGCTGAGGCGTTTGATCGAGGGCGACTCAGCCCCCTAGGCTATGACGCTATGGCCAAAATCCAGCCAGAACCGAGTGAGTGCAGCTTTCTATTCTATCCGGGCTGGCCCAACTTTGGGGCGAGGTGGCCTCCGGCGTCGCCCTAGCCAAATCGGATTTTTCGGCATATGTTACGGATTGCAACATATAATCAACACAACTAGCCCCTAGTTTTTGTACAAATGCCACAGCCCGTTGACTGTTGCAGCATTTCCCCTCCCTGGCTATGTCCATAGCGAAATGCCGTGTAATCTGGGTCGTCTTGGGCCAATCCTAACTGTTTTACCCAAGTTGGGTGCAGTTATGAGAGGCTAGTTAAGCAGATACACCTGTGGTCGGTTTGAGATTTACCTTCTCCAGATTGGGACATTGATGCTGCAACTGACTGATTCTCCCCCACGCCCATCCCTCTCCTCCGTAGAGGATGCCTACGAGCTTTGCCGCCAAGTGACCGCAAAGTACTCGAAGACCTTCTACATGGGCACCCTGCTCATGGCCCCCGCCAAGCGGCGCGCTATTTGGGCCATCTACCTGTGGTGTCGGAGAACTGATGAGTTGGTGGATGGCCCCCAGGCCCAGTTCACTAATGAGAAAACCCTCGATCGGTGGGAGTCTCAACTGGAGTCGGTGTTTGCGGGTTGTCCGGTGGATGACGAAGACGTGGCTCTCGTGGATACCCTGGAGAAGTTCCCCCTCGACATTCAGCCCTTCCGGGATATGATTGCGGGTCAGCGCATGGATTTGCACCGCAACCGCTATGATACCTTCCAAGACTTAGAACTCTACTGCTACCGAGTGGCGGGCACCGTGGGCCTGATGTCCACTACGGTAATGGGCGTTGACGCAGAACAGTACACCGCCCCCTGGCACCCCAAGGAACTCATTGATCCCACCCCTCATGCGGTGGCCCTCGGCATTGCCAACCAGCTCACCAACATCCTGCGGGACGTGGGCGAAGATGCCCGCCGAGGCCGAATTTATCTACCGCTAGAGGATTTGGCTAAATTCAACTACACCGAAGCCGACCTGATGGCTGGTGTGGTAGACGACCGCTGGCGTGCCCTGATGGCCTTTGAAATCGACCGCGCCCGCCACTACTACGCCGAAGCCGAGGTCGGGATCAGCCTGCTCAGCCCCGATGCCCGTTGGCCCGTGTGGGCAGCCCTGGATCTATACCGCCAAATTCTGGACGTGATCGAAGAAAACGGCTACGACGTGTTTAATCGGCGAGCCTATGTGCCCTCCCTCCGCAAACTCGTGACTCTGCCCGGAGCTTTGCTCAAGGCAGAGGTGCTCTAGCAAGAGGGAGACCTACCTCTCAGCCTTCCGATGGCCCTTTCGTCGCCTACGGCACCCCCAATCGGCCAAAATCCGTCACCATGGAAAGCACATCTAAGCATTGTGTCTTTGTACCGTTTGGGAATTAGCGATGGGCGACTTCAACATTCAGGCCCCCTTTGAACCGATGGGCGACCAGCCCAAGGCCATTGCCGGACTCACCCAGTTTTTGAAGGACAACACCCGCTACCAAACCCTGTTGGGGGCCACGGGCACGGGCAAAACCCACACCATCGCCCGTGTGATCGACAACCTGGGCAAGCCGACCTTGGTACTGGCCCACAACAAGACCCTGGCGGCCCAGCTTTGCAACGAGCTGCGGGAGTTTTTCCCCGACAACGCCGTGGAGTACTTCATCAGCTACTACGACTACTACCAGCCGGAAGCCTACATCCCGGTGACGGACACCTACATCGCCAAAACCGCCTCCATTAACGAAGAAATCGACATGCTGCGGCACTCGGCCACCCGGTCGCTGTTCGAGCGGCGGGACGTGATTGTGGTAGCCTCCATTAGCTGCATCTACGGCCTGGGGATGCCTGCGGAATACCTGAAGGCCTCGATTCCGTTGCAGGTGGGGATGGAGGTAAACCAGCGCCAGGTGCTGCGAGATTTGGCCCAAATTCAGTACGAGCGGAATGATTTGGACTTGGGCCGAGGTCGATTTCGGGTGAAGGGCGATGTGCTGGAAATCGGCCCCGCCTACGAAGACCGCATTATTCGGGTAGAGTTTTTTGGCGACGAAATCGACGCCATCCGCTACGTAGACCCGATCACCGGGGCCACCCTGCAAAGCATGGAGGGGCTGAGCATCTACCCAGCCAAGCACTTTGTCACCCCCGAAGACCGGGTGGAAGAAGCCTGCCAAGCCATCCAAGAGGAACTGGCGGAGCGGCTGGAAGCCCTGGAAAAAGAGGGTAAGTTACTCGAAGCCCAGCGCCTCGAACAGCGCACCCGCTACGACCTGGAAATGATTCGCGAGGTGGGCTACTGCAACGGCGTGGAAAACTACGCCCGCCACCTAGCTGGACGCCCCGCCGGATCGCCGCCGGAATGCTTGCTCGACTATTTCCCGAAGGACTGGCTGCTGGTGATCGACGAATCCCACGTCACCATTCCCCAAATTCGCGGCATGTACAACGGCGACCGCAGCCGCAAAATGGTTCTGATCGACCACGGCTTTCGGTTGCCCAGTGCCGCCGATAACCGCCCCCTCAAGGCCGAGGAATTTTGGGAGAAGGTGAACCAGTGCGTCTTCGTTTCCGCCACGCCGGGGGATTGGGAGATGGAGATCTCCGAGGGCAAGGTGGTGGAGCAGATTATTCGCCCCACCGGAGTGCTCGACCCAGAACTGTTTGTGCGCCCCACCGAAGGCCAAATCGACGACCTGCTGGGGGAAGTGCGCGATCGCGCCCAGCGGCAGGAGCGAGTGCTCGTCACCACGCTAACCAAACGCATGGCCGAAGACCTAACGGAATACCTAGAAGAAAACGGCGTGCGGGTGCGCTACCTGCATTCAGAAATCCACTCCATCGAGCGGATTGAAATTATCCAAGACCTGCGCGACGGCAACTACGACGTGCTGGTGGGGGTGAACCTGCTGCGGGAGGGGCTGGACTTGCCCGAAGTTTCCCTAGTGGCGATTTTGGACGCCGATAAAGAGGGCTTTTTGCGGGCGGAGCGCTCCCTGATCCAAACCATCGGACGGGCGGCGCGTCACGTCCGAGGACAGGCCATCCTCTACGCCGATAATTTGACCAACAGCATGGCCAGGGCCATCGACGAAACCGAACGCCGCCGCGCCATCCAAATCGCCTACAACCAGGCCAATGGCATTACTCCCCAACCCATCGAACGGCGCAAGGGCAATTCCATTCTGTCGTTCCTGGATATTTCCCGTCGCCTCAATGCCCAAGAACTTGAGGAAGCCTACGAACACAAGGAAGAGCTACCCCTGGAGGACATCCCCGAACTAATCGGCCAGCTCGAAAAGCAAATGAAGGAAGCCGCCAAAAACCTCGAATTTGAAGAGGCCGCTAAGTACCGCGACCGGATCAAAACCCTGCGGGATCAGCTTTTGGGTAAACGGGCCTAGGCAAGCATGAGAACGGCTACCGTGCCGGAAAACTGGCTAGCATAGAACCACCCTACCGATGGCCCGTCCCATGACGCCCTCTCCCCTGACTTCTGTTCAATCGGCTAAACCAACGGTGACCCCACCCCTAGAAAGCGGCGACCGCCTGACTCGCCCAGAGTTTGAACGTCGCTATGCCGTCGCCCCCGTCACCCAAGCTGAACTGATTGAAGGAGTTGCCTACGTGGCCTCGCCCCTGCGGTTTCAACAACACGCCGAACCCCACAGCCGCCTAAGTACCTGGCTGGGCACCTATGTGGCCTATACCCCCGGCACTCGCTCTGGCATTGAACCCACCGTGCGCCTTGACCTCGACAACGAACCCCAGCCTGACCTTGTGCTGCTGGTGGATGAATCCGCCGAAGGGCAAACCCGTGTAGACGCAGACGGCTACCTAGCGGGCGCACCAGAACTGGTGCTTGAAATTGCCGCCAGCAGTGCCGCCATTGACCTAGGAGCCAAGAAACAAGCCTAGTTCCCCCTGAGTTTGTGTCGAGTAAAATAGAGGGAGAGCGCTCAGGAGGCCAACACGATGGCCAAGCAACGACGGAAGCGTGGAACAGCAGGGGATAAAACGATTTGTTTTCCCCTTGCAGCG
>QLAH01000344.1_pt1 | contig 29026 bp, 18 predicted proteins | sample 4693081 | NCBI WGS metagenome assembly QLAH01 (sample SAMN09425401, study PRJNA476045) | Lake water metagenome, whole genome shotgun sequencing project. | reverse complement strand
TGGCAGACGCGTGAAAATCTCAGGCGCTCAGTGGAAGGAAGACAACGTTCCACAAGTCCTCCGGCATCGTTGCGCTTATCTCAATGGCCAGTTCTCATCCTGAGTCTTGCAAGACTGGGATGCGCCCCTATACCAACACCACGGGGTGGATCATTGGGGACTAAGCTCTCAATACGATCTTTAATATTTGCATAAGAGAGCGTCAACACTGGATCTCCATCTGCAAGAGATTTTAGGATGACATAGTAAACGTCACCAGATTTTCCATCATTTAGATAATGAATTTTTCGTTCAGTTCCTCGTGGCTTTGGTCCCGTCACAATGATGTCAAATGCAGTTTTACAATTAGCTAGTGAAGTTGTGTTACGAAGAAGCACCCCTAATTGTTCCTGATTCAAGTCAACAGGAGCCATAGTTGGCTGAGTTTCATTGCATCCTATATCCCGACAAAATTGCAAACATATAGCCTGCATCAGTTGTGGCGATGATACACTTTCAGAGACAAATCTATCAATAAGTGCTGGCTCAGGTCGAAGTTTGAGCAGAGGAAAACCTTTATCAGCAATAACCCGCAACTCTTGATTCTCCCAATAGGGAATATCTATACTGGAAACTCGTCCACGTAAATCTGGATTTGCCCGAATTGCATCATCACTACGATGTGTTACTGATACAACTACAATCGCTGTACCAAGCCTCGCTGCTTCTTTGAACTGTTCTGCAAGTGATTGCTGGACGTTTTTACCAATATAGTGAAAGTCATCAACAACAAGCTTGTATCCATTCTGCCCTACAAATTCTAGTAACTCAGTGCCATCAGGCCCATCATATTGATTAGTTTCGCCTTGAGATTGTCCTCTAGATAAGCTCCCATCAATCCCACCTTTTGCATTAAATAGCAGGGGTATTTGCAACCCGGCTTCTGATTTACCTGTAAGTTGTGAGGATTGTGTATTTTGCGTAGAGATCGATCTGGATAAGGGCAGTTTCAGCTTTTTACGAACTTTTTGCCAAAATATTGATTCGTCGCTTATCCCTCCTCCAGTAACGAGGAGCATTTTTTCCTTGCCTATTACACTCTCACAGAGAACAGTTTTACCGCTTTTAGATGGTCCAGAAACAGAGCAAATAAAACCTCGTGTCGCGATAGCTTCTGAGAGACGTTGCTCAAGTTTAAGCCGCTCCCGATCATTATAAGTGTATTCCGGCAGGAATCCTGGAGTAAAAACGACGTTTGCTTGCATGGGTTATGTAGACATCACAATATGCTTAACACTTGCTAAGAGCAGAGTAGGGTTTATGCCAGCTAACTCTTTATTAGAGGGAAACTTTTTGCCTAATACCCTTATACGGGATCTTGGGTGGAAAATTTCAGCATAAACACCCGATACCCTGGGTGCCCTGTAACTTAAGATTTTTTTCCGAGATCCCAGGGTTCTGCTTGCGGGTAGTGGCAAGTATGGCCTGCCAACACAAGAACCCTGGGATCTTTGCGGCCTAGTCTACCCCTTCAATCGGCGCAAAGCCTTGGCGTTGCACGTTTTCGCTGACGTGGCGGGGTTCTAGAAATTGCAGCAGGTAATCTGGCCCGCCCGCCTTAGAGCCAACCCCAGACATTTTGCCACCGCCGAAGGGATGGCGAGACACCACCGCCCCCGTAATGCCTCGGTTGATGTAGATATTGCCCACCGCAAACTCGGTTTGTACCCGCTCGATGTGGGAGGGCGTGCGGGAATAGAGGCCCCCCGTTAGGCCGTAGTCGGTGTCGTTGGCGATGCGGAGGGCATCCTCGAAATCCTGGGCTTTGATCACCGCCAGGACGGGGCCAAAGATTTCCTCCTGGGCGATCGCAGCATCGGGTGGCACATCGGTAAACACCGTGGGGCCAACGAAGTAGCCCGTTTCAGGGGTGGGCATTTCCAGGGCCAGGGTGGCTTCGGCCTTGCCTTTTTCGATGTAGCCCTGGATGGTGGCCTGGGCCTTGGCATCGATGACGGGGCCGACCTTGGTGCTGGGCTGGGCCGGGTCGCCCACATTCAGGGAGCGGGTGGCTTCCACCAAGCGATGGACGAAGGTGTCGTAGACCGAGGCCACCACGATGGCGCGGGAGCAGGCGGAACACTTTTGGCCGCTAAAGCCAAAGGCGGAGTAGACCACGCCCTGGACGGCCTGATCCAGGTCGGCGCTTTCGTCGATGATGATGGCGTTTTTGCCGCCCATTTCGGCCACCACCCGCTTCAGGTGGCGTTGCCCCGGTCGCCATTGGGCCGCATCGGCGTAGATGCGGCAACCCACCTCGCGGGAGCCGGTGAAGGCGATCATGTGGACATCGGGATGGTTGACCAGATGCGCCCCCACGGTGGAACCCCTGGCGGGCAGGTATTGGAAGACTCCGGCAGGCATTCCGGCTTCCCGCAGAATTTCCGCTAGTTTGGCGGCAATGACAGCGGAATTTTCGGCGGGTTTGAGGATGGTGCAGTTCCCGGTGACGAGGGCAGCGACGGTCATGCCCGTGGCGATGGCCAGCGGGAAGTTCCAGGGCGAAATCACCACCGCCAGCCCACGGGGGAAGTAGCGATAGCGGTTGGTTTCGCCCGGATAGTCGTAGGCGTAGCCCGCATCGAGGCGCTCCATTTCGTCGGCATAGTAGCGGCAGAAGTCGATAGCTTCCGACACCTCTGGATCGGCCTGCCCCAAGGGTTTGCCCACTTCGTAGACCATCCAAGCATTCAGTTCGTGGCGGCGGGCTTCCATAATCTCGGCGGCGCGGCGCAGAATAGCGGCTCGTTCCTTGGCCGGAGTGGCGGCCCAGGCGGGGAAAGCGGCCTTGGCGGCGGCGATGGCTTGGTCGGCTTGCTCTTGGCTAGCGAGGCCCAGTTTGCCGACAATTTCCGAAGGCTTGGCGGGGTTGACGGACTCCACCACCTCCTCGGTTTCGACGGATGCGCCGTTGATGATCGGGTTGTAGCGCTGGCCCAGTTGGGTGTGGACGGTCTTCAGCGCCTCCGCCGCCAGGGTGCGCTGGGTGGTGACGGCAAAGTCGGTATCCGCCGCATTGGGGAAGGGCACCGCCACGGGTTTGCGCTCTGCCCCTTCGATGTCTTCGCCCACAAATTCCGGGGCGGCGAGGAGATCCTCCACGGGCACATCCCCCTGGCTTTGCTTGAGGAAGGAGCTATTGGCCGTATTCTCCAGCAGCCGCCGAATCAGGTAGGACATACCGGGAATCAGTTCCCCAAAGGGGGCATAGACCCGCACCCGAAAGCCCTTATCCGCCAGGGTTTTGGCCAGTTTGTCGGCCATGCCGTAGAGCACTTGCAGCTCGATGTGGCGGCGGGGAATGTTGAGTTCCTCGGCGATGGCCATGGCGTGGGCCTGGGAGCGCACATTATGGCTACCGATGGCGGCGTAGAGGGTGCCGTGGTTTTCCAGCAGCAGGCGGGTCATGCGCTCGTAGTTGGCGTCGGTAGATACTTTCTCGCTGTAGACCGGGCTAGGCCAGCCGTTTTGCCGCGCCGTGATGGTCTCCTGATCCCAATAGGCCCCTTTGACCAGGCGCACGGTGACGGGGGTAGTGCGATTTTTGGCCCACAGGATCAGGTCTTTGAGGTCGTGGTAGCTGTCGCGCAGGTAGGCTTGCATCGTCATGCCGATGTCATCCCGTTGGCGGAACTCCGCCTCCATCAGAATGTCCTTTAAAATCGCCAGGGTGAGGGTTTTGTAGCGGTATTGCTCCATGTCGAAGTGAACGGTGACCCCCAGTTCCTTGGCCCGCCGCAGCAGGGTACGGATATGTTCGCTCACCTTGGCCCGACTGCCCGCCGCATCCAAGGGGTCAAATTGGGAATAGAAGGCCGTCAGCTTCACGGAGACTTGGACTTTAGGAATTTCTTTGCCATCGGCAGCATCAATCGCGTCCACCGATTTCCAGTCCTTGGCGGCGGCAGACAACTGCTCCATCAAATCCAGATAGCGCTGAAGGTAGGCCTGGGCTTCGGTTTCGGTGATCACCGCTTCGCCCAGCAAATCCATGGTGAAGGTGAGCTTGTCCTTCCGCAGCCGCTCGATGGCCTTGATGGATTTCTCGATGGTTTCGCCAGAAATGTAGCGGTAGGCCAGGGCTTCTACCGCTGGGGCCACGGTGGTTGCCGCCAGTTGACCAGGGACAGAATCAGGATTCGTGAAGTTCAGCAGTCCTTTTAGTGCGGCGGGTAACTCCACTTCTTCGGCGGATAGGTATTCCTGTAAATGACGGGCAATTTCGGGCTTGCTGCGGAGGGCGGGCAGGGCATCAATAAACCGAAAGAGCTGAACTTTGAGGCCAGGATTGCCCATGGCAAAGTCCATGATTTTGTCATCCCAGCGCATTTGATCGCGCATTTGGGCAAAAATATTCTTTTTTTCGCGCCTGGCTAATGATAGCGAGTTGGCAATGGCGAGGGTTTTGGCTTCGTACTGAAGGCTGTTGGCCTGGGGCGTGGATGTGAGGGCGTTCACGTTAAATATCTCCTTATTCCTTACCTTCATCTTCCGAGAAAAGGAGGCGAGGTTGGCTGGCTCGTCACAATATCCTGATGTTGAGATTTTGATGTTGGGCGTTCTGAGACTGAGGCTGAGGGTGGCTAGGCAAGGCACAGCACCCTAGCTCACCGTCAACCAATGGCCCGAATAGATGGCCCGTCGTATGTCCTCTGAGCAGCCTGGGTGATCTGAACAGACCTTTGGCCACGACTTTAGTTCACGGTCAAAGGGGCCATCAGTTCAGGATCTTGGAACAGCGGCGTACTGAGATAGCGCTCACCAAAACTGGGCTGGATGACGACGATCAGCTTGCCCTCATTCTCGGGCCGCCGACCGATTTCCACGGCGGCTTTCACCGCTGCCCCGGTCGAAATGCCCGACAGTAGCCCTTCTTCGCGGGCCATGCGCCGACCGTAGGCAATGGCATCCTCATCGGCTACCTGAATCACTTCGTCGATTAAGTCCACCTTCAGCACTTCGGGGATAAACCCGGCCCCAATGCCCTGAATTTTGTGGGAACCGGGCCGCCCGCCGGAGAGTACGGGGCTGTTAACAGGTTCTACGGCAATGGCCTTAAATCCGGGCTTGCGCTGCTTCAGCACATCGGCCACTCCGGTGATGGTGCCCCCCGTGCCCACGCCCGCCACCAGAATATCCACCTGGCCCTCGGTGTCGGCCCAAATTTCTTCGGCGGTGGTGCGGCGGTGAATGTCGGGATTGGCGGGGTTGCGAAACTGTTGCAGCATGTAGGCATCGGGCAGCGAGTCGAGAATTTCCTGAGCCCGCTGAATGCAACCCGACATTCCTTCTATGCCGGGGGTCAGTTCCAACTCGGCTCCGTAGGCTCGCAGCATGGCCCGCCGCTCGGAACTCATAGTTTCCGGCATGGTCAAAATTAGCCGATAGCCCTTCGCCGCCGCTGCCATGGCCAGGGCAATGCCCGTGTTGCCCGAGGTCGGTTCTACCAGGGTGGTTTTGCCGGGGGTGATCAAGCCCGCCGCCTCCGCCGCCTCGATCATATTAATGCCAATGCGATCCTTCACCGAGGCCGAAGGGTTCATCCCCTCCAGCTTAATCACCAGGTGAGCCCGACAGCCATCGGCCTGGGGAATGCGGTTAAGCCGAACCAAAGGCGTCCGGCCAATCAGTTGAGTTACGTTGTCTGCAATGCGCATGGGTTTGGCCTAGATGTAATACATAATGTCGATTTGTTGTTTGGCGTTGCGCTTGTCGAGCAGGTCTTGCAGGGTATATCGTTGCAGCACCGCCTCTGCCGCCTGCTGCACCTCGCCCCACACGTCCTGAATCACCACCGCCTCCGAGGTTTGGGGCGAACGATCCGCATCGGGCTGGCCATCAAGTCCTTCAATGCAGCTCACCACATCGTAGAGGCTGATTTTCCAGGGTTCGCGGGCCAACAAATAGCCCCCCCGCGCCCCCCGCTGGCTTTTGACCAATCCGGCCCGACGCAGGGTGGCCAGCAGTTGTTCTAAGTATCGGTCAGGGATGCTTTGCTTAGCGGAAATTTGACGAATTTGTAAGGGTTCGCCGCTGGCATGGTGGGTGCTGAGTTCAATTAGGGCCAGCAGGGCATATTCACTTTTGCAAGACAAATCCACGGCAGGGGTGCGGCTAAAGGGCGATGGCCTTAGTATACCCCGGTTCTCCACTGGGGTTTGCATGATTCCCAATCATGGATGGGTTGAGCTATGCATTGGCCCAGGGGAAATGCCCCAGTCCTCGCTGTCGCGCCGTCCCGATGTGGGAGATGGGTCGTTTCTCAGGGGGATGGCAACGCAACTGTTCTCTCCATCAGCCTAGTCAATGCCCCCAAGGCTGACTTCTAGGTCGTCGCTGAAGGCATCATGCTCGACTTTGACGTTGTACAACGAGTAGCGCTAATTTTGCGTTAGAAGAGAGAGGAGGTATCCGAGATTTTCCCATGACAGACGCTCCCCGAAACATTTGCATCCTTGGTGGCGGCTTTGGCGGCCTATACACGGCGCTGCGGCTGAGCCAACTGTCCTGGGAGGACAACCCACCCACCATTACCCTGGTGGATCATCGGGATCGCTTTCTGTTTGTGCCCCTGCTCTACGAACTGGTGACGGGGGAACTGGAAACCTGGGAGATCGCTCCCCCCTACGAGGAACTGCTGGCGGGTACCCAAATTCGCTTTCGGCAGGCCGAAGTCACCGCCATTGACCTCGCCCAAAAGCGGGTTAGCCTCAGCCAAGGTCAGCCCCTCGACTACGATTACCTCGTCCTCGCCCTGGGGGGCACCACGCCCATGGACATGGCCCCCGGAGTGACGGAACACGCCCTCGCCTTTCGTACCCTGCAAGATGCTTACCACCTGAAGGAACGGCTGCGGATTTTGCAGGCTTCCGAGACCGAAAAGATTCGTGTGGCGGTGGTCGGCGGCGGCTACAGCGGCGTTGAAGTGGCCTGCAAGGTGGCGGATCACCTAGGGGAACGGGGGCGGGTGCGTCTGGTGGAACGCACGGATATGATCCTACGCACCTCCCCGGAACACAACCGCCAAGTCGCCCAAAAAGTACTGTCTGACCTGGGGGTGTGGGTGGATTTGGAAACCGCCGTGGAGAACGTCACCGCCGACACTATCAGCCTCACCTTCCGTGACCAAACCGATGTTCTGCCCGTGGATGTGGTGCTGTGGACGGTGGGCACCCGCGTCAACGAGATCGTCGCTAACCTGCCCCTGAATCACAACGAACGGCGACAGGTTGTCGTTCAGCCCACCCTAGAGGCCGTGGATTGCCCCGGTGTCTATGCCCTGGGCGATTTGGCCGACTGCCGCGATGCCGAGGGCCAGCAAATGCCCACCACCGCCCAAGTGGCCCTGCAACAGGCCGACTTTGTGGGCTGGAACATCTGGGCCACCATGACGGATCGGCCTCAACTGCCCTTCCGCTACCGTCACCTCGGAGAGATGATTACCCTAGGCACCCACCGCGCCACCCTGACTGGGCTAGGCATTGAACTAGAGGGCGAACTGGCCCACGTTGCTCGCCGACTGGCCTACCTCTACCGAATGCCCACCCTCTCCCACCAAATCCGAGTCGGGCTAAACTGGATGACCCAGCCCCTGCGGGATGTGCTGTCCTCAATTTGATGACCGTCATAAAGAATGACGGTCATCAGCCTGACTGTCCTACCGTGACCATTGCCCAGCCATGACCTACACCCCTCTGCCCCAAGTCATTTTTCTCGATGCCGTTGGTACCCTCTTCGGAGTGGCGGGTAGTGTAGGCAGTATCTACGCCGACATCGCCCAGCGCCACGGGGTCATGGCTGATCCCAAGACCCTGAATCAAGCCTTTTTCCGTACCTTCAGCGCCGCCCCAGAAATGGCCTTCCCCGGCTGCGACCCCGCTACCATTCCCCAGCGGGAATACCAGTGGTGGCGGGTGCTGGCCCAGCAAACCTTCAGCAGCGCGGGTGTGATTGACCAATTCGTCGATTTCGACCGTTTCTTTGCCGACCTCTATGCCCACTTTGCCACCGCCGCTCCCTGGAAGGTCTACCCCGATGTGCCCGTCGCCCTCCAACGCTGGCAGCGGCGCGGCATTGAGCTAGGCATTATTTCCAATTTTGATTCCCGCTTGTATAAGGTGCTCGAAGCCCTGCACCTGGCCGACTTTTTCCAGTCCGTCACCATTTCCTCTGAATCCGGTGCCGCCAAGCCCAGCCCCACCATTTTTGAAACAGCCCTGCAAAAACACCGCTGCGACCCTTCCCAGGCCTGGCACCTCGGCGACAGCGAGGAAGACGATTTCCACGGTGCAAAGGGGGCTGGGCTGTGGGGGGTTTGGCTCAAGCGGCCTTAAATTGAGTCAGTGGCAATCGACATGATTTCAAAAGCTCTTATCCTTCTCATCGGTACTGGACTGTTAAAGTGGGACACTTTTTAGAAGGGTTGCTATATAAGGATTCTGGGCGACAGGAAATCAAGGATCATACGTTTAGAGACCAGTGCCACCTCTTTGATAATAGCCAAGATACTGAAAGCAAAGCCTAATTAGAGTAAATAACCTCATGAACTCAGACAAAGTCCATTACGTTCACAATGGTTGGACGGCTTGTGGACATGTTTTACTCGAAACGATGTATACCCAAGATATTAGTACAGTTAACTGTAAATCTTGTCTCAAGTCACTGGAAAAGGTGAAGCCTCAGTAGATCACAAACTCTCTTTACTGCCCTCAGCTTGGCCCTCACCCTAAATCCCTCTCCCAAGCTGGGAGAGGGACTTTGAAGGACTTCCGTCTCCCCTCTTCCCCCTGGGAGAGGGGCGGGGGGTGAGGGCCAAGCCCATACGAAGAGACATCTTTGTGATCTACTGAGCCTATCAAAATTCATTTAATAGTGACGGCAGTAGAATTACTAATGAACGTCAGCGTGATGAGGTTGGAAACTTGTTGAAGGAGAAGGGGGCACGTCAATAAGAGGAAATGCCTTTTTCTAGGCATCTGCTAAAAAATATCCTAAAAGCTTTCATCTCACTATTTCCCTAGCACCGTCGAAACAATCACTATCACCGTAGCTGCCGCAAACTACTTCTAGGATAGACAAGCTATATGAGTGGCTACATCTATTGAGTTTTCAGGTACTCAAAAACAGATTTATCGCCAATGTCCGGCACTAGGGGTTGGCTAAGTTTACGCAAAACAAACACCGTAAACAGCACAGACCACAGACCTAAAAGCCCTTGTTCAAGATAGATCGGCAAAAAATCAAACAGGTGTCCCAAAAGCAGAACAGGCACCAGGGGCGTGAGGAATTTGGTTTCTAGGCGGTTAAAGCAAAAAGCCTCTTTAAAGTAAATTCCGGTGAGGGCGGCGAAGGTAAAGCCAATGCCCCAGAGGGTTTGGGGATAGGTGACAACGGTTTCGGCCAGGGGGCCATCAATGCCGTGGGCAATGGCCAGGGTTGCTAGCCCACCCAGCAGCCAAAACCCTTGCAGCAAGCGGTGTAGGGGCACAAGGTAGATATGAATCGTGGCGAGGCTTAGCCCTAGACCCAGCCAAAGCAGGGTATAGCAAAGACTAATGGCCTGAACGCAAGCAGAATCATCGGGAAACCCTAACCCCAGCCCCACCCCCACGCTCAGCCCTAGGGCCGCCGCCGCCAAGCCAGCACGATAGAGCTTTACCCCTAGGCGATCTTGGTCGGTAATGGTGTAGGGGCCAAATTGGCCTTGGTAAACCACGGCATCTTGGGAAGCGGCATTGGGGGCAGCGGTAGACATGGGTATTACTGGCGGCTTAGGGAAAACTGAGTGGGCAGCGTGACGGTAAAGCAGGTGTTGTGGGCATCGCTGGCAACGGCCACTTCGCCCCCTAAGTGGCGGCAAAGCTTGCGTACCAAAGCCAGTCCTAGCCCCGTGCCGCCCTGCTTCCAAGGGTCGGCGCTGGGGACGCGATAAAACTTGTCAAAGATGCGGGTGAGTTCCGCCTCTGGAATAGTGACCCCCAGGTTGGTCAGCACGAACTGTACCTGGCTTTGATGGGTATCGGGCACGGGTGCGACATGGAGGCTGATGTGTTCGCCCGGAGGGGTATATTTGCAGGCGTTGTTGAGCAGTTCGGCCAAAATTCGCTCCAAACTCGCCAGATCGGTATGCACCACAGGCAGGGTGGGGGCGGTGGTGAGGGTGAGGGTTTGGTCGCGGCTTTTGGCACGGGTGATAAAGCTCTCTAGTAGGTTCGGTAGCCAGGTTCTTAGTACAATCGGCTCGGTTTGGATGGGATGGTTGCCCACATCAAGGCGCTGCAAGTCGAGCAGGTCGTTAATCAGGCTAATTTCCCGTTCGCACTCCTCTTGCAGAATGTGGTAATAGCGGGCGATGCGATTTTGCTCGGCCTTAGGTTTGTGTAGTTCCTCCGCTAGGTTGCATTCCTGGTTGAGGCTGGCCCCTAGCAGTTGCAGCGCCACTCGCATACTGGTGACGGGGGTACGCAGTTCGTGGGAAACCGTGCTGAGAAAATCATCCTTGAGGGTGTTGAGCCGCTCCAGTTCCGCCACCTGAGACTGGGCCGCTTCGTACAGTCGGGCCTGACGAATGGCAATGGCGCACTGGTTGGCCACCTGCTGCACTAGGCGAATTTCAATGTCTCGAAAACCGTAGTCGCGGCCATTGATCAGCCACAGATCGCCCAGAACCCCCCGGTCGTCCAAAATCGGGCAGGCGAGCATGGCCACATAGCCCCGGTTGGGGTTAGGTTCCATCGAGCAGAACTGGAAGTATTGGCCGTTCAGCAGTTGGTCGTAGACCTCCGGGAAGGCTTCCATTTGGGCCACGCGGCCCTGATAGGCGGGGATGGAGCTGTTGTAGCTGTTGTATTCGTAGTAGATCGTCGAGGTGCCTTGCTCTAAATCGTAGAGGGCTGTATTCGACCCCTTTGCCCCCAGGGCTTCTGTGAGTTCCTCCACCGCCGTCAGCATAATTTGGTTTACATCCAGGCTGTCGCGCACCCGGTCGGTGATGCGTTTGAGGGTGGCTTCAAAGTCGAGGGCGGTTTGCAGTTGCTCGGTGCGGTGGGCCACCTGCTGCTCTAGGTCGCTGTTGAGCTGCTGCACCTGGTTATAGAGTCGGGCCTGCTTAATGGCGCTGCCCACCTGGGTTGCCACCTCCCGCAGAGTTTCAATTTCCCAGCTTTGCCAGGGGCGGGGGCCGCTGCGGTGGAGGGCACAGACTAACCCATACAGAGCTTCTCCTTGAAAAATGGGCACTACCAGCCCCGCCTGTACCTCCGCCTGCACCAGTCGATCCCGGTAGATCGCAGGAATACGAGCCGTACGCACATCGTCGATGACCTGAATTTCCCCCCGGCAGGATTGCATAAGCTCCTCAGACATAAGCTTGAGGGCGGCGAGGGAATGTCCAAGGGCTAAGGGCATCGATCCCGTGGCAGACTCAGCTACCACCCCCCGATAGTCGGGGTCGAAACTATAGAACACCGCCCAGTCTACCTTCAGGAATCGGCGCACCTCGTTGACGGTGGTTTGCAGCAACTCCTCTGGGTTCATCGACTGCAAGAGGTGTTGGGCAATGACTCCCAACAGCCGCTCCCGTTCCGACTGCCGCTGCAGGGTTTGTTCCACCTGTTGCTGGGCGGTGATATCTTGCAGCGTCACCATTAGCAACGGTGTAGACTCTAGGGCGGTAATGGGGGTAATGTCCACAATCAGGGTCAGGGAATCCTGGCCTGGGACAGGCAGCAACACCTGGGTAGACTGTCGCTGTCCCTCCGCCAGCGCCCGCTGCTCCACCGAGTGAAACACCTCCGAGACTGCCGTGGGCAAAATATCCGCCTCCGACTTGCCCAACAGATCGTCTACGGGGTAGCCCAGTAGGTCGCCATAGGCTTGGTTGAGAAAACGCCAGTGGTGCTGGTGATCCTTAATGCCCACGGGGGCTGCCACCGCATTGAACAACAGCCCAAACCCCTCCTGTAACAGTTGTCCATGGCAGTCACGACAGGGATCGACGGCGCAACCGGAGGATAACGGATCCGCTGGGGTCGTAGGATTGGGCATGATCATAGAACTCGGATTGCGGCGATCTGGGCAACAGATATAGCGAGTTTTTATGGCAGTTTTAGGAAGACAGGCTGAGGGAATTGGGCTTGAATCAGGGCTTAAATAATACGTTTTCGAGAGTTGGGGCAACAAAAATCAGCGTTGCCAGGGTTTGAAGGGATGGGGTCTATCCTCAGTAGATCACTAAAGATCACTAAAGTCTCCCCAGCCATCCCCCCCAGATCCTCTCCCTCCTGGGCTACTGCTTATACACATTTTTTTCTCCTAGGCTTCTGCCTGGGAGATCCCCCCAAATCCCCCTTAGAAAGGGGGACTTTGAATCCAATTTCCCCCCTTTTTAAGGGGGGCTAGGGGGGATCAACCCTCGGCACCAAGCGAGAGAGACTGATGTATAAGCGGTCGCCCTTCTGGGAGAGGGGAGCCGAAAAGCCCCTCAAAGTCCCTCTCCCAGGAGGAAGAGGGGATCCGGAAGTCCTTCAAAGTCCCTCTCCCAGATTGGGAGAGGGATTTAGGGTGAGGGCTAAGCCCAGGGCAGTCAAGAGCGTTTGTGATCTACTGATCCTCCTAATTTTACGTGATCCTACGAGATCCTTGCCTGAGGTAGCGTAAGCCAAATGGCGTAGACCTGAGCTTTCACCAAAAAAATAAGACTTTTAGGACTCTGCCGTGGCGCTACCCCACCGATGAACCGATGGAAGGTCTGCGCTTTTCAGCGTTACGGCAGTCAGCCGGGGTTTTGCGGCATCCTGGAGCCTCACCCGATTTTGTCGGCTTCCCCTAAGCTTAGGAAAAGGCAAGGGGCAATTTTCCATGCTGGATCTGGCTCGGTTATCACAGCAGATGCAGGGCATTAGTCACCACCTGGCCCAGGAGGCGGAGGCGGCCCAGGGTCGGGTGCGATTGGCCCAGCGCTGGATGGCCGAGGCCGCCTTGGCGCAAGAGACTTGGATAACCCGCCAGCGCGACTATGCCGATCACCTCGCCTTTACCGCCGCCCTGCCCGTAGAATCTCTGACCACACGGGTTGCGGTGGAACCCGCCCCCCCTGCCCATACGGTCCTCGCCACCGACGGATCTCAAATTTCCCCGAGCCACCACGAAATTGCCTACTGCTACCTAATCAACGTGGGGCGGGTGGTGCTGCACTATGGCCAGGGGCGGTTTCCGCTGCTAGATAGCCAGCCAGAGGTGATCTATCGACCGGAGGATCTCTACCAATCGCGGCCCTGGGGCATTGGCACCGAGGAATGGATGGGCCATCGGCGAACCGTGGCCGAGGCCGTGGCCCTGGCGGAGTTGGGCTCGATGGTCAAGGCTGCCAGGGCTGAGAAAGTCCCTGAACAGGCGGCTGACATGACGGCTGTGACGGTGCCAGAAACAACGGCTGGGATAGCCCCTGAAATCCCCCGCGACACCGCAACGGCCCCCATTCTGGCCATGGAAGACGGGTCGCTGATTTACTGGTTTCTAGAAACCCTGCCCACCGAGGCCCGCGATTGCATTCTCACCCCCATCCTGGCCGCCTGGGATCGCCTGCGGCAGTTGGGCATTCCCCTGGTTAGCTACCTCAGCGCCGCCCGCAGCAGCGAAGGATTGAACTTTTTGCGCCTGCCCGCCTGTCCTTTCCCCCAGCCCCACTGCGGCCAACATTGCCAGGGTCAATCGGAAAAGGCTCCCTGCGGTGGGTTTATGCCGTTGCGAGATGCGGTCTTCTGGGCCACCGAACTCGCTCCTGGGCAGCGCAGCCCCTTTTGGCGCAGCTCCGCCAGCATTCTCGACCACTACGGCGATCATCATGTCTATTTTTGCTACCTCCACGTTGGCTCAGAGGTGGCGCGGGTGGAAATGCCGAAGTGGGTGGTAGCTGATGCCGCCCAGTGCGCCATGGCCCTGCGAATGGTGCTCACCCAAGTGCAAAAGGGCTATGGCTACCCGGTGGCTCTGGCCGAAGCCCACAACCAGGCGGTGGTGCGAGGGGGAGATCGCCGCCGTTTCTTTGCCCTGCTAGAGCGTGAGATGGTGCGAGCGGGGCTGAAAAATGTGGGTATTTCCGCCAAAGAAGCGCGAAAACGGGGCAGTATCGCCTAAGGCGTTTCCAATCGAGCCACATGAACCAGCGCATCCCCCTGGTTAACGAGGGGATTTTGGCCGTGGCCGATGACAATTCCGGCCATAGGGCTACGCACCTGCACGGGTTTATCGCCAAAGGTATCGCTAATGAAACCAAGGGGTTGGCGCTGTTTAACGGCTTCGCCTAGGCGGGTGGTACAGTGCCAAATGCCACCCCGAGATGCCCTGACCCAGCGGGTTTCGCGGGCCTCGGCGCTGGTGGCTGGGGGTAAAGAATTGGGGGTGGGGTACATCCCCAAGTGGGTCATCACCCGGTAAATGCCATCCACCCCGCCCCGAATCGCCGCTTCATCAAACCGTAGGGCTTCGCCCCCCTCATAGAGCAGGGTGGGAATGTTGCGCTTGGCAGCGGCTTGGCGCAGGGAACCATCCCGATGGGCCGAATGCAGAATAATGGGTGCCCCAAAGGCTTGGGCAAAGGCGTAGGTTTGGGGGTCGGTGAGGTCGGCCCGCACCTGGGGCAGATTCGTGCGATGGATCGCCGCCGTGTGGAGGTCAATGCCGTGGGTGCATTGGCTAACCACTTCGCTCATAAACAAAAATGCTAGCCGACTGGCCAAGGAACCCCGCTGGGAACCGGGGAAGGATCGGTTTAAGTCGCGACGGTCGGGCAGATAACGGGATTGCTCTAGCAGGCCAAAAATGTTGACCACGGGCACCGCAATCACCGCCCCTCGCAGTCGGGTAGGCTTCAGGGCCTTGACGATGCGCCGAATGATATCCACCCCATTCAGTTCGTCGCCGTGAATGGCCGCACTGAGCCACAGCCGGGGGCCGGGGTGTTTGCCGTTAATCACCGTGACCGGGAGCGACATCATCGTGCCCGTTGTGAGCCGCGCCACGGGTAAATCGAGCCGCACCCGTCGGCCTGGGGGAATGGTTTCGCCCCCCACCACTAGGGGCAAATTCGGACGGGCATCCGACGGGGTCTTGGCGGATCGGGGCCGGGGGGAAGCGGCGGGGGCCGGGTCTAGGGCCGAATCACGGGCAGGCTCTCTCACTAGACGGTCATCTCGCGTGGTAACGGAAGATATTGGTAATCTGAGTTCGGGATCAGCCAGTCGCTGCAAGCTTGAGAAACCTGCTTCCAGCTTGCGCTTTAGACCTCACCCTAAATCCCTCTCCCTTGGGGAGAGGGACTTTGAGCCTTTCTAGCTCCCCTCTCCTCGTGGGAGAGGGGCTGGGGGTGAGGTCTACCATGGGATCTGGTCACTATGTCTAACCCGAACTGAGGTTATTGGTAGCCAATATACGCGAAATGTCTGGCGAGAATTTCTCCAACCCAGATTTAACCGCGATTATTTTGACGCAATGGCCGACCTATGGAACCCGTTTTCGGGGTGCAAAGCAGAACCGTAGGGCCGAGGTCTCCTCCCCCGCCGATACCGGGGGCAAACAAGCCCAATTTAGTATCACTTGCCGATGCAAAAACGGCTGAAAATCTCGTCTAGCATGGATTCCGTCAGTTCATCCCCGGTGATGGAGCCGAGGGCGTGGATGGCGGTACGCAGGTCAATCGTCCAAAAATCTAAGGGAAGCTGGCCCTCGATGGTCTGCTGCACCTGGCGCAGGGCAATTTGGGCCTCGGTGAGGGCGGCGGCTTGGCGCTGGTTGAGCGTAAATTCTAGGTTGCCGAGGGCGATCTGGTCGGCGTGGATGGCCTTGAGGATAGCCTGTTCTAAGGCATCGATGCCCTGATTTTGGGCGGCGGCGGTGTAGACCGTGGGCACCTCGGCGTCGGGTAGCGGGAGGGTCACGCCCTCATCCACCAAGTCCCGTTTGTTGATCACCACAATCAGAGGTCGATCCTGCACCAAGTCGTAGAGGGCCTGATCCGCCTCCGTCCAGCCCGCCGTGGCATCTAGAGTCAGCAATACCAAATCCGCCGCCTGGGCCGCCCGTCGGGAGCGTTCAATACCAATCTGCTCCACCTGGTCGGTGGCTTCGCGGATGCCCGCCGTATCCAACACCTGCACCGGAATGCCGCCCACCACCAGGTGCGACTCCACCACATCACGGGTCGTCCCCGGCAGGTCGGTGACGATGGCGCGATCCGTTCGGCTCCAGGCGTTTAGCAGGCTAGATTTGCCCACGTTGGGCCGTCCCACAATCGCTACCTTTAGCCCCGTGCGTAGGCGTTCCCCCTGTTCCGCCGTGGCCAGTAGGGCGCTGACTTCGGTAAGGACGGCACCCAGGTTGTGTTGAACAGAGGCTTCATCCAGGGGCGGCAGATCGTCCTCAAAGTCAATGCGGGCCTCAACTTCCGCCAAAATATCCAAACAGCGGGAACGCAGGGCGCGGATGGGCTGGGTGAGTTTGCCCTGCACCCCCGCCAGGGCCGTCCTTGCCGCTAGGGTGGATTGTGCCGCCACCAAATCCGCCACCCCTTCCGCCTGGGTGAGGTCGAGCCGTCCGTTCAAAAAGGCCCGCAGGGTAAATTCCCCCGCCTGGGCCAGTCGCGCCCCCTGGTTCAAACACAACTGCAACACCTGCTGCACCGCCATCACCCCGCCGTGGCAGTGGAATTCCACCACATCCTCGCGGGTGTAGGAACGGGGGGCCAGCATCAGCATCAATAGCGCCTCATCCACCGTTTGCCCCGTGGCGGGATCCTCCACATAGCCGTAGAGAATGCGGTGGCTCTCCCAGGGTTGCCGACCAGGGGCGCGAAACAGGGTCTTGGCAATGGTAACCGCCGTGGCCCCCGACAGCCGCACGATCCCCACACTGCCCTGCTGCGGCACAATGGCGGTGGCAATGGCGGCAATGGTTTCGCCCTGGGTTGGGTGGTTGGTTTTAGCTGTAGCGGTACCCATGGGCAATGGGCCTAACCTTGGGCCGACGAGGCAACCAGGAACCCAGCCGCGAGGGTCTGCATTTTTTTGAAGATGTTGTAGAACCCGTTGGCCCGCGAGGGGGTGAGGCTGACATCGAGCTGGGTGTCTTTGATGAAATCGGGGCTGAGGTCAACGATTTCTTGGGGAGTGAGGCCGTTTAGCCCTCGCACCAAAAAGGCCACTAACCCCTTGGTAATTTGGGCGTCAGAATCCGCCTGGTACTGCACCTTGCCCTCCACCAGGTCAGCGATCACAAACACCTGGGAGACACAGCCCTGCACCTTATTTTCGGGGGTTTTGCTCGCCTCCGGCAGGGGATCGAGCTTTTTGGCCAGAAACAACAACTGCTCGTAGCGGCGTTTGTGGTCGGCGGTTTGCTGAAACCGACTGACCAATTTCTCGATGGAGGCAGGACGAGTAGACATAGAGCAACGTGAGGCTACACCGATTATTCTCACACAACCGATCCCATGGGATCGGTTCGCTGGGTTAAATTCCCTAGGCTCAAGGCACTGACGCAAGGCCATGACGAGGCAACTGGCCCCATGGCCTTCAATCCGTTCTGGTCTGATCCTGCGTCGGGCGATCCCTATCCCACGGATGACGCAATTCTCTGCTAGGATGTAGCTTCGCCAGTTCATCCGGTCTGTGCTGGCCAACGGAATTTGCTAGATTAGCTATTTTTTAGCCATTCTTTTAACCACTGTTCACTGCTCTTAGGCTGGGCCCAGGGAATCACTTTGGGATTAGGGGCACCACTCGGAGCCATATTTTTCATGACGTTTGACTCACTCGGTCTTTCAACCGGTCTACTTCGTGCTGTCGCGGATCAGGGTTACACCGAACCCACCCCGATTCAGCTACAGGCGATTCCCGCCGTGTTGCAGGGCCAAGATTTGCTGGCCAGCGCCCAAACGGGAACGGGCAAAACCGCCAGCTTTACCCTGCCGCTGCTGCAACGGCTGACGAGCGGCCCTGGCAATGGTCGTCGTGCCCCCCGCGCCCTCATCCTCACCCCCACCCGCGAACTAGCGGCCCAGGTGGGCGACAGCGTAAAAACCTACGGCAAGTATCTGCCCCTGCGCACCGCCATCGTCTATGGCGGCGTGAAAATTGGCCCCCAGTTCAAGCAACTGCGCCAGGGCGTGGATATTCTGATTGCCACCCCTGGTCGGCTGCTGGATCACGTGAACCAGCGCACGGTCGATCTCAGCCATGTGGAAATTCTGGTGCTGGATGAGTGCGACCGGATGCTCGATATGGGCTTTATCCACGACATCCGCAAGATTATGGGCCTGCTGCCGGAAACGCGCCAAACCCTGATGTTTTCGGCCACCTTCTCCCGGCCCATCCAACAACTGGCTAGCACCCTGCTGAACGATCCCGTCCAGATTGAAGTGGCCCCCCGTAACACCACTGCCGAGCGGGTGGAGCAGGTCGTTCACCCCGTGGATCGCCACCGCAAGCGGGAGTTGCTCTCCCACATGATCGGCTTCCACAACTGGGAGCAGGTCTTGGTCTTTACCCGCACCAAGCACGGGGCCAACCGCTTGGCCGAACAACTGGCCAAGGACGGTCTCCGTACCGCCGCCATCCACGGCAACAAAACCCAGGCGGCGCGGGCCAAGGCGCTGCAAGACTTCAAAACTGGGCGGGTGCGGGTGCTGGTAGCCACCGATGTGGCCTCTCGCGGCATCGACATCGACCAACTGCCCTACGTGGTGAACTTTGAACTGCCCAACGTGGCCGAAGACTACGTCCACCGCATTGGCCGCACTGGACGGGCGGGCAACGAAGGGCGAGCCGTTTCGCTGATCAGCGATGACGAACTGCACCTGCTCAGCAAAATTGAGCGGATGCTGAAGCAACCCCTGGATCGCGACATCGTCCCTGGCTACGAGCCTTCCTTTGACATCAAGGCCAAGCCCGTTGAACCGGTGGAGAAGCCCCGCCGCTGTTCCGGTCGTCGCCCCAGCGGTGCCCAGTCTAGGGGAACAGCCAAAGCAGGAGCCCCCACCGGAGTCAGAACCCACGGGCAACGCCAAGCGGCCCCCCAAAAGCGGGTGCAAAGCGCCTAGGAACGGTATCACGCTGCCCGTTTCTGCTTGATTCGGGGCAGCTACACAGGTCGAATTTTGATGGGGCAGGGGCAGGGTCTTCCTGCCCCTACGTTTTCCTGGGGGTAGAATCAGGGGGATAACCTCAGTTCGGGTTAGACATCGTGACCAGATCCCCTGGTAGACCTCACCCCCAGCCCCTCTCCCACGAGGAGAGGGGAGCTAGAAAGGCTCAAAGTCCCTCTCCCTTGGGGAGAGGGATTTAGGGTGAGGTCTAAAGCGCAAGCTGGAAGCAGGTTGCTCAAGATTGCAGCGACTGGCTGATCCCGAACTCAGGTTGGGATAGATCTCGAATTGGGTACCGCGAAACACTAGCCCTTGGGCGAGACGGCCACGCTTTCCCCGTAGGCGCGAATGTCGCGGCTGAGTTTACCGAAGTCGAAGGCTTCGGTTTTGCCTTGGCTGGCTCGCAGTTGAATCCATCCCAAGCAGAGGACGGCGGAAACCACAATGGGGGCCGCAAAGCTCACCAGTAAATCTCCGGCAAAGGGCAGGCCGTTCCAGCCGCTAAAGTCCGGTTTGGGGAAAAACAAGGCTCCGGTACCGATGGCGGCGATGGCGCTCCAGAGGGCCATTTGTCCGGTCAGGCGTTTGGAATAGAGGCCAAATAGGACAGGGAAGAGTGCTCCGGCACAGACTAAATCCGCCAGCAGAAACAGGTACAGCACGTTGTAGCCCCTGGCGGCGATGATGATGGCCGGAATGCCCGCGATCAGGGTAATTAGGCGGGTGAGGTTGAGAATGCCGTTGGTGGACTTTTCTGGAAAAATCCGCAGCAGGTCGGTGGTAAACAGGCTGGCGATGCCGTTGAGCAGAGAATCCAGGCTGCTCATCACTAGGGCCAGCACTAGGACGAGGACGGCAATGCTCACCCAGCTTGGCAGTTCTAGGGCTTGGATCAGCGAGAAAAAGGCTCGGTCGTCGTTGAAGCCGAAGTTCATGGCCAAAATGCCCATGAGTCCGGCGATCAGCAGCATGGGCCAAATCATTAGGAACGACCCCAAGAAGGAACGCCGCACCACGGTATCGGATTTGCAGGCGTAGATGCGCTGCCAGTTGGTTTGGTTGAACATTTCGGCGGAAATCACCGCAATTACCAGGGTGGCCCCAAACTTAATCCCCGGCCCGTTCGCCAAGGTGAGCAACTGGGGGGCTACAGCTCGCACTGGGGCCACTGCATTGCCCCAGCCACCCAGGGCATAGACCGCAATGCCAAAGCTCAGCAGCAGCAGCGGTACAATCACCGCAAACTGAATGGCATCGGTGAAAATCGTCGCCTCTAGGCCGCCCACCAGGGTGTAGATGAACACGGCGGTAATCACCAGTAGGGCCGTCAGCCAGAGGGGCACTTCAGCCATCAGTTCTACCGCCTTGGCAATGGCTGTTAGTTCCGCCGCCAGGTAGACGAACATATAGAACACCACAATCGCCAGTGTCAGCCGATACATGGCCCGCCCAAAGCGATGCAGCACGTACTCGTTGAGCGAATGGCCCGCCGGCATCAGGAACCGCATTCGGGTTCCCATAAACGCAAACAGGGCGGCGGGGGTAGCCTGCCCAATGCAGTAGCCCACAATTCCGGCGATGCCGCTGGTGGCCCCCACTTCGGGCGGGCTAAACAAAATCCAGGCTCCCATGGCGCTGGCGACGATGGTGGCCAAGGCCATACCCGTGCCGATCCGGTTGCGGCTAACTAGGTAGTCCTCCAGGCTGATGGTGTGGCGGCTGGCCTGTAAAAGCCCTAGCAGGGTAAAACTCGCTGCCGTTATCAAAATCACCGCAATGGCGGTTATGCCCAGGGTCATCAAAACACCTCCTAATCCACAACAGGTTGCTAGGACGTGCCGTCAGAAAACCCCTTTGCCCAACCCCTCAAGCTCAACGTAGAAAAGACTTCCAGCCTGCCACCATACCCCCAGAAAATCCCCCTAAGCGGGCGATTCTAGGCCAGATCCAGACAAGAGCGCTGTTCTACCTTGGGTTGATGGAAGCGGCTAGTGACCTCAAGCATGGCTTCCCTCCGCTGGTATTAACCAGGTCAGGTTCTGAGGGTATGATCTCAGTCCGATGATCGGACACCCCTAGCGTGTTGGCATTATAGACCGTTTCATGGAGCGACCTCACACCGCCGCTGCTTGACCCAAAACTGGACGAGGAGACCTCGCCCCCATGGGTGGACGGGTTGGAACGTGGGTAGACAGGGTGGAGGGGATTAGGCGGCGAGTTGGGCTTCCTCCTGGGGGGCTGGGGCAGGCTGGGTGGCTTTGTAGGCGGCGAGCTGAGCTTCGATGTTTTGGCGCACGATTTGGCGGAAGTCGAGGAAGTGCTCGGCCTGAGCGCAGACGGAAACATAGCTGGCGGCCACGGCGGGGTAACGCCAGAGCATAATGGCCAGGTTCACCCAGAAACGCAGGCGGGTTTTACGCATGATGCCCTGACGCCACAGGATGATGAAAAAGGCCCGGATGGTAATCCAGTTGATGCTGGGCGATCCGGCGGCGGCAGCGCTTTTTTTGACGTTGCGTCGTCGCTTGGAGTTGCGCTTTCGGGCTTCTCCCAGCATCAAATAATGGCGGAAGGTGCGGTTCAACACCGTCAGCGGATCGTACAAATCCCAGAAGGTCTGGATAAATTCTTCGGTGATGTCTTCGATGGGACGGGTGGGCACGAAGTTCATCAGGGTAGCCTGGTTAATATCGGCACTCTTGCCCAGTAGGCGACCTTCTTTTTCCAGGCGGTGCCAGAGGGCGGTGTCGGGTAGGGCTTGCAGCATACTCACCATGGCGGTGGGGATAGCGGTTTGCTCGACGAATTGGTAAATGCGCGGCCCAGCCCCCTTTTTCTCGCCATCGAAGCCGATGATGAACCCGGCCATTACCCGCAATCCGGTATTGGCAATGGCCACCACCGACTCGGACAGGGGATCCCGCGTATTTTGGAACTTTTTGGTGAGGGCAAGGCTGTCGTCGTCAGGGGTTTCGATGCCCAAAAAGACGGTGCCGAAGTTGCAGTCCACCATCATCTGCATCAGCTCTGGATCTTGGGCCAAGTCCACCGAGGCCTCGGTGGCAAAGGAGAAGGGATAGCCGTGATCCTCCATCCAGGGTTTCATGGCCGTCAGCAGGCGCTTGACGTTGCGCTTGTTGCCAATGAAGTTATCATCCACCATGAAGATGCTGCGCTGCCAGCCCAGATCGTAGAGGTACTGGAGTTCGGCCAAGAGTTGTTCGGGTTCCTTGGTACGGGGTTTGCGCCCGTAGAGCACGATGATGTCGCAGAACTCGCACTGGAAAGGACAGCCCCGCGAAAACTGAACCGACATTTCGGCATAGGCATCCAGCTCCAGTAGGTCGTAGCGAGGGATAGGAGTCTCGGTAACGGCGGGCTTTTCTCCCCCAGACCGGAAGGTGCCGCTGCGGTCGCCCCGTTCTACGGCCTCCACAAACATGGGCAGGGTAATTTCCCCTTCATCCAAAATCAAAAAGTCGGCCCCGGCTTCCTCGGCTTCATGAGGCAGGGAAGTGGGGTAAGGGCCACCCACGGCCACCAGCTTGCCATACTCCTTAGCGGTGCGAATAGCCGCCAAAAAATCGGGCCGATGGACGATCATGGCGGACACAATCACAATGTCGGCCCAGCGCCATTCGGCGTCCTCCACCTCCCGCACATTGCGGTCTACCAGCTTAAAATTCCAGCTTTGGGGCAAAATGGCCGCCACCGTCACCAGCCCTAGGGGCGGCAACTGTGCTTTCATGCCGACCAATTCCAGAGTTTTATCAAAGGACCAAAAGCTTTTGGGGAAACGAGGATAAACCAGCAGGATGTTCATGGAGGCCAACATAGGGTCTCCGCCATCCTAAGGGAGTTATCTTAAATGTGCAAACGATAGTCGTCTCAGACTTGGGATTTGTCGCGCCAAATTCATAGAAAATTTCCCCGGATTATCCCCGAAAAATATCAATGTTTTTCCACGGTTCCGGCCAGGGGGTGGGAGAGGTAAGGCCGCTTTTCTCCAAGGGTAACGATAATCGGTTCTGGAACGATATTCTGTAATGATGTAGTCCTGGCGATTCAGGTTTTGCGATGACGGCTCCCATTCCCGAACTTTCGGCACAGTACGACCCCACCCAAACGGAAACCAAGTGGCAAACCCGCTGGGAGGAGGCCCAGGTCTTCAAGGCCGACCCCGATCATCCCGGTGAGCCGTTTTGTGTGGTGATTCCGCCGCCGAACGTGACGGGCAGTTTGCACATGGGTCACGCCTTCGAGAATGCCCTGATCGACACCATCGTGCGCTACCAACGCATGGCCGGACGCAATACCCTGTGGCTACCGGGGACGGATCACGCCAGTATTGCCGTGGCTACCATTTTGGATCGGCAGCTTCAGGCCGAGGGCAAGACGAAGGAAGACCTGGGCCGCGACAGTTACCTGGAACGCGCCTGGGAATGGAAGGCGGAATCGGGCGGCACCATCGTCAACCAGCTCCGTAAATTGGGCGTTTCCGTGGACTGGAGCCGGGAGCGCTTCACCATGGATGAGGGCCTGTCCCATGCGGTGCTGACGGCCTTCACTCAGCTCTACGAGGAGGGGCTGATCTACCGGGGCAACTATATGGTGAACTGGTGCCCCGCTAGCCAGTCCGCCGTGTCGGATTTGGAGGTGGAACAGAAGGAGATCGACGGCAACCTCTGGCATTTCCGCTATCCCTTCACCGACGACGAATCAAGCTATTTGGAAGTGGCGACCACCCGCCCCGAAACCATGCTGGGCGACACGGCGGTAGCGGTGAACCCTAACGACGACCGCTACAAGCACCTGATCGGCAAAACCCTGCGCCTGCCGATTGTGAACCGAGAAATCCCCGTTATCGGTGACGATTATGTGGATGCGGAATTTGGCACGGGCTGCGTGAAAGTGACCCCCGCCCACGACCCCAACGACTTTGCGATGGGTCAGCGCCACAACCTGCCCATGATCACCGTCATGAACAAAGACGGCACCATGAATGAACTGGCGCGAGACTTTGAGGGCATGGATCGCTTCGAGGCTCGCAAAGCGGTCGTGCAGCGGTTGGATGACGATGGCTTTTTGGTGCGGGTGGAAGAGTATCGACACACAGTGCCCTATAGTGATCGCGGCAAGGTGCCTGTAGAGCCGCTGCTTTCCACCCAGTGGTTTGTGAAAATTCGGCCCCTGGCAGACAAAGCGCTGGATTACCTGGACAACCACCAGGAACCTCGCTTTGTGCCCGAACGCTGGACGAAGGTCTACCGCGACTGGCTGGTGAACCTGAAGGACTGGTGTATCTCGCGACAACTTTGGTGGGGGCACCAAATCCCGGCTTGGTATGCCATCAGCGAAACGAATTGGGAAATCACCGATCACACGCCCTTCGTCGTCGCCGCCACCGAGGAAGAAGCCCGCATCAAGGCCGAGGCCGAGTTTGGGGATCGGGTCGAACTCAAGCGCGACCCCGATGTGCTGGATACTTGGTTTTCCTCCGGTCTGTGGCCCTTCTCGACGATGGGCTGGCCCGACGAATCCGCCAAGGATCTGCAAACCTACTACCCCACCACCACCCTCGTCACCGGGTTCGACATCATCTTTTTCTGGGTGGCCCGCATGACCCTGATGGCAGGGCATTTCACCGACAAAATGCCCTTCGAGACCGTCTACATCCACGGTCTGGTGCGGGACGAAAACAACAAAAAAATGTCGAAATCCGCCAACAACGGCATCGACCCCCTGGTGCTGATCAACAAGTACGGCACTGACGCCCTGCGCTACACCCTGATCCGCGAAGTCACCGGGGCTGGCCAAGACATTCGCCTAGAATACAACCGCAAAACCGACGAGTCGGTTTCGGTGGAAGCCAGCCGTAACTTCACCAACAAACTGTGGAACGCCTCCCGGTTTGTGATGATGAACCTGGGTGGCCAATCCCCCGCCGACCTAGGCGCACCGGATGCAGACAACCTAGATCTGGCCGACCGCTGGATTCTCTCTCGCTACAACCGCGTGGTGCAAAGCGTGCGCGATCACCTCAATGCCTACGGCATGGGCGAAGCCTCCAAGGAACTCTATGAGTTTATCTGGGGCGACTTCTGCGACTGGTACATCGAGCTGGTCAAACCCCGCTTCCAAACCGAGGGCACCAGCAAACGCACCGCCCAGCAAACCCTCGCCTTTGTGCTCGATGGCATCCTCAAACTGCTGCACCCCTTCATGCCCCACATCACCGAAGAAGTGTGGCACACCCTGACTCAGGTGGAAGGCGACTTTTTGGCGGTGCAGCCCTACCCCGCCGCCGCCTCTAGCCTGATCGACGACCACCTAGAGCAACAGTTCACCCTGTTGTTCAACACCGTCCGCACCGTCCGTAACCTGCGGGCTGAAGCGGGCATCAAACCGGGCTTGCGGATCGAAACCATCCTAGAGACCGACAATCTGGAAGAACGGCACATCCTGCAAGCCACCGCCAACTACATTAAAGACCTTGGAAAAATCGAGAAACTGGTAATTGCCGGATCCGCCCCTGCCACTAGCCCCGCCGTCGAGAGTACGGCAGAGAGTCCCGCAACGGAAGCGGTTGAAGTCGCCGAAGCTGTCCCCGCCGTTTCGATCACCGTCACCGCGCCATCAACCCCGACCAAGCCTGCAACCACTGGCACCCCCACCCCGGAACAGGTGGCGGGCGAATTCAAGGAATTCTGGGACACCATCCGGCCCCTGCTGGAGGATCCCCTCCACTACACCAACACCGCCATCGCCAAAATCCGCCGCCCTGGACGCAGCTTCCTGTGGCTGTTGGGTGGGGTGATTGCCCTCAAACTCGCCACCAGCGTCATCAGCGCCATCGATAGCACGCCCCTCGTCGGTCGATTGCTAGAGCTGATCGGCATCTGGGTCACAGGGGTCTTCATCGCCCAAAACTTGCTGACGGCAGGGGATCGCAAACGCACCTTCCAAAGCACCAACCAATGGCGGCTCAGCGTCTTTGGTGCCGAGCAATCCAAGGTTCAGGCACCCGTTACCCCCGAAGTCGCGGCTTCTGAAGTCGCGGCTTCTGAAGTTGTGACTCCAGTGATTACCCCCGTTATCCCCGAAGTCGCTGCGCCTGAAGCGGTTGCCCCTGAATCAGGCATCCCTGCAACCGTGGCGACCCCAGCGCCTTCGGAACCCACCGAGTCCCGCAAGTTGTTTGCTGGTGTTACGGGCACTGTCCAAGTCCTCATTCCCCTCACCGGAATTGTGGACGTAGACGCTCTCCGCGCCAAGGTCGAAAAAGATCTGGGCAAGGTGGAGGCCGAAATCAAGTCCCTCTCTGGACGCCTCGGCAACCCTGGCTTTGTAGACAAAGCCCCAGCCGACGTGGTGCAGGGTGCCCGCGATGCCCTCGCCGAAGCCGAGACCCAGGCCGCAATCCTCAAGTCTCGATTGGCGTTGCTGTAGCGAGTTTTGCCCTCGGTAGCATCGGCTCAATCCGTTCGCCTGGGGTATGGGCCAAATTGCTGGCGGAGACTTTAGTGATTGAACCTATAGGGCTAGGAATTTTGTACTCCTAGCCCTACTTTTTGACTAGCTTTCTGCGTAGAATAACCTCAGTTCAGGTTAGACATCGTGACCAGATCCCCTGGTAGACCTCACCCCCAGCCCCTCTCCCACGAGGAGAGGGGAGCTAGAAAGGCTCAAAGTCCCTCTCCCTTGGGGAGAGGGATTTAGGGTGAGGTCTAAAGCGCAAGCTGGAAGCAGGTTGCTCAAGATTGCAGCGACTGGCTGATCCTGAACTCAGGTTAGAATACTTTTCTCAGGCAGGTTCAGGGTCTCGTACCGAATCTTGCTTGGCCAACCCCAATTTTTCGGTGGTGCATTGCGGTTCATGTAAGTACTCTTAGCGTTGCCAACTGTAGGTAGCCGCTGCACCCTACAGTTCGGCTTTTGGAAAATCGGGGGTATAAAGTTCGGATTTGGTATAAGAGGATATTTAGAAAGTAGCGATGCCCCTTCAGCACTGGGCTGTTAAGGGATGATGATTTTACAGATACCTTGCTAGCCACAGGGTGCAAGTCCTTTAAGGAAAATCAGCTAGAATCCTTAGGAAGGACACTTCCCATGCGTTTATCATTGCTTAAGAAGCCAACGCCTATGTCTACGCTGTCTCCGTGTCTCCAAGTATCTTTTCAGCCTGATAAACTTAATATTTTTCATGGAGAGTTCACAAATATAATCTTTAAACCTGGAAGAAATAAAAACTTAAAAATTGTCCGGTTTGTTGCTCGTATGAATGAAAATAATATGCTGACTTCCACCAAGAATGAACGTCGTAGGGGCTTGATTCGATAGCCTTATCAGGGTTGGAGAGTCTAAAACTCAGCTAGAATGACTATACCTGTTTAGGTCGCTACCATCTGGAGTCATTTCGATGAATCGGATAGACGCCCATCTGTCAGACGATCTTTCTCAGCAATCGCTCCCGCAAAAGCTGACGTATTTTGTTATTCAACTTCTAACCCAACGCACTATCACACTACTAGCAATTTTGTTCGTAGCAGGATTGGCAGGTGATTTTTTCAACATGTCTCGGCTTTCATCAAATCTGATCGAATCTCAGGCTATTCAGAGTTCGGCACTCTATGCCCAGGCTATTAAAGAAGCTCGCACTCTTTACAGCAACAACGTAGTTAGTCGCGTTAATGATGTTCACGGGATTACCATTGTCCCCGAGTATGCCCGTATTGAAGATGCTATTCCTCTGCCAGCAACGTTTCTTATAGACCTTAGCCAATCCCTCAGTGAACAGAATCCCGGCATGTCAGTGCGCCTGTACAGTGACTATCCCTTTCCCTGGCGACAACAGCAAGGAGGAGCCCGAGATAGTTTCGAGCGAGAGGCTCTGATTCACCTAAGACAGAATCCGAATACCCCTTTTGTCCGAATCGAGAACTTTCAGGGGCGCATGGCGCTGCGCTATGCCGAAGCTGACATTATGAAGCCCAGTTGCGTGGAGTGCCACAACAGTCATCCCGATAGCCCCAAACGTGACTGGAAAGAAGGTGATGTGCGGGGCATACTGGAAATTTCACACCCCCTGGATAGCTTTATGGCGCAGACTTATCAGGGATTGAAAGGCACGTTTACCATGCTGTCAGGGTTGCTTCTGTTAGCTCTGACCGGGATCGGTCTAGTTATCACCCGCCTGCGTCACATCTCCAAGGAGTTAGAACTACGGGTTATTGAACGAACAGCCCAACTTCGACAGGCTAACCAACAACTGCTGTTGGAACAGGAAAAATCTGACAAACTACTGCTCAACATCTTGCCTGAACCCATTGCCACCCAGTTAAAGGAGGGGGAAAACAGCATTGCGGATGGCTTTGCAGATGCAACTATCCTATTTGCTGATTTGGTGAACTTCACACAGCTTTCCCAAAAAATGCCTCCAATGGAACTGGTAGCCCTGCTCAATGACGTTTTCTCCCGCTTCGATCATCTGACCGAAAAGTATGGTTTGGAAAAAATTAAAACCATTGGAGATGCCTACATGGTCGTGGGGGGACTGCCTGACCCTCGACCTGATCATGCCGAGGCGATTGCTGAAATGGCCCTGGATATGAAAACCCAACTCACCATGTTTTGCCTGGAAAAGGGGTACCAATGTGAGTTGCGAATTGGGATTAATACTGGCCCTGTTATCGCGGGTGTAATTGGCACCAAGAAGTTTATTTCTAGTTCCCCCTGAGTTTGTGTCGAGTAAAATAGAGGGAGAGCGCTCAGGAGGCCAACACGATGGCCAAGCAACGACGGAAGCGTGGAACAGCAGGGGATAAAACGATTTGTTTTCCCCTTGCAGCG
>QLAH01000343.1_pt1 | contig 29127 bp, 26 predicted proteins | sample 4693081 | NCBI WGS metagenome assembly QLAH01 (sample SAMN09425401, study PRJNA476045) | Lake water metagenome, whole genome shotgun sequencing project. | reverse complement strand
CAACAGTAGCGATAACGAGGATTGAGGACGACTTGCGGAACATAAAAACTCCAGTGGTTGGTTGGAATTGAATGGATGAGTGATGGTTAAGTGGTGGTAAACGTTGTGACGGTTTTTAAGGCCTAACTACCAAGGTAACCGGCGCCGGAGCCCGCCAGGGCGGAGGGCACAACCAAGGGCCATGAGAATGCCGAAGGCATGGCCCTTGGTTGCGTCCGCGTTGACCTGACAGTTAGGCAGGGGAGCGGAGTGGAAAGAAGGGTGAGGTACACGGGCCTGGCCTGTTTTTGTGTTCACAGTGTTCGTTCCATGACAATGTTGCACCGCGCATAAATGGGGTGCTGGCCCCGAGCTGTAGCGGTGAAGCCAAAACTCTCGTAAAGAGAGATGGCAGGCGCCAAGACAGTGTTGGACAGCAGGCACAAAGACTTGGCGCCGTTTAGCTTGGCTTGTGAAATCGCATGTTCAATGAGCGCTCGACCGAAACCCTTTCCGCGGAGAGCAGGATTGACTGCCATACGTGCCAGTTGAAAGCGTTCGTCGTTTTCTTTGAAGAGCGCGCATACGCCAGCGACTTGATCGCCGTGAACGAGGCTGAAAACAAAGCCGCCGTTATCAATGATCTTGCCTGGATTAGCGGCGAGGTCTCGATCCGCTTGCTCAATCGAGAAGTGCTCGGAAATCCAAAGCTCATTGAGCCGAACGAACTCAGGCAGGTGGCTTCGGTTGTTTGTTTCGATCTGCATTTGCGTATCGCTATTGGGAGCCTAACGTACAGTATACGCCGCAAGCGGCGTATACTCATGTAAAAAACAGGTGTATAACAAAGCCTTCCTCCCTTACAAGCCTCAAGTAGCACACCGATTTTACGGTTTATGCCAGAAAATTTACCCCAGCCACCCAAGCTGCTCGAACAGCTTCGCAACAGGGTGCGTTTCAAGCATTACAGTCTAGCCACAGAAAGGCAATACGTCCACTGGGCCAAACGGTTCATTTTGTTCCACAACAAGCGCCACCCGCAAGAGATGGGGTCTGCCGAGGTGGAGGCCTTTCTGACGCATCTGGCGGTAGATGGGCATGTTTCGGCATCCACACAGAACCAGGCCCTGTCAGCCCTGCTGTTTTTGTACCGCGAGGTGCTTGAGCAAGACTTGCCTTGGCTGCAAGAGGTGGTGCGCGTCAAGCGCCCGGCTCGTTTGCCCGTGGTGCTAACGCAATCAGAAGTGGCCGAAGTGCTGGAACGAATGCAGGGTGTGCATGGCCTGATGGCCCGATTGCTGTATGGCACGGGCATGCGCCTGATGGAAGTGGCGCGACTGCGCGTGAAGGACGTGGACTTTGAACGCCTGGAAATTGTGGTGCGCGACGGCAAGGGCGGCAAAGACCGCGTGACCATGCTGCCGCGCAAGCTGGCCACGCCCTTGCAAGAACACCTGGTGTGGCGTCGGCACTTGTTTGAAGACGACACCGCCAAGGGCATGGCGGATGTTTTTTTGCCCGATGCGCTGGAACGCAAATACCCCAATGCCGGAAAAAGCTGGGGCTGGCAGTACATATTCCCTTCGGGCAGTTATTCGGTTGACCCACGCAGTGGCGCGGAACGCCGCCACCACCTGGACGAAAAGCTGTTGCAACGCTCAATGAAGAAGGCGGTGCAGGCCGCTAGCATAGCCAAACCCGCCACGCCGCACACGCTGCGCCACAGTTTTGCCACCCATTTGCTGCAAAGCGGTTACGACATTCGCACCATTCAAGAATTGCTGGGCCACGCCGATGTGGCCACCACCATGATCTACACCCACGTACTCAACCAGGGCGGCAAAGGTGTGGCCAGCCCACTGGACGCACTGCCATGACAACCCCCCCCGCCCAAGCCCTGCTCCTGGCCGCAGGCCGTGGCGAGCGCATGCGCCCGCTGACCGACACCACCCCCAAGCCGCTGCTGGCCGTGCAGGGCAAGCCGCTGGCGCAGTGGCACCTCGAAGCCCTGGCCCGGGGTGGCGTGCGCAGTGTGTGCATCAACACCGCATGGCTGGGCGAGCAGTTGCCCGCCCGGTTGGGCCCGCACTTCACCCCCAGCGCCGCCGCCTGGGAGGGCACCGGCCCGGCCCCCACGCTGGCCCTGCACTACTCCATGGAGGGGCAGGACTTTGGCGGTGCGCTGGAAACGGCGGGCGGCATTGTGCGGGCGCTGCCCCTGCTGGACGACGTGTTCTGGCTGCTGGCCGGTGACGTGTTTGCGCCCGAGTTTGCGTTTTCCCACGCGGTGCGTGCCGCGTTTGCGCGCAGCCCGCTGCTGGCGCACATCTGGCTGGTGCCCAACCCCGAGCACCACCCCCAGGGCGACTTTGGCGTGGCCGTGCTGCCGGGTGGCCGCCTGCTGGCCCACAACGGGGCCGACGCGCCCAAGCACACCTATTCCACCATCGGGCTGTACAAGAAGGCGTTTTTCGCGCAGCCCTGGTGCCCCATTCCGGCAGGCAACCCCGAGGGCGTCTCAGCGCCGCTGGCCCCCATGCTGCGCGCCGCCATCGATGCCGGGCAGGTGGGCGCGTCGGTCTACCCCGACCGCTGGGTGGACGTGGGCACGCCGGAGCGGCTGGCCGCGCTGAACGCCAGCGGGCCGGTCAGCGCGGCGTTGCACTGAAACTACCGCTTCAAGTCGCGGTAGAAGTTCTCGTGAGGCCCAAGGGCTTCCAGGTAGATCAGCCGCACCTCGTCTTCACGGGTGTACCCAAGCAAGTACAACTGCCCTTGGCTGGGAAACTTGTGTACCCACAACTGGGCCAGATCGCCCTTTTTACGCTCTCCCAAATCGGGGTTCTCTGCCACGGCTTGTACTGCCGCATCGGTATCGGCCAGCAAAGTGGCGCTGGTGAGCTTCTTGTAGGTGCGTGCAAAACGGCGTGTTTGTCGTACCTCCCAGGTCATGTTTTGCGGGCACCAGTTGATCGGCTGCGCGGCACAAAGGGGGTACTGTCTTCACGCGGCTCGGCCATACTCATGAGGCTTTCGGCCACAAACGACACAGGCAAATCGGGGTTGTCCAGCGCGGCGCGGCCCACTTTGGCCCAGTACTCTAACTGGCCCTGCACGGTGCGAAATTCCGCCTTCGCGGCCACGCGCGCGGCGTTGACCAACGTTTCGTCTATGCGTACAGAGAGCGTGCTCATGGTCATCCTTTCTTGATTTACCACAATTGTATCCAAGTCCGGCGCATCTGTCACGCGCGCTTCTCAGTCATAACCACAGCAGGCACAACAATCCGCTGCACAACCGTATCATTACCCCCATGACCGCCATTGCCCACCAAGCCATCTACGCCGACCGCCGCGCCCGCCTGGCCGCCCAGCTGGGCGCCGGGGGCATCGCCATCGTGCCCACCGCGCCCGAGCGCACCCGCAACCGCGACAGCGAATACCTGTTCCGCTTCGACAGCTACTTCTACTACCTCACCGGCTTCACCGAGCCGCGCGCCTGGCTTGTGATCACCGCCGAAGGCCACACCACCCTGTTCTGTCAACCCAAGGACCTCGAACGCGAGATCTGGGACGGCATCCGCCTGGGGCCGCAGGCCGCCCCCGGCGCGCTGGGGGTGGACGAGGCCTGTTCGGTGGACGAGCTGGACGCCCGCCTGCCCAAGCTGCTGGAAAACCGCCGCACCGTGTGGTACCCGTTTGCCATTCACGCCGGGCTGGAAGGCCGGGTCGATGGCTGGCTGCAGAAGGTGCGCGCCCGCGTGCGCTACGGGGCGCTGTGCCCCGATGCCCAGCGCGACCTGTGCGTACCGCTGGACGAGATGCGCCTGATCAAGGACGCGCATGAAATCGGTGTGATGAAGCGCGCGGCGCAGATCAGCGCCCAGGCCCACATCCGCGCCATGCGCCGCAGCGCGGCCACCCTTCGCGCCGGGCAGGACCTGCGCGAATACCACCTGGACGCCGAACTGCTGCACGAATTCCGCCAGCACGGCTCGCAGTACCCGGCTTACGGCAGCATCGTGGCCGCCGGGGCCAACGCCTGCGTGCTGCACTACCGCGCCGACGCGGCCCCCGTGCGCAATGGCGAACTGGTGCTGATCGATGCCGGCTGCGAGCTGGACGGCTACGCCAGCGACATCACCCGCACCTTCCCGGCCAACGGGAAATTCACCGGCCCACAGCGAGACCTGTACGACCTGGTGCTGGCCAGCCAGGACGCCGCCGTGGCCGCCACCCAACCGGGCAATCGCTTCGTGGACCCGCACGACGCCACGGTGAAGGTGCTGGCCCAGGGCATGCTGGACCTGGGGTTGCTGAACAAGAACGATGTGGGCCACCTGGACGACGTGATTGCCCAGCGCCACTACTTCCGCTTTTACATGCACCGCACCGGCCACTGGCTGGGGCTGGACGTGCACGACGTGGGCAGCTATGTGGAGCCCACCCAGATCGGCGAACTGAGCGAGCGCAAGGACCCGCTGAGCGGCGAAACCATCAAAGACCGGCCCAGCCGCATCCTGCGGCCCGGCATGGTGCTGACCATCGAGCCCGGCCTCTACGTGAGCCCGGCGGAGGGCGTGCCCGAGCATTTCTGGAACATCGGCATCCGCATCGAAGACGACGCGGTGGTGACCGAAACGGGCTGCGAGCTGATCACCCGGGGCGTGCCGGTGAAGGCCGACGACATCGAAGCCCTGATGCGGGGCTGACCGCTTGCTGTACGCTTGAGCTTGCACAACACAAGGAGAACTGCATGATCGGTTATGTGACACTGGGTACCCAGGACCCCGAGAAGGCCGCTGCCTTCTACGATCCGCTGATGGCCGTGCTGGGCGGACAGCGACTGTGGCAGTTCGAGCGCGGCATTGCCTGGGGCACGTCGCCCGACCGGCCGTCACTGGGCTTGCTCAAACCCTTCGACGGCCAGGAGCCGACCATCGGGAACGGCACCATGGTGGCCCTGAAGGTCGATTCCCCGGCGCAGGTCCATCAGGTGCATGCCAAGGCGCTTGAGCTGGGCGGGCAGAACGAAGGCGATGTCGGGCCGCGCGGCGAAGGCTTCTTTGGCGGTTACTTCCGTGACCCCGAAGGCCACAAGCTCTGTGTCTTTTGTGTGGGCTGAGGCGACATCCACACGCCCGTCGAGCCTGGCGACGGCGGTCCGCGTCCTCGGTCAACACCGGCCGGGTACCGCCCCTGCTCCTTGAGGGACGGCGATACACCACGGCCATGGGCAAACGCCCTGGCCCATCGGGTCAGACTTTCTCGAGCACCAGCGCAATGCCCTGACCCACGCCAATGCACATGGTGCACAGCGCGTAGCGGCCACCGGTGGTTTGCAGGCGGTTGATGGCGGTGGTGGCGAGGCGGGCACCGCTGGCACCCAGCGGGTGGCCCAGGGCAATCGCACCGCCCCAGGCGTTCACGCGGGCGTCGTCGTCCTTCAGGCCGAGCAGGCGCAGCACCGCCAGGCCTTGCGCCGCAAAGGCCTCGTTGAGTTCGATCACGTCCATCTGCGCCAGCGTCAGGCCCGTCTGGGCCAGCACCTTCTGCGTGGCCGGTGCCGGGCCGATGCCCATGATGCGCGGGGCCACGCCGGCGGTGGCCATGCCCACCACGCGGGCCTTCGGCGTCAGGCCGTTCCTGGCGGCGGTGGCTTCATCGGCCAGCAGCAGCGCGCAGGCGCCGTCGTTCACGCCGCTGGCGTTGCCGGCGGTCACGGAACCATCTGGCCGCACCACGCCCTTGAGCTTGGCCAGCGCTTCCAGGCTGGTCTTGCGCGGGTGCTCGTCGGTGTCCACCACGATGGCGTCGCCCTTCTTTTGCGGGATGATGACGGGGCAGATCTCGCGCGCCAGGTGGCCGGCTTCGATGGCCGCCACCGCGCGCAACTGGCTGTTCATGGCCATCAAATCCTGCGCTTCGCGCTCGATTTTGTAGTCCACCGCCACGTTCTCGGCGGTCTCGGGCATGGAGTCCACGCCGTACTTTTCCTTCATGAGCCTGTTGATGAAGCGCCAGCCGATGGTGGTGTCGTACACCGCGTTGGCGCGGCTGAAGGCGGACTCGGCCTTGGGCATGACGAAGGGGGCACGGCTCATGCTCTCCACGCCGCCGGCGATCATCAGGCCCGCTTCACCGGCCTTGATGGCGCGCGCCGCCGTGCCAATGGCGTCCAGGCCAGAGCCGCACAGGCGGTTGACGGTGCCGCCGGGCACTTCCAGCGGCAGGCCGGCCAGCAGGCTGCTCATGTGAGCCACGTTGCGGTTGTCTTCACCGGCCTGGTTGGCGCAGCCGTAGATCACGTCGGCCACGGCGGCCCAGTCCACGTTGGGGTTGCGGGCCATCAGTGCCTTCAGCGGGATGGCGCCGAGGTCGTCGGTGCGGACGCCGGACAGCGCGCCGCCGTAGCGGCCGAAGGGGGTGCGGATGGCGTCGCAAACAAAGGCTTGGTTCATATCGGTCTCCGGGGCAGATGGTCTGGAAAGTGGATCACAGCTTACAGGGAAAGGACAGGGCGGGCGAATCAGGCCAGGAGGCCGCTCAGGTCACCCAGGCGGAAACCGTGGCCGGCCTCCTGCGCCAGGGCCTGCAGGTCGCGCGCCAGGGCGGCACGGTCTTGCTGGCGGGCCCAGAACACCGGGCCGCCTTCCCAGCGGGGGAAGCCGTAGCCTTGCACCAGCACCACGTCGATGTCGCTGGCGCGCGCGGCCACGCCTTCGGCCAGCAGCAGGGCGGCCTCGTTCACCATGGCCAGCAGGGCCCGACGGCAGATCTGTTCCGCGGTCAGTGACTGGCGGGAGATGCCCCGCGCTGCGCTGGCCTGCTCGATGATGCCGCGCACGGTGGCGTCGGTGGTTTTGGCGGCCTTGCCGTCGGTGTAGGTGTAGTAGCCGGCGCCGGTCTTTCGACCCAGGCGGCCCTGCTCGCACAACTGGTCGAGGATGCTCACATAGCGCTCGCGCGGGTCGCGCGTGGTGGCCTGGGCCTTGCGCATGCGCCAGGCAATGTCCAGGCCCGACAGGTCGGCCACGGCGAATGGGCCCATGGCAAAGCCCATGCCGGTGAGCGCGTTGTCCACGTCCTCGGGCCAGGCGCCGTCTTCCAGCATGAACTCGCACTGCTTGCGGTAGGCGTTGTAGATGCGGTTGCCAATGAAGCCGAAAGCGTTGCCGCACAGCACGGGCATTTTCCTGAGTGTCCTGCCCAGTGCCATGCCGGTGGCCAGCACATCGGGCGCGGTCTGCGCGCCGCGCACCACCTCCAGCAGCTTCATCACGTTGGCGGGGCTGAAGAAGTGCAGGCCCAGCACGTCCTGCGGCCGCGACGTGGCGTGGGCGATCTGGTCGATGTCGAGATAGGAGGTGTTGGTGGCCAGCACCGCACCAGGGCGGGCATGGGCGTCGATCTGGCGGAACACGCCCTGCTTGACGGCGAGGTCTTCGAAGACGGCCTCGATCACCACGTCGGCACGGGCCAGCTGGGTCCAGTCGGTGGTGGCCGTCAGGCGGGCCTGGGCGGCGTCGGCCACGGCGGGCTTCATCTTGCCGGCGGCCACGCGGCCGCTGTAGTGCTCGGTCACGCGCTGCTGGCCACGCGCCAGGGCTTCGTCGTTCTGTTCCAGCAGCAACACGTTCAGGCCGGCATCGAGCGCGCAGATGGCGATGCCCGCGCCCATGGTGCCGGCGCCGATGACGGCCACGGTCTGTACCGGGCGCGGTTCGGCCTGCACATCCGGCGGCAGTTTGGTGGCCTCGCGCTCGGCCTTGAACTGGTGGCGCAGCGCCTGCGCGGCGTTGCTGGGCACCAGTTGCAGGAACCGCTCGCGTTCGCGCTTCGCGCCTTCGGCAAACGGCAGTGCACAGCCGGCCACCGCGTCCATCAGCGCGCCGTAGGCGGGTTGCAGGCGCTGGCGGGCGTTGAGCTTGGCGCGCTCGGCAGCCACCTGTTCGGCCACGGCGGCGGTGTCCAGCGTGCGCTCGCGGGTGCCCACCGGCAGGGCGCCGGGCTCGGCCCACTGGCGCGCCAGCGCACAGGCGGCGGCCACCACGTTGTCGGCCACCACGCGGTCGAACAGGCCGCTGTCGGCCCAGACTTGGGCGGTCTGCGGCTGGCCGCTCAGCATCATGCCCAGTGCCTGGGGCACGCCCACCAGGCGCGGCAGCAACTGCGTGCCGGTGGAGCCGGGGATCAGGCCCAGGTTGATCTCGGGCAGGCCCACCTTGGCGGTGGTCAGTGCCACGCGGCCGTGGCAGGTCATGGCCAGTTCCAGGCCGCCACCCAGCGCCACACCGCTCAGCGCCGCCACCACCGGCTTGCGGCAGGCCGCCACGCGCGCCAGCACCGTCAGCAGGATGGGTTCGGCCAATTGGGCCGGCGTGCCCAGCTCGGCCACATCGGCCCCGGCGGAAAAGGCCTTGTCATTGCCCGCCAGCACGATGCCACGCACGGCCGAGTCGGCCTCCGCGGCGTCCAGCGCCTGCACGATGAAAGTGCGCAGCACCTGGCTGAGGCTGTTGACCGGCGGGTGGTTCAGGGTGACAACGGCAATGCCGTCCTGCAAAACGTAGAAGGTCATGGCGGGGAAGGTGAACACAAGGGAGTGTCATTGTTGCTTTTCACGTTTTCCTTGACAATCCCAATAGAAGTAAACAGACCGTCAAACAGGATTGAACAATGCTCGACGCCGCTGCCCTGCTCCTGCTGGTGGACATCGTGGACGCCGGGGGCCTGAGCCAGGCCGCCCGCAAGCGGCGCATGAGCCGCGCCAACATCAGCTACCACCTGACCCAGCTGGAAAAAACCGCCGGGCTGCAGTTGGTGCGGCGCACCACCCGGCGCATCGAACCCACCGAGGCCGGGCTCAAACTCTACCGCCACGGCCGCACCATCCGTGACGAGTTGCTGGCCGCACAGGAATCGGTGGCCAGCCTGGCCGAAGGGCTGCACGGCTATGTGCGGCTTGCCGTGCCCACCGGCTTCGGGCAGATGGTGATGTCGGGCTGGCTGATCGAATTCAAGCGCCTTCACCCCAGCATCACGCTGGAGCTGGTGTTCGACAACCGGGTGGACGACCTGCTGCGCGACGAGGTGGACGTGGCGGTGCGGGTGATGAGCGACCCCCCACCCGGCCTGGTGGCGCGCGAGCTGGCCCCGATGCGCCATATCGCCTGCGCCTCCACCGGTTTTGCGGCGCGCCACGCCCTGCCTCAGCAGGTGGAAGACCTGCAGCAGTTGCCCATCATCACGTCCACCGTGGTGGGGCGCGAACTGCGGGTGGCCGCCTACCGGGGCGAGGAGCGGCGCGAACTGGCCCTGCAGCCCACCCTGGCATCAGAGAACTTTCAGTTTCTGCACGAGGCCATCCTCGGCGACCTGGGCGTGGGCCTGGTGCCCGACTACGTGGTGGCCGCCGATGTGGCGGCGGGCCGCGTGGTCACGGCGCTGGACGACTGGCGCCTGAGCCTGTTCGGCACCCGGCTGTACCTGCTGCGCATGCCCGACCGTTACCAGACCCTGGCCACCCGCACGCTGATCGACTTCGTGCTGGCCAAGGCAGCAGCGTGGACACACGTGCAACAGGCCGTTTAACGCCTGCTCCCTGCCCGGGGGTTGCCCGCCCGGCGCACGGCACGGCGGTAACCCTGCAACGTCGCCTCCGCTCGCCCCAGCAAGGTGTCGGGCGGGTAGGCACCCACCCCGTCGCCCGACACCACCCCGGCGCCCACGGCCATGCCCGTCAGCAGCGCCAGCCCTTCCAGCGCATGGGTGGCGGTGTAGATGTGAAAACGCCCCTGCGCCACGGCGTCGCACACCTCGTCGTTCAGCATCAGGTGGCGCCGGTTGCGGTGCGGGATCAGCACACCCTGCTCACCGGTCAGCCCCTCGGCCTGACACACACGGTAAAAGCCTTCGATCTTCTCGTTCACGCCGCCGATGGGCAGCACCTCACCAAAGGCATTGAGCGCCCCCGTGACCGCAATGCCCTGCTTGAGCGGCACGCCGGCCAGCGAAGACAGCAACGCAAACAGTTCGGCACAGGAAGCCGAATCGCCCTCGATTCCGCTGTACTCCTGCTCGAACACGACCGACGCCGACAACGCCAGGGGGGCGACATGGGCAAACAAGGCAGACAGGTAGCTGTGCAGAATCAGCACCGCCTTGTCGTGAATGGGGCCAGACAGTTCCACTTCGCGTTCGATGTTGAGCAAGCCCTCTGAGCCCGCGACGGTGCGCGCGGCCACGCGCATGGGCAGCCCGAACCGGTAGTCACCCAGGTCGATCACGCTCAGGCCGTTGAGCTGCCCGACCCGCGCCCCACCCAATGCGATCAAGCGGTCGCCTTCGGCAATGGCTTCGCGCAGGCGCTGGTCTGGGTAATCGTGGCGGTGGTTGCGGGCCGTGATCGCGGCCTCCACGTCTTGCCGCTCCACCCCATTCACCCCACGTGCCTGGGCCATCTCAGCACTCTCCACCACCAGCGATTCGGTGCGCGCAAACGCCGCGCTCTGGCGGGTCTGGTCTTCGGCCTCTCGGTGGGTGTCTTCAATGAGGCGGGCCACCGCCGCGGCCTGAAAATGCGGCAGACCCAGCCGCTGGCAAGTGTGCGCCACAAACACGCCGGTGGCGTATCGGGTGTCGTCGCTGGCATGGAAGGCGTCGGCAAAGTCCACCTTCACCCGGAAATGGCGGGCAAATTCCGGGTCACCTTCCTGCAAGGCATAGAAATGTTCATTGGAGCCGATCAGGACGATCTTCACGTCCACGTCCACCGCCTCGGGGGCCAGTGACGTGGTGGCCAGCGCGCTGAACATGGTCCCGGGTTCTTCGATCTGCAGACGGCCGCTGCGCAGAAAGCGCCGCAGCTTTTCCCAGACCAGCTCGTCGGTCATGAGGTCGCGCAGGTGCAGCATCAGAAAACCGCCGTGCGCCTTGAGCAGGCTGCCGGCCCGGATGCGGGAGAAGTCCGTCACCAGCACATCGTTTTCCGAGCGGTATTCGATGCTGCCGAACAGTGGCCGGTAAAGCGGGTTGTCTTCCACGATCACCGGGGCTCCCTCGGCGTGGGCGTTGTCCACCACCAGGTTGACGCGGTAGCGCGACAGCTGGGCGGCCAGCAACTCACGGCGCTCGTCTTCGTCCTCGGGCGCTGCGGCTTCAAACAGCTCCAGGTGGTCCAGCACATCGCGGGCCACTTCGTCCAGCCAGGAACCCAGTTTGCGGGTGTCCTTGAACTGCTTTTTCAGGCCCTGACGGATGGCCTGCATTTCGCGGTCCACCAGCGGTTTGATGGCCTGCCGCCGCAAGGCGATCACGCCCTCTCGCAAGGCGCGCTCCAGCGGCGCGGTGGCTTCCAGGAAGCGCAGGATTTCGCCCCGCAGTTCGCGTTCCCCCTGGTCAAAGCGGTCCCGCTCGGCCTTGGGCAGACTGGTCATGTCGGTGGCCGTCAGCGTCTCGCCCGATTCGGTGATCAGCGTGAACACCAACTGTCCGCTGTCTCGACGCAGCGCGAAATGGCGCGCCTCGGCAAATGCCGACAGGGCCGTGTAGGCCTGGGCCTCCTGCTCGGCGTACCGCTGTTCCAGCGCGTCCTGTTCGTTCTTGAAATCGGGTTCGGCAAAGCGCTTGGGAATCTCGGCCTGCAAGGCACGGGTGAACTGCTGCATGAGCTGGCGCAGTTCACGCCCCTGGCCAGCAGGCAGGCGCAGGGCACGAGGCCGTTCAGGCGTTTCAAAATGGTGCAGGTAGCAGAGATCAGGCGGCACGGGGCGCGCCGCCGCCGCCGCCGCCATTTCCTGGCGCAGCAGGGTGGAACGGCCGGTGCCCACATCGCCCAGCACAAACAGGTGGTAGTCGGGCTGGTCCACCCCCAGACCAAACCGGGCCGCCGTGTGGGCGCGTTCCTGGCCGATCCAGGGCAAGGGCTCCTGCGCCAGTTCGGCCGTGGAGGCAAATCCCAGACGACCCGGATCCACCCGGTGGCGCAGATCGGAAGGCGCCAGACGCCGGGCAAACGGGGTCATGCGCAACCCCCTTCGGGCCGGTGCGAGCGCTCTTCAGCGGGGGGAAGACCAAACCGCTCGGCACTGGCCTTCGCCCAGTACAGACGGTAGACACCCTGCAAGCCTGCCGGATCTCCCAGCAAGGCACCCGGCGCCAGGCGCGGGAGCAGGGTGCTCAACAAGCGGACCTGGCCATCGCTGACCCGACGCACGATGTGCTCGGCCTGAATCTCGCCCGGGTGATGGAGGCCGGCTGCCTGGACCAGTTCACGCAAGGCTTTCAGGGTATTCTGGTGGAAGTGGTACACCCGGTCGGCCTTGTTGGGCACCACCAGCGCCTGCTGGCGCACCGGGTCCTGGGTGGTCACGCCGGTGGGGCAATGCCCGGTGTGGCAGGTCTGGGCCTGGATGCAGCCCAGCGCGAACATGAAGCCTCGCGCGCTGTTGCACCAGTCCGCCCCCAGGGCCATGGCCCGAGCGATGTCGAAGGCGCTGATCACCTTGCCCGAAGCGCCGATGCGCACCCGGTCGCGCAGCCCCACACCCACCAGCGTGTCGTGCACCAGCTGAAGGCCTTCCTGCAAGGGCACACCCACGTGGTCGGTAAATTCCTGCGGTGCAGCACCCGTGCCGCCTTCACTCCCGTCCACCACGATGAAGTCCGGGGTGATGCCGGTGGCCAGCATCGCCTTGACGATCGCGAACCACTCCCAGGGATGGCCGATGCACAGCTTGAAGCCCACCGGCTTGCCGCCGGACAACTGACGCAACTGGGTCACAAAGGCCAGCAGTTCTCGCGGCGTGCCGAAGGCACTGTGCCCGGGTGGTGACACGCAATCCACCCCTTCGGGCACCCCCCGGGCCGCCGCGATTTCCGCCGTCACCTTCGGGCCAGGCAGGACACCGCCGTGGCCCGGCTTCGCACCCTGACTGAGCTTGATCTCGATCATCTTCACCTGCGGTTCGGCCGCCTGGGCAGCAAACCGGTCTGGGCTGAAGCGGCCATCCTCCGCGCGACAGCCGAAGTAGCCGGAACCGATTTCCCAGATCAGATCGCCCCCGTGCACCCGGTGCCAGCGAGAGATGGACCCCTCGCCTGTGTCGTGGGCAAACCGTCCACGGGCCGCCCCCGCGTTGAGGGCCTGGATGGCATGGGCGCTCAGGGAACCAAAGCTCATGGCCGAGATGTTGAACACGCTCGCCTCATAAGGCTGCTGGCAGTCCGGTCCCCCGATGCGGATCCGGAAATCGTGGCTCGCCACGGCCGAGGGCACGATCGAGTGGTTGATCCACTCGTGGCCATCGGCCTTCACGTCCAGCTGGGTGCCAAAGGGCCGCTTGTCCGTCTGGTTCTTGGCGCGGGCGTAGGCCAGGCTGCGCTGGGAACGGGAGAAAGGCGTGGCTTCGGTGTCGCTTTCCAGAAAATACTGCCGGATCTCGGGGCGCACCATCTCGAGCATGAAACGCAGGTTGCCGATGATGGGGTAATTGCGCCGGACCGCACTGAAGGTCTGGGTCAGGTCGCGCAGACCCACCAGCAACAGCAGGCTCGTGGCCGCCATCCAGACCCCCCCGAGCGCGGTGAGTCCACCCTGCCACCAGCCCCACAACCCCCCCAGCCAGCCCGCCACACACAGCGCAAACACGGTATAGCGCACGGGATACAACGCGTTGAGGCGGTCGAGCATGGGCAGGGCTCCAGAAGCTACACTGGCTGCATCATAGCCATCGCCTTGTGAAATGTCTGCCGAAACCCACGCCTCGCCCCTCCAGCCCCTGGATGACACCGCTTACGACCAGCTGGACCAGATCCTCGACGAACTGCGCGGCCGGATGGACGAGGTCCCCCAGTGGGAGTTCTGCGAGGGCTTCATGGCTGCGCTCATCTGCTGCCGCCGCCCCATTCCGTCCGAGGAGTATTTCGGCGCCCTCCTGAGCGACCCCGTCACCGGCACCTTCGGCCCGCACCTGTTCGACAGCCCCGAATCGCACGACCGCTTCCTCCAGCTCTGGCACCACCGCTGGGCCGAAGTGCAAACCCAACTGGATGCCCCCGTTGAATCGCTGGAAGACGAACGCTGCTACGCCCCGGAGGTGATGGACCTGCGGGGCGCCGTCGCCAGCATGACCGACGAAGAGCGCGCCGAGATGATGCAGCAACTGGGGGGCGAATCCCTGCCCTCCTTTGCGCAGGTGTGGGCGCTGGGTTTCATGTACGCCGTCGAAACCTGGCCCGAGGAATGGCAAGCCCCACGCGACAAGGAAGCCGCCGGCTGGGTGGAAGATGCCATGGAACGCATCGTGGCCATGACCGAGGACGACGAGGGGGAACCCACCATCCGCATGTTCGGTGACGACAGCCCACCCAGCGTCAGCCAGGAGCGCCTCAATGCCTACGGCAACGCGATCTGGGCGGTGTACGACCTGCGCGACACCTGGAAGCAGGTGGGCCCGCGCGTGGACACCGTGCGCAAGGCCGAAGAACCGGGCCGCAACGACCCCTGCTCCTGCGGCTCTGGAAAGAAGTACAAGAAGTGCTGCGGGGCCTGAACCCCGCCGGGGCTCGCCCGCTCAGGCCGGACTGAGGAACACACGCGCCTTGCGCGGCGACACCACGACCTTCTCGCCCTCTTTCAGACCCAGGAGCCGGAAGTGCTCGGCCGGGATCTGCGCCTCGATCAGCGGATCGTGCCCGTCGGGTTGCCGGGGGTCTTCGGGCCACAGTTCCAGCCGGGCGATGGGCCCCACCACGATGGCGCGCTGCAGCTCGGCCACGATGCCCACGGCACCCGGTTTGTAGCGTTCCACTTCCAGGTCGTGCGGTCTCACGTAGGCATAGGCCTTGGCGTCGCGGGCCTGGGCGTGCTCGGGGCTGTCGATGGCCACGCCCTCCAGATGCAGCTGGCCTTCGTGGGCCCGGCCATGGAACAGGTTCACATCACCCAGGAAACCGTACACAAACGGGCTGGCGGGGTGCTCCCACACGTCTTGCGGCGTGCCCACCTGTTCGATGTGGCCCTGGTTCATCAGCACCACGCGGTCGGCCACCTCCAGCGCCTCTTCCTGGTCGTGCGTCACGAAGATGCTGGTCACGTGCAGCTCGTCGTGCAGGCGGCGCAGCCAGCGACGCAGCTCCTTGCGAACCTTGGCGTCGAGCGCACCGAAGGGTTCGTCGAGCAACAGCACCTTGGGCTCCACGGCCAGGGCACGGGCCAGGGCGATGCGCTGGCGCTGTCCACCCGAGAGTTGCGAGGGGTAGCGGTCGGCAATCCAGTCGAGCTGCACCAGCTTGAGCAGGTCGGTCACCTTCTGCCGGATCTGCGCGTCGCTCGGGCGTTCGCCCCGGGGCTTCACCCGCAGGCCGAAGGCCACGTTCTCGAACACGGTCATGTGGCGGAACAGCGCGTAGTGCTGGAACACGAAGCCCACGTTGCGGTCGCGCACATGCACGTCGGTGGTGTCGGCGCCGCTGAACAGGATGCTGCCCGTGTCCGGCGTTTCCAGCCCGGCGATGATGCGCAGCAGCGTCGTCTTGCCGCAACCCGAGGGGCCCAGCAGGGCCAGCAGTTCGCCCGAGTCGATGTCGAGGTTCACATCGCGCAGCGCGTGAAAGCGGCCGAAGTGCTTGTTGACGTGGCGAATTTCAATGCTCATGGCTCATTCTCACGGGGGTATGGGGTTCGGTGGGCCGCTCGGGCGGCAGTTCGGCAATGCTCTTGAGCGTGCGCTCGTGCTGCCATTCCACATAGCTCTTGATGGCCAGCGTGACCAGCGCCAGCAACGCCAGCAGCGAAGCCACCGCAAAAGCCGCCACCGACTGGTATTCGTTGTACAGCACTTCCACATGCAGCGGCATGGTGTTGGTCTGGCCACGGATGTGCCCCGACACCACCGAGACCGCGCCAAACTCGCCCATGGCGCGCGCGTTGCACAGAATCACGCCGTAGATCAGGCCCCACTTGATGTTGGGCAGCGTCACGCGCCAGAAGGTCTGCCAGCCGGTGGCGCCGAGCACGATGGCGGCCTGTTCCTCATCGTTGCCCTGCGCCTGCATGAGCGGAATCAATTCGCGAGCGATGAAGGGGAAGGTGATGAACAGGGTGGCGAGCACGATGCCGGGCACGGCAAAGATGATCTTGATGTCGTGTTCCATGAGCCAGGGGCCCAGCCACCCCTGCGCGCCAAACACCAGCACGTAGATCAGACCGGCCACCACGGGCGACACCGAAAACGGCAGGTCGATCAGGGTGGTGAGGAAGGACTTGCCCCAGAACTCGTACTTGGCCACGCACCAGGCGGCGGCGATGCCGAACACCAGGTTCAGCGGCACCGAGATCGCGGCGACCAGCAGGGTCAGGCGGATGGCCGACCAGGCATCGGGCTCCTTCAAAGCCTCCCAGTAGGCGTGCCAACCCTGGCGCAGGGCCTCGGTGAAGACGGCAGCGAGCGGCAGCACCAGAAACAGCAGCATGAAGACCAGGGCCAGCCCGGTCAGGGTGTAGCGTATCCACGACGCCTCGGTGGTGCCGTGCAGGGCGCTTCTTGTCAGAGGGGTGCTCATTGCGAATTTCCTGCGGCACGTCGGCGTTGCCAGCCTTGCAGGCCGTTGATGATCAGCAACAGCACGAACGAGATGACCAGCATCACCGAGGCCACGGCCGTGGCACCCGCGTAGTCGTACTGCTCCAGGCGCCCGATGATGATCAGGGGCGTGATTTCCGACACCATGGGGATGTTGCCCGCGATGAACACCACCGAGCCGTACTCGCCCACCGCGCGGGCGAACGCCAGGGCAAAGCCCGTGAGCAGTGCCGGCAGGATGGTGGGCAGGATCACGCGGCTGAAGGTCTGCCAGCGGGTGGCGCCCAGGCAGGTGGCCGCCTCTTCCAGTTCACGCTCGGCGTCTTCCAGCACCGGTTGCACCGTGCGCACCACGAAAGGCAGCGTCACGAAAATCAGGGCGATGACGACGCCATTGCGGTTGAAAGCGAGCTGGATGCCATAAGGTTCGAACCACTGGCCCACCCATCCGTTGCCGGCGAGCAAGGCCGTCAAGGAAATACCGGCCACGGCCGTGGGGAGCGCAAACGGCAGGTCCACCAGGGCATCGACGATCTTCTTGCCGGGAAAGGTGTAGCGCACCAGCACCCAGGCCACCAGCAGCCCGAACACCACATTCACCAGGGCTGCCGCCAGCGAAGCCCCGAACGTGAGCTTGTACGAGGCCACCACCCGGGGGGACGACACCGCTGCCCAGAACTCGGCCCAGGTGAGCGTGAAGGTCTTGAACAGCAGGGCCGACAGCGGGATGAGCACGATCAGGCTGAGGTACAGCAAGGTGTAGCCCAGGGTCAGGTTGAACCCCGGCAACACCCTTGCCCCCCCTCGCCGGGAAGTCGCGGCGGACACGCCTGGCCCGGCCAGTGCGGAAGCGGCTGCCGACATGGATCAACGCCCCTGGGTGTAGATTTGATCGAACAGACCGCCGTCATTGAAGTGCACGCGCTGTGCTTCCACCAGCGAGCCGAAATACTGTTCGACGGTGAACAGCTTGATCGGCTTGAAGGCCTGTGCATGGCGGGCCAGCACGGCCGGATCACGCGGACGGATGTGATGCTTGGCCGCGATTTCCTGGCCAGTCGGGCTGTAGAGGAAATCCAGATACGCCTTGGCCTCGGCAGCCGTGCCCTTGCGGCCCACGGTGCGTTCCACCACGGCGACCGGGTTTTCGGTCAGCAGCGAGGCGCTGGGGTGGATGGCGTCGACCCGGCCCTTGCCGAATTCGTTGTCCACCGACACCACCTCCGACTCGAACGTGACCAGCACGTCGCCGATGTTGCGCTGCAGGAAGATGCCGGTGGCATCGCGCCCACCACGGGCCAGCACGGGCACATTGCGATACAACTGGTTCACGAAGGCTTGCGCTTCGGCGTCGGTGCCGCCCTTGCTGCGCACATAGCCCCAGGCGGCCAGGTAGGCCATGCGGCCGTTGCCGCCGGTCTTGGGGTTCACCACCACCACCTGAATGCCGGGCTTGACGAGGTCATCCCAGTCCCTGATGTTCTTGGGATTGCCCTGGCGCACCAGGAACAGCATGGTGGAGGTGGTGGGCGCGGCGTTGTGCGGGAAGCGCTGGCGCCAGTCCTTGGCCACCACCCCGCGCTCGGCCAGAAAATCGACATCGGTGGTGGTGTTGAAGGTCACCACATCGGCGGCCAGGCCATCGGCCACGGCACGGGCCTGGGCGCTGGAGCCCGCATGGGACTGATCCACTTTGACATCTTTGCCGGTGGTTTTCTTGACATGCTCGACGAAGGCGGCGTTGAAGTCTTTGTAGAACTCGCGCGACACGTCATACGAGACATTGAGCAGCGAGGTCTGGGCAGAAGCCCAGGTGGAAGCGGACAAGGCGATGACCGCCAAGGCGGTGCGAAGTGTTTTTTTCATGCTGAAGGGCCACAGAAAACAGGGAATAGCTGAATTCTGGAGACATCCCTTCAAATCTCAAAAGAATTTATTATTGTTTTTTTATTCGAATTTATTATATGAATAAAGACCCCATCAATGCTGAAGTGCCTGGGCCACCTCGCGGGCCAGAAAGTCATAGACCGCCCGGAAGCGCGGCGTGGTCCGTATTTCCCGGTGCACCGTCAGCCAGACCGGAAAGGCGGGCAACCGGAGCCCAGACAGCGCCATGCGCTGCACGTCCGGGTTGGTCCGGATCACGTAATCGGCCACAAAACCCACACCCATGCCCGCCTGCACAGCCGCCCAGTAAGCCATGAGGTCGTCGGTGCTCAAGGCAAACTGGCCGGGCGTCGGCCGTAAACCCATCGCGTTGAACCCTCCGGCCACCTCGCCCCGCTGGTCGTCAGCCAGAACATCGTGGCGCAGCAAATCGGCCGGACACGAAGGCACACCCCGGCGTCGAAGGTAATCCCGGTGCGCACAAGCGCTCACGGTCACTTCGCCAATGCGCTTGCTGATGAGCGAGGGCTGTTTGGGCCTGACCATGCGCAGGGCCATATCGGCCTCCCGACGCAACAGGTCGCTGACGGCGTTGGTGACCACCAGTTCGACCGAAATCGCGGGCCACTGTTGACGCAGGCGGGCCAGGACCGGTGGCAGCAGCACGCAGGCCACGGGCTGACTCACCGAAAGCCGCACCACGCCGTCCAGACCCGCCTGGGCACCGGTCACGGTCTGCGCCAGCGCAAAGGCACCTTGTTCCATGGCCCGGGCCGACTCGGCCAACCGCCACGCCATGGGGGTGGGCAGCAAGCCGCGGCCGGTTCGCTCGAACAGCACCGTACCCAGTTGCGCTTCGAGTTCGGCGATGTGCCGCCCCAGGGTGGGCTGACTCAGGCCGACCGATCGGGCCGCACCCAGCAGGCTGCCTTGTTCCAGCGCAGCCAGAAACGACCGGATCAACCCCCAGTCAAATGTCTTGTTATTCATCGATGAATACGTCTTGAAAGATTTCAACAATTGTGTACGGATTTCCACGACATCACAATGGACCCATTCATTCACTGGAGTCACCGACATGGAAAGAAGACAGTTCATCCGGATCGCAGGCGGTGGGGCGGTCCTGGCCGCGCTGGCCCCGGTGGCCGGCTGCTCATCGGCCCTGCCACCGGAAGCACTCACCGCCTGGCAGCCACCGGCCGAAATGACTGATGTTCGCCACTGGCTGCTGGCCCACGCCATCCTGGCACCCCATTCGCACAACCTGCAATCGTGGCTGGTGGACCTCTCCACACCCGGTACGTTGCTGCTGCGGATCGACAGAACGCGGTTGCTGCCGGAAACCGACCCTTTTTCCAGGCAGATGATGATGAGCCAGGGCACCTTTCTGGCGTTGCTGGAAATCGCCGCACGCGAGCGCGGGCTGCGTGCCGACATCACGCTGTTCCCGGAGGGTGTCTTCGACGACCGCACCGTCGATGACCGCCCCACCGCCCGCGTGGTACTGAACGCGGACGCCTCGCAGCCGCCCGACCCGCTCTTCCAGCAGATTTTCAGGCGGCACACCAACCGGGGGCCTTATGAGACCCGCTATCCCGGTGCTGAAGGCCTTGCGGCCATCCGGCAGAGCCAGCAGGGGTATCCGGTGCGGGCTGGCTTCACCACGCCAGATGACGCGGCGCTGGATCGACACCGCGCCATCGCCAAAGCCGCCTGGCGCATCGAACTGGAGACGCCACACACCCTGCTGGAGTCGTACAAGGTGTTGCGGGTCGGTCCGAGGGAAATCGCCGAACACCGGGACGGCATCTCGATCAATGATCCGCTGGTGCGTGCACTGGCGGCCGTGGGCCTGTTTGATCGCTCCAAGCCATCCGCCCCTGGCGACCGGGCGCTGGAAGGCCAGATTCGTGACTTCAACCAAACGGTGGACGCCACACCGGCCTTTTTCTGGATGGTGACGGCGGATAACCAGCGGCCGACCCAAGTCCTGGCCGGCATGGCCTATGCCAGGGCCCAGCTGGCCGCAACAAGGCATGGCTTGTCCATGCATCCACTGCAGCAAGCCTTGCAGGAATACCCGGAACAGGCTGGCCCGTATGCCGACATCCGGTCTGTGCTGGGCGTGAGCGGCTCAGAAGTGGTGCAGATGTGGGCCCGCCTGGGTCATGGGCCCATGGTGCAGCCTGCTCCACGCCGGGGCTGGCAGGCGCACGTGGTGTGATCAGAGGTGCTGCAGCGAGGACGGCCCCGTCGACCAGGCGCGACGCAGCACGCGAGGTGAGCGGGCTTCCTCGGGAACCAGCAGCAGGTGCTGAGACCGGAGTGCAGCGCCCAGCCGCTGATCGCTGGTGATCACGGCCATGGGCACGGCGTAAAGCAACGGCAACCACACGGGCGCCAGCCACAGCAGCGCAGAGGGACCGATCTGTGCCGCTGCCAGTGCCAGCAGGCCCCCGACCAGCGTGGGTAGCGCCAGTGCCCATGTCGCATCTTTCCAGGCAATCTTGCGGGCATCCCGGGGCGGCGACTTCCACTCGAGCTTCCAGCCGGTCAGCGCCACGATGACGAACACCGTGTGCGCGAGCATGCGGATCGGTGCCTGGATCAGCGCGAGAACGGTCTCCACCAGCGCGCTACGCACCAAGGCGAACGTACCACCGAAGCGGGCCGCGTCTTTCTGCAGCATGATGGACAAGACGCCCAGGACACGGGGCAGCACGAGCACGAACAGCGTCCAGAACCACAGTCCCAAAGCACCCACACGGACAACGTTCTCGGCCATGCCGGTGCCGTCACCCTGCAGGTGCCACAGCACCATGCCCAGCCCCATGAACAGCAGCCAGATCGGCGCCGACACGTAAGACATGGTCCCAGTCAGAAACATGAAACGGTGCACGGTGCTGAAGCCGGGCTCGGCCATCAGACGCAGGTTCTGCAGGTTGCCCTGGCACCAGCGCCTGTCGCGCTGCAACTCGGACAGCAAATCGGGCGGCTGTTGCTCGAAGCTGCCCTTGAGGTCGCTGACCATCCACACTTCGTGGCCTGCGCGCCGCATCATGGCGGCCTCCACGAAATCATGGGACAGGATGCTGCCCGTCAGACCGCCCTGGCCGGGAATGGTGGCCAGGGCGCAGTGATCCATGAACGGCTTGACACGGATGATGGCATTGTGGCCAAAGTAATGGGAATCGCCCAGTTGCCAGAACTGCATGCCCAAGGCGAACAGTCGGCCGGCCACGCGGGCGGCAAACTGCTGGACGCGGGCGTGCAGGGTGGCATGACCGATGCTCTGGGTCATGGTCTGGATGATGCCAGCCCGAGGATGCGCTTCCATGAGTTGCGCCAGGGTGACCACGCATTCGCCGCTCATGACGCTGTCGGCGTCGAACACGATCATGTAGGCATAGTCCTTGCCCCAGCGACGGCAGAAGTCGGCGACGTTGCCAGCCTTGCGGTGGGTGCGACGCTTGCGCGCACGGTAGTACACCTCGATGAGAGGCACGTCCTTGGAACGGGCCGCCAATTCGGTGCGAAGCCCGGTCCAGGCCTGCCACTCTTCGGCCAGCACGGCCGGGTCCTTGCTGTCTGACAGGACGAACACGTCGAAATGGCGCGACTGCCCGGTGGCAATCAGTGACTCGCAGGTCGCCCGCAGACCGGCGAAGACGGTGGACACGTCCTCATGGCAGATGGGCATGATGATCGCCGTGCGTCGGGAAGGGTCCAGGGCCTGATCGCGCACCGCACGGTGATCGAGCGCATGGCGGTCTCCCTTCACACTCACCCAGAAACCCATCACAGCGGTGATGGCGCCACTGGCCACCCACGCAAACAGCAGTGCGAACAAGGTGCTTTGCACCAGCGTCATCAACAGAGAGTCCGAGGCGGGCTTCAGATCGATGAAAGTGGCTGTGGCCCAGGCTGTGAGGACCAGGATGAGGGCCAGGAAGGCCCTGCGCCGCGACTGGCCTGCGGCGGCCCACGCCGGCTGGGCGGTGCCGCCCAGAGCGCGAGGCGCGCCCCGCGATGGGCGACCCGTCAACGACGAAATCAGGGCCGTGCCCACGCTGTTCCAGAATCCCCGCCAGGGGGTGGGGGTCATGGAGCCTCGGTGGATCGGGGGCGCGCTGGCCCCGCGCAACGAGGCATTCATTCCGGCAGAAGGACGTAGCTCCATGTTTCGCTCACAGTGTGTTGTTGATGCCGAAGGAATGCACGCAGCTCGATGGGCCGCTGCACGGGGGTCGTCGCGTCAGAGGGCGATGGCCGCTCGACCCGAAGGGTCAGGCGCCAGTCCCCGTTGACGGGGTTGCGATAAACATGCCGTTCGACCACGCGTGCACCATCGCTGGCGCTGGCAATGGCTTCGACCGGGGCGTCCGCGCCCAGGGCTTCGAGCGCCGGACCACGGAAATCGATCACGAATTGCACCTGCTGGGCCAGCTGGGCCGGGGTGAGCTGGTGGTAGCCGATTCCACGTCGGGACTGAACCGCCCAGCTGCTCGGGGGCACTGTCTTCAGTTCGCCTTCCCAGTGCAACTGGTAGGCAAACTCCAGAGGCTCGCCGGGGGCAGGCAGGCGGTCGGGCACCCAGTACGCCACCACGTTGTCGTGGGTTTCGTCGGGCGTGCTGAGCATCACCAGTTCCACCCGACCCGGGCCCCAGGGGTTCGTGGGCACGACCCACGCGCTGGGACGCCGCTCGTAACGCGCTTCCACGTCCTCGTAGCTGCTCCACGCACGGTCCCGCTGCATCAGCCCGAAGCCTTTGGGGTTGGTGGTCTGGAACGACGTCACGGTCTTGCTGCGGGGGTTCTGCAAAGGACGCCAGATCCACTCGCCTTCCCCGGTTTCGATCATCAGGCCATCGGAATCGTGCACCTCCGGCCGGAAGTCGCCCGGCAGGGGCTGGTTCTCGCCGAAGAAGAACATGCTGGTGAGCGGGGCGATGCCCAGGGTGCTGATGGGGTCCGTCCCGGCCGGGCGACTGGTCCGGACGTACACACGGGCAGAAATGTCCACCCGTGTGGTCTTGCCCGGATGGATCACGAAACGGTAGGCACCGGTCACCCGGGGAGACTCCAGCAAAGCCAGAACCTCCTGCACATCGCTCGTGGGGGTGGGACGCATCAGCCAGAAGTCGGTGAAGCGCGGAAACTCTTCGGGCCCGCCGCCCACCGTGTCAACCGCCAGTCCGCGGGCCGACAGACCATACTGCTGGCCGGCGCCGAGTGCGCGGAAATAGCTCGCGCCCAGAAACACGATGAGCTCGTCCTTGTACGCGGCGCTGTTCAGCGGGTAGTGCAGGCGAAAGCCCGCGTGCCCGACATCGCCCCAGCTGGCGGGGTCCAGCCGGTTGTCGCCGAAATCGTAGTCGGTCTGCCGGTAGGGGATGGACCGGCTTTGCCGATTGCCCTGGGCGTCGGTCGTCACCTCGTGAATGCGCACCGGATGCTGGTGGTACAGACCCAGGTGGAAAAACATGGCCTCGAAAGGCAGTTGCTGGTCGCGCCACAGGGCTTTGCCAGGCTGGTAACGGATGTCCCTCAACTGGTCGTAAGTGAGGTTGCGCAGGGCGTCGGGGACCACGGGAGCGGGCCGATAGGCTTCGCGCGACAGGGCCTGGGCTCGGGCGGACACGGCGTCCCACGTGTCAGCGGCTGACGCCAGTGGCAGCAGGGTCAGCGCGCTCAGGCAGGCAGGACCCCACCAGCGGGACACGCGGCTTGCCGCAGCAGACAGACGGGCAACAATGGAGATCATGCCCAGATGCTGCAAGTATCATGCCAGCATAATTAGTCTTTTAAAATCATAGACTTAAATACATTCTTCTCAAGAAGATCCGGCCGATCGAGGGAAAACCCTCGATTTGTGTCGCCAAACAGCGACAGAACAGCAGACCGAGCACGAAAAGCCTCTATTTTTCAACGACTTGCATGTGTCACTTTTTGGCGACAGTCGTTACTCCGTTCCCTGAGCGTCGACGCCGTCATTCTTGAACAGGCCAGGCGTGAGGTCGTGTTTCTGCAGCAGCCGGTAGAACTCGGTGCGGTTGCGCTGGGCCAGCCGGGCCGCGTCTGCCACGTTGCCATCGGTCATGCGCAGCAGGCCCACCAGGTACTGGCGCTCGAAGCGCTGCTTGGCCTCGGCAAAGCTCAACACCTCGACCGACGGAATCCGGAGCGCCCGCTGCACGAGCGACAGGGGAATCAGCGGGGTGGGCGAGAGGGCGCACACCTGCTCGACCACGTTGTAGAGCTGGCGGACGTTGCCTGGCCACGAGGCCGAGGTGAGCGCTTTCATGGCCTCAGGCGAAAACCCGGCTATCCGGCGCTCGTACTTCCTGGCCAGCTGCATCAGGAAATGGTTGGCAAGCAGGGGAATGTCTTCTCGCCGCTCGGCCAGTGTGGGCAGGTGCAGCGTCACCACATGCAGGCGGTAATACAGATCCTCGCGGAACTGCCCCTGCCGCATCGCGTCTTCGAGGTCGCGGTGGGTGGCGGAGATGATTCGCACATCGACATCGATGGACTGGCTGGACCCGACCTGGCGGACGGCGCGCTCCTGCAGCACCCGCAACAGCTTCACCTGCAGGGGCAGTGGCATGTCACCGATCTCGTCCAGAAAGAGCGTGCCCCCGTCGGCGGCCTGAAACAGACCTTTGTGGTGGGCCACGGCACCGGTGAACGCCCCTTTGACGTGACCGAACAGTTCCGACTCCAGCAACGCTTCCGGAATGGCGCCGCAATTGACGGCAATGAAGGGTTTTCGGGCGCGGGGGCTGGCACGGTGAATGGCCCGTGCCAGCAATTCCTTTCCGGTCCCGCTGTCGCCCAACAACAGCACGCTGGCGTCGGAACGGGCCACCATGCCCGCTTCCATGAGCAGGTCGTCCATGCGATGAGACCGGCTCACGATCTCGGCCCGCCAGGCCTCGTCGCGCGTGCTGTCGGTCTCGATGGTGCCGCCCATGGCCACGGCCTGCTCGACCTTGTCGAGCAGCGCCTTGGCATCGTAGGGTTTGGTGAGGTAGGCGTAGACCCCCCTGGTGGTCGCCTCCACCGCATCGGGGATGGTGCCGTGCGCCGTCAGAAGGATCACCGGCAGCGAAGGATGCCGACGCCGGATTTCATCGAACAAGGCCAATCCGTCCTGGGCAGGCAGCCGCACGTCCGACACCACCACCTGCGGGCGCTCCACATCCAGCAGGTCGAGGGCACTTTCGGCCGATGTGGCGGTGACCACCTGGTAGGACGCAGCCGACAGGCGCATCGACAACAGCTTCAGGAGGTCGGGGTCGTCGTCCACCAGCAAGACGCGTGGGCGGTGAGACCGGGGGCGTGTATCGGCCATCGGTGGCGGGTTCATGGCGTGGCAGAGCGAGGTGCCGCCGGCAGCGGGGCAGGCCGATTGAGGCTGCGTTCGATGGCTCGCATTGCTTCGAGGCGATCGTTGAGCTGCTCGACACGGCGCTGATTGTCCCGCAATTGCTGGCTGAGCCGCTCGTTCTGGGCGTCAAGGCGTCGCTGCTCACGGAGCATCTGACCCAGGAGGTGAGCCAGAGGGCGCAGCGCCACACTCTGCACGTCGGGACTCTCCAGCACCTCCTGAACGAGGCCGAGCGCTTTCTGGGTGTCTTGCACCTGCAGCGTCTGGCTCAGTGCCAGCGCCCACCGAAGGCGCTGCTGCGCATCGAGGCGAATGCGCTCGATGCGCTCCATCCGGTCGATTTCTGCCGCCAGTTGCGGGCCGTTGAGAAGCCTGAACTGGTAGGCATCGCGCAACAGCTCCAGCATGGCCTCGGAGCCATCAGAGGCCGCGGTGGGCCGGGGCGCAGGGGCTGGGCTGACGGGTGGGGCACTCTGGGGGGCAGGCGACACGGCGCTGCCCCCCCCGGCCGGGCTGGTGGCCGCAACCGGGTCCGAGGGCGTCACGGCAAGGGGAGCCACGACGGCAGGGACGGGCGCAGCAGGCACGGCAGGCACGGGATCGGCAGCACCCGCTGTCGGAGCCCGGTCCCAGCCGGCACACCCAGCGAGTAGCAGGAGGGCACCCACGGCCAAGACACCGCGGTGCCGCTGGCCAGGTGCTTGTTGAAAATCCATCACACGTGTCGTCATGAACGGCATCCTATCGCGTCCGGGGCAACCTGACGCGCAGATGGGCGCCTGTTTCGGACGGCATCAGCCGCACCGTCCCCCCGTGGGCGGACACGTATTCCTGCACGATGGACAGGCCAATGCCCGTGCCCCGGATCTCGTGCTCGGGCTGATGGCTGCCGCGGTAGAAGGGCTCGAAGATCCGGTCGCGATCGGCCTGGGCCACTCCCGGGCCTTCGTCGCGGATGTCCACCACCACGTCGTGGGGATCGTTCGACAAGGCGATGTGGATGGTGCCGCCCGGCGGCGAAAACCGGATGGCGTTGGAAAGCAGGTTGCCCAACGCCGACGCCATCTTCTCGCGGTCCATGTGGATCTGGGCGTTGTCGCCGTCGATACGGACATCAAGCGACTGCGCCTGCCACTGCAGTTTCTGGTCCTCGACGACCTCCTGAAGGAGCGAACGCAGGTCGCACCGGGTTCGCTTGAGTTGCCGAGCCTCGAAGGCGGCCGCGTTGAAACGCAGTAAGGTTTCAATCTGCTGCTGCAAAGCGACCGTGTTGTGCTCCAGAATGGCCACCACTTCGACCTGATCGCTGGTCAGGGGACCGGCCACGCGGTCCTTCAACACAGCCACCCCTTCATGCACCGCGGCCAGAGGGGTCTTGAGCTCGTGGGAAATGTGCCGCAGGAACCGCGCCTTGTCGGCGTCCAGTTCCGTGAGGCGGTCGCGCAGCCACGACAGTTGCTGTCCCAGCCGACGCACATCCTCGGGACCGGATATCTCGATGGCGACGTCGAGCCGGTTTTCGCCCAGTGCCGCGATCGATTGCTCGAGTTGCCGGAACGGCCGCGCCAGCCACAGACCGGACGTGAGCGCCATGATCAACCCCAGCAGCAGCGCACCCACCACCAGCTGCGTGAGCCGCTGGCGGCTCTCCTGAAAGCGGCTTTCCAGCTCGTTGGTGCGTCGGGTCACCGTGTCCTGGACCTGAAGGCCGATGCGGGCACTCTCGCGGCGGATGTCCTGAAACTGCAGGGCCACCGCCTCCTCTCGGGTGAATGCGTCCACGCTGGCATCCGCCAGAAGCTGTTCGACTGAGCGCACATGCCGCCGCCACGCCTGCGCGTGTTCGCCGGGCAGCCCCAGTGTCTCTAGCCGCTGCAGGATGCTGCGCGCCTCCGACAGCGTTTCGTTGAACTGCCGCAGCAGGGCCTGGTCAGCCAGCACCAGCGACTGCCGGGCAGCCCGTTCCATGTCCAGGCTGCGCGCATCAAGGGCCTGGGCGCCGGAATGCATGTCCATCGACTCGTAGGCCCGTTTCTGGCTCTGCGCCATCAGCCGGTCCACCGTGACCAACGCCCAGATGGATGAACCACCGAGCAGCATGCCGATGAGCAGAAAAGCCAGCAGGAGCAGTTGCTTGAACGAGAGCTTGGACAGGAGGGGCATGGCGTTCAGGATTGAGCGACCACGATCAAGCCTTCGAGGGCATGCTGCACGGTGGCACGCCGCACAGCGTCGCGGTCGCCATCGAAGCAACGGCACTCGGCGCGTGCGCCGCGGGGTCCCGACCAAGCGAACCAGACGGTGCCTACCGGCTTCTCGGGCGAGCCGCCGGTGGGGCCTGCCACGCCCGTGACCGCCACACTCACCTGCGCCATCGAATGGCGCCTTGCCCCCTCGGCCATGGCCCTCGCCACCGGCTCGCTCACGGCGCCGTGCAGGGCACACAGCGACTCGGGAACGCCCAGCTGGGCGACTTTCGCCGCGTTCGAATAGGTGACAAAACCCCGGTCGAACCAGTCGCTGGAACCGCTCAGACCGGTGCAGGTGCCCGCAATCAGACCGCCCGTGCAGCTTTCGGCGGTGGCCAGCATCCAGCCTCGCTGACGCAAGGCTGCCGCCAGTTGCTCGCAGAGCGTCACCAGATCCGGGGCCAGCGTGTTCATGGCTCAGACACCCAAGCGCCACAGCGCAATCACCAGCAGCGTGCAGAAAGCCGCCACCAGATCGTCGAACATGATGCCCCAGCCGCCGCGCCAGCCATCCCCCTTGAACACCCGATCCGCCCAGGCCACCGGGCCCGGCTTGGCGGCATCAAAGAACCGGAACAGGCCAAAGGCCACCGCCTGACCCAGCAGGCCCATGGGCATGGCCAGCCACAACACCAGCCAGAACGCCACGATCTCGTCGATCACGATGTAGCCCGGATCGGCAATCCCGCAGCGCCGCACGGTGGCCACGCTGGCCCACCAGCCCACGAGCAAGCCACCACCAATCAGGGCTGCCCAGACCCAGTCGGTGGGCCGGAAGAGGGCATCGATGACCAGAAACATCGCCCAGCCCCAGAGGGTGCCCACCGTCCCCGGGGCCCGCCGACTCAGCCCCGACCCAAAGCCCAGCGCAATCAGGTGCGACAGATGCGCCAGGAGAAAGCGCGTGTCGGGGGCAACCAGGGGGGATGCCGTCATCGGAACCACCCTTCAAACCCGTCAAAGGGCTCGAACCGCTTCTGGGCAAAGCGCAGACGGGTGGGTCCAGGCAACGCCCGGTCGTGCACCGGGTGCAGG
>QLAH01000342.1_pt1 | contig 29131 bp, 32 predicted proteins | sample 4693081 | NCBI WGS metagenome assembly QLAH01 (sample SAMN09425401, study PRJNA476045) | Lake water metagenome, whole genome shotgun sequencing project. | reverse complement strand
CACAACTTAAGAAAGAAAATTGCTGCTTAAAGGCAATTTTGTCTAAATTATAAAACAATAAACTTTTTTCGAAAGTCTTATCTATTAAAAAAACCGCCTCAAATTTTAGTATTGAGACGGCTTCTTTTTTTTTAATTCTTAATTTAATTATTTATCCTTATTTACTTTCGAAATGTATTTTTCTAAAGCCATTGTCATAGAGGGAGCTTCCGGTGATGGAGCCATGATATCTACACGTAAACCGTGTTCCAATGCTTCTTTTTGAGTAGTACTGCCAAATACTGCAATTCTTGTTTCATTTTGTTTAAAATCGGGAAAGTTTTTAAATAATGATTTGATTCCGGTTGGACTGAAAAACGCTAAAACATCATAATAAACATCTGCTAGATCAGAAAGGTCGCTCATTACGGTGCGATAAAAAATTCCTTGCGTCCAATTAACTTTTAAACCATTTAGTGTTTGTGGAACATCAAAATTTAACTGATCAGAAGCTGGTAATAAGAATTTTTCTTCTTTGTATTTTTTAATTAAAGGAGATAAATCAATGAAATCCTTTTGACCAACATATATTTTTCTTTTGCGGTAAACAACATATTTTTGCAAATAAAAAGCTACTGCTTCTGATTGACAAAAATATTTTAAGTCTTCCGGAACTTTATATCTCATTTCTTCGGCCACTCTAAAAAAATGGTCTACAGCATTTTTACTAGTTAAGATAATGGCAGTAAAGTTATTCAAGTCAATTTTCTGACTTCTAACTTCTTTAACAGGAACACCTTCGACATGAATAAAGGGTCTGAAATCGATTTTTACTTTATGCTTTTGTATCAGCTCAAAGTAAGGGGAATTATCTACTTTTGGTTCTGGTTGCGACACCAAAATTGTTTTCACTTTCATATCGAACTTGTTCTAAAAACTAACGTCTTGTAAACCAATAATACATGAAATAATAAGGGGCTATTTCAAGGGCACAAAGATACAAAATAAAATAAAACATCTTACTAAATAGTAAGTTTTGATATTTTTTCAATGACAAAATATAGGTAAAAGCATTGATAATCAGTAATGTAGATAACGAAAAATAGATGATAAATCCAGGTAAAATATCGTTGTAATAAAGTAAAATGTTTATCGGTAATAAAATTAATCCAAGAAAAGTGCGGTAGCTTACCTTTTGAAGATTAAATTGTTCTGTAAATTCTTCAATTTTAAATGAGGTGGCAACAATTTTTTCAATTAAATATTTAGACAACACAAAAACACCAATCAATGTAATAATTTGTATGAATTTAATACTGTCATTTTTATCTGCTAAACCGAAATGATCAAGTAAGATCAAAGCAAAAAACGAAAACGAAATCAGTTGAACAAAAAATAAGCTTATGGTAAACCAACTCATCATATGAGAGGGGTCTTTATAAATTTTTATGTATTTATCAGTAACTAAAAGTTTTAAAAATTCACTGAAACGGGCTTCAAAAAAGGTTTTGGTTATAGCAATCAAAATAAAACACAAGACAAACAAAACAGTTGCCCAGTCTTTCGAAGCTAATATTCTTTCTTGAAATAAAATTTCCATAATTCAGTTTGTAAAATTACTATTTTTTTATTTCTCATCGTTTATTATCATTTTATTATGAATCATGAGGGATAAAAAGTTTACTTTTGCTTTGAAAATTGGTATTTATGAAACTTGGATTGGTGGTCATTCCAACTTATAATGAAATCGAAAATATAGAGGCAATCATTCGGGCTGTTTTTCAACTTGAAAAGCCTTTTCATGTTTTGATTGTGGATGATAATTCTCCTGATAAAACATTTGAAAAAGTTCATATGTTGCAAAATGAGTTTCCGGACCAACTTTTTTTAGAAGTTCGTAAAAAAAAATCAGGACTTGGTACGGCTTATGTGCATGGATTTAAATGGGCTTTATTTAACAATTATGCCTATGTTTTTGAAATGGATGCCGATTTTTCACACAATCCAAACGACCTTCAAAAATTATATGAAGCATGTGAAAATGATGGAGCTGATATGGCCATAGGTTCACGATACGTAAAAGGAGTTAATGTTGTAAACTGGCCATTAAGTAGAGTCTTGTTATCTTATTTTGCTTCGATTTATGTAAAATTGATAACAGGAATGAAAATTCATGATGCTACTGCTGGTTTTATTTGTTATCGAAAAGAAGTGTTAGAACAAATTAATTTAGATAAAATTAAATTTGTAGGCTATGCTTTTCAAATTGAAATGAAATACAGAGCGTATTGCAAAGGGTTCAAAATTAAAGAAGTACCGATTATTTTTACGGATAGAACAAAAGGTCAATCAAAAATGAGCAATACCATAATCAAAGAAGCCGTATTTGGTGTTATTACGCTTCGTATAAAAAAACTATTTAATCGATTATAATAGATTTGAAGATGAAAAGGATTTTAATAAAGAATGCCAAAATTGTAAATGAAGGTAAAATTTCAGAAGGCGATGTTTTAATTGAAGATCAATTTATTATTGAAATTGCCGATAGAATCAGTGCTAAATCAGATTATAAAATCATTGATGCCGAAGGAAATTATTTGATTCCCGGGGCCATTGATGATCAAGTGCATTTTCGTGAACCGGGATTAACACACAAAGGAACAATTGCAACTGAATCTAAAGCAGCTGTTGCGGGAGGAATTACTTCCTTTATTGAACAGCCAAATACAGTTCCAAATGCAGTTACGCAAGAACTGTTAGAACAAAAATACCAAATTGCTGCAGAGAAATCGTATGCCAATTATTCTTTTATGATGGGAGGTACAAACGATAATTTAGAAGAGATATTAAAAACCAATCCTAGAAATGTTGCTGGGTTAAAATTATTTTTGGGATCTTCTACCGGAGATATGCTAGTGGACAGTTCCGATTCATTAGAAAAAATATTTTCGTCAACTAAATTATTAATTGCTGTTCACAGTGAAGATGAAGGCACAGTAAAGAGTAACCTAGAAAAGTATAAAGAAATCTATGGTGATGACATACCGGTAAAATTTCATCCGGAAATTAGAAGTGTAGAAGCTTGTTATAAATCAACTGTAAAAGTGATAGATTTAGCTAAACGAACAGGTGCTCGTCTTCATGTATTTCACATTTCAACGGCTAAAGAATTAGACTTATTTACCAACAAAATTCCGTTAGAGCAAAAGCAAATTACGGCAGAAGTTTGTATTCACCATTTGTGGTTTTCTGATGCGGATTATGAAACTAAAGGAAACTTTATCAAATGGAATCCGGCTGTTAAAACCGCATCAGACCGAGAGGCTTTGTGGAAAGCATTGTTAGATGATCGAATTGATGTGATTGCAACGGATCACGCACCACATACCTTGGAAGAGAAAAAGCAAGTTTACACAAAAGCACCTTCTGGGGGACCATTAGTGCAACATGCAGTTGTTGCGATGTTTGAAGCCTATCATCAAGGAAAGATTACGATTGAAAAAATTGTTGAAAAAATGGCTCATAATCCTGCAAAAATTTTTCAGATAGAAAAAAGAGGATTTATAAAAGAGGGGTTTTATGCTGATTTAGTCATTGTGAATCCTGCCTTGCCATGGACAGTAAAAAAAGACAATATTTTATATAAATGTGGCTGGTCACCGTTTGAAGGAACTACTTTTAAATCGAAAGTTACACATACTTTTGTGAACGGTTCGTTGGTGTATCATCAATCAAAAGTGAGTGAAGATAAAGTTGGAATGCGTTTATTATTTAATCGATAGAAAATGAAAAAAGTTTTTTTTATCTTGATGTTGGGATGCATGTTTTTTGCCTGTAAAGATGAAATAATCGAAAAGCCTAAAAAGCTGATTGATCAAAAAACGATGGTTGAGATATTATATGATTTAACCATTTTAGATGCTTTGAAAGCAAACCAATCCTCTATTCTAACGGATAATAATATAGACCCAAATCAATATATATATCAAAAATACAACATTGATAGTTTGCAGTTTGTACAAAATAACAAGTACTATGCTGCAGATGTAAAAGCGTATAAAAAGATGTATGAAATCATTGAAAAAAGATTAGAAGAACAAACAATCCTCAATGATAGTATTTTAAAAAAAACAAAACAACCAATTTCAACAAAAAAACAAAATCCTAGAGAAAAATTGGTTAAGTGAAAAGAAAATCGTTCATTAATGGTCCTGTAAAAAAACAAGACTAATAGACTCACAATATTCTTTAATAGGTCTAAAAGAATATTCTAAAGTATCCACAGCTTTTTTATTCGAATATAAAACTTTAGTGTGAAGCGATTTTGCTGTGGCTCTCGAAAATTTTCTTGGCTGTAAAAAGAGATGTGCAAAAATCCAATCTATTCGCCAATACAAAGAAGTATAAAATGATTTTGCATGGAAAAATGGTCTTTTGACCTTTAAATTATCGGCAATGCAAAAAGATAATGTCTTAAAATCAATATTTTCAGCTATAACAGTAAAACGTTCTCCCTTTATTCCGGATTTTAGTAATTTATACATTATTTCAACTACATCTTCAACCGCCACAAATCCTGTGGAACCTTTTGTATAAAAGGGTAAACCATTTGCAATTTTAGTAAAAATTTCACCACTTCCTTTATCCCAAAAACCGCTTCCTAAAATAACCCCGGGATTTACAATTACACAATTTATTCCTTCTTGTTGTGCCCGCCATATTTCCATTTCGGCTCCATATTTTGATAAAGCATAATCACTATGTGGTTTTTCAGGATTCCATTCTGTTTCTTCTGTAATAATGGTTTCGTTTTCGCTTAAATCACCTAGTGCTGCAATAGAACTGACATAACAAAAGGAGTTTACACCAAAAGCAAGAGCCAAATTCACCATATTGGCTGTTCCTTCGATATTCACTTTTCTCAATAGAGCTTCATCTTTTGAGTCAAAGGAAATTAGTGCTGCACAATGATAAACGGTATCTATATTATCAAACGCTATTTCTAAACTTGGAATATTGTTTACGTCGCCTTCAACCCATTCAATTTGATGAAATAAATCGTTTTGATTAAACTGGTTAAAAAGTTTTTTGGTTTTTATAATGCTATTTTCTGTGCGGAACAAAGCTTTCACTTTTTCTCCGTTTTGAAGCAAATGAAGCAATAAATGTGCTCCAACCAATCCTGTTCCGCCTGTAACTAAATTCATAAAAACAAAGATAAATGTTTCTTGACCACATTTTCAAATTATCGAATTAAAACTATCTTTGCCAAAAAATACAGCATGAAAAATTTAGTTGAAGAGTTACGTTGGAGAGGTTTATTTCACGATATGATGCCCGGAACGGAAGAGCAATTGCTGAAAGAATCTACCACCGCTTATATTGGATTTGACCCAACGGCCGATTCCTTGCATATCGGAAGCATGGTGCAAATTATCTTACTAGTGCATTTGAAAAATTTTGGTCACCGTCCAATTGCTTTAGTGGGTGGTGCCACCGGTATGATTGGCGACCCTTCCGGTAAATCAGATGAGCGAAATTTGTTAGATGAAGCTACGCTAAATAAAAATGTGGAGGGAATAAAAAGAGTGCTTTCACGCTTTTTAGATTTTAATTCCACTGATGAAAATGCCCCGATACTGGTGAATAACTACGATTGGATGAAAGACTTTTCATTTATCGATTTTGCTCGTGATGTCGGAAAAAGAATCACCGTTAATTATATGATGGCAAAAGATTCGGTAAAGAAACGTTTTTCCGGAGAGGGGGAAGGAATGTCGTTTACAGAGTTTACCTATCAATTGATTCAAGGCTACGATTTTTATCATTTACACAAACATTACGGTTGTAAGTTGCAAATGGGCGGTTCTGATCAATGGGGAAATATTACTACAGGAACTGAATTAGTTCGTCGTTTGAATGTAAACACAGATGATGAAGGTGCGAAAGCTTTTGCCTTAACTACGCCTTTAATTACCAAAGCAGATGGGTCCAAATTTGGAAAATCGGAGGGAGGAAATGTTTGGTTAACAGCTGATAAAACTTCGCCCTATAAATTCTACCAATTTTGGTTTAATTCTTCAGATGAAGATGCGGAGAAATACATCAAAATCTTTACCTTTTTAGATAAAGCAACAATTGAAGAATTGATTGATAAGCATAGACAAGAACCGCATTTGCGTTTGTTGCAAAAGAAATTAGCAGAAGAAATCACTGCTTTTGTGCATTCAAGAGAGGAATATGAAAAAGCAGTAAAAGCGTCTTCTATCTTGTTTGGAAATTCTACTTCAGAAGATTTAAAAGGTTTGGATTCGAAAACCTTTTTAGATGTTTTTGATGGAATTGCTCAAGCGGAAATTTCCAAAGAAGAATTAAAAAACGGAATCAACATTGTGGATGCTTTGGCCGGTAAATCCGGTTTCATGTCTTCCAATGGTGAAGCGAGAAGAGCCTTGAAGGAAAATTCAATTTCGGTAAACCGAGAAAAAGTAACAGAGGAATTTTCGCTTTCTGCCAATGATTTAATCAATGAGGAATTTGTATTATTGCAACGCGGAAAAAAAACCTATTTTATTTTACGAGCGGTTTAACTTGACTCGAGACGAAGCCGAACAGAGCGAAGCTAAACTTGACACGAGCCAAAAGGGCGACTGGCGAAGCAAACCTGAAACAACTTTAAACCACCATCAAGTTACACCCTCGAATATCACTCGCATCAAAACGTCCCAACACTTCAAATGAATGGTTGGGATATTTTTTGCCCAAATCTTGTGTAGCAATAAAAGAGCAAGAATTGATATTGGCTAAATCTATCACGTTGATACCGCCGGTTTTTCCATTATCCACATACGTCAACGCATCTTCGGTATCTCGAATGAGTACGGACATCCAAGGAGGACACTCAAAAAAACCGTTACCTAACGAATAGGCTTGCGATAATAATTCGGTCATACCATATTCGGAGTGAATACTTGGCACACCAAAACCATTGCATAATAGAGTGTGCAATTCTTCGCGGATGATTTCTTTTCGTTTGCCTTTCATACCGCCTGTTTCCATGACAATGGTGTTTTTCAATTGAAAAGATTGTTTTTCAACCATATCCAAAAGTGCATATGTAACACCAATTAAAAGTACATTCTGTCCTGATGAATCCAACTCGATAAGTGTGTGAATTAAATGATCGTAATTGTGCAAATAAAAACCACTTTTCGGATGATTGGAACCTTCAATTAAATCATTGACCATATAGATTAATGAAGAACCCTCTCGTTCTAAATAGGAGGGAAGCAAGGCCAAAATCACATAATCTTCTATATTGCCATAAAATTGTGAAAAGGCATTTCGAAAGCTTTGTTCGTACAATGTAGTATCGGTAACCAAATGTTTGCTGGTTATACTTCCTGTTGTTCCGCTACTGGTAAACGTTTCCTGAATCGGGTTTGTTGAACTTACAATTTCATGACTTTTAAAGAACTGAATCGGTAAAAACGGAATATCATTGATGGTTTTTACATTCGATTTGTCTTTTTTCAGTAACAAACAAAAATCCTGATATACTTTATTGTTTTCAAACTGATGCCGAAAAACTTTGAGTGTTGTTTTCTCAAATTCTTTCTGACTTCGGATAGAAAATATATCGGGATAGGAATTCATAGATGCAAAAGTAACAATAAAAAAAGCACCAACTTTCGTTGATGCTTGATTTTATGATATAAGTAATGGATTACTTAATAGCCAATTTCAAAGTAGCTGATTTTCCACCTTCGGTGATTTTTACGATGTAAAGACCGGTGTTTAAAGAAGAAAGGTTAATAGCTTGTGTTGAAGTGGTGATGTTTAAAACTTGTTTTCCAAGTACATCAAATACTTGTACGTTTTTCTCTTCATTCAAATCGGTAGAAATATATAAAATACCATCATTTAAAGGATTTGGATATACTTTTAAACCGTTGATGGTATTGTTGCGAACGGATAAAGTTAAATCGTTTAACGAACGAGCAGTTACTTGTGCAGTTCCATTAAAATTACCAACTAAAGCAACGAATGAAGTTGCACCGTTTGGTACAAGTGAACCAATGTAATTAGCCTCTGCAAATGTAGTTCTGAAGGCAACAGTATCCACTCCATCAGTAAAGTTGTAATTAGTAGCTGGTGGGTTAACAAAAGTAGTAGTTCCATTTCCATCGGCAAATGTTACGTTGTTAAAACGCACTAATTTACTTTCATAGTTTTGCACATTTGCTAATACATCAGCTAGAGAAGCTACAATTGGAGTAACTGTATTTCCGGATGAAGCAACTGTAGCGTTTGCAGTTGGCGTAAACTGTAATAAACCACTAAATAAAGAAGTTCTTCCGGTTAAACCTGACATAGCATCACCTTCAACAAATGGAGTAGTAATGATTCCGGCAACGTCGTCAATTAATACTGCTCCAGAAGCATCTTGAACATATTTTTGATTACGAGTTGTTCTAGCATACGTTACAACAGGTTCTTCAATAATTTGATAATATTTCCCGGCACCGTTTGCAATAACATCTGCACGCATTTCACCTAAATTACCTATAACGTTTAATGCAGCAATTTCAAAGGTTACAGTTGCTCCCACAGCAGGAGTCAATGAGTTATTTGCGTTATCTACTAATTCTAATGTTAAGGTATAAATTCCGGCAGCTAAACCAGAAAATTCAATAGGCGTTGTATCATATTTCATTACTAATGAACCTCCAGGTGAGAGTGTATAATTGATGTGACCGTCTATACCTGCACCTGGATTACCCACTACAAAATTAGTTACAGTTAAATTTACAGTTACATCTGAACCCGGAGCAAAAACAATACCGTTAGATGGCGAACCGATAGCTAAGCTTGGAGAGGCTGCAGCACCAAAATCAGTCATTACAATATCGTCGATATTTAAACGGGCGTTAGTTGTACCTGTTTCAGTAGCCCTTTTGATTCTGATGCGAACATCTGCATTTACATCCATTTGAGCAGAAAAAGTCTGAACTTCATCTGAAGCAGGAGCTGTAAAAGTGCTTCCTACTTGAATCCAGTTAGCTCCATCATTTATAGAATATTCTACTTTCCAATCCACTTGAGCATCAGTTCCATATCTTCTGTATAGGAAAGATAAATTACCAATACCGCCAGTTTTATTAGCCAACATTGACATAGAAGAAGTTCCATAACCTCGTAATCTGGCAGATTTAGTTCCGTTTTTCCAATCTGCAGTAGCGTTTCCAATTAATGTTTCAGTCATGTCCCAATCAATACCTGATAATGCTACTGTTGCTGATGCATAACTTGTTTTAGTTTCATTTTCAAAATTGATTGAGTACTGAGCTTGAACAGTAAACAATGAAAATGCTAAAAATAATAAAGTGTAAAGTTTTTTCATTTTTTATAAAATTTATGGTACAAAGATAGGAACATTAACTAAGTTACAAAAGATAACTTGATTAAAAGTTTGTAAATTGGGAATAATAGATAAGTTGTAACTACTTGATAATCAATTTTCGTGTAGCAGTAGCGTCACCTTCTTTGATTTTAATGAAATATACACCTGGTGTAAGAGATGAAACGTTTAACTCTTTAGAAGTTAACGTAGATTGTAAGATGGTTTTTCCTAAAATATCAAAAATGATAACTTCTTTTTCCAGAGAGGATTTAGAAGTAATATAAATTTTACCATTGCTCACAGGGTTAGGGTAAATATTAAGACCCTCAATAGAAGTTTCCTGAGTTTTGGTGGGTTGTTGTGGCTTATTATCCTGAGCTGATGCCGCTTGGAAAATAAGAAAAACCGCTAAAAGAATGGTATAAAAGTAATTTTTTGTCATCTTTCCGATTTGGTTTGGTAAAAGTATAAAAATTATTTCAAATAGTGTACCATTTTTTGATTGAAAATGAAGAGATGATAATCAAAAGCGTTTTTTTGAAACCCAAACTCTATTTTTTTTATCGTAAAAAGTAAATTCATCCGGAAATTCAATGTAAAATTTACCATTGGCATTTTCTGTATAATATGGTTTTAAACTTTCCTTATTAATGTATAACCGAAATAACTTTTCAGTTTTTTGATTTAATTCAGGTTGTTCCATTTTCCATGTTCTATAAGATTCTTCATAAAAAGAAATAGAATCGTTTTTATCAAAAAAAAGCTTACCCAAAGTTGCTGTTTTTTTTACTTTTAAACTAGGAGCAATTTTATAAACGGCAAAGTAAATGGTATCCTCAATTTTGGTATAATGAACTAATTCTAATCTTTTCGCTTTCTCAAGATAAATAGAATCAAATTGAGTTTCGAATTTGTTTTGGTGAGTAGCTCTTGGGGGCAATTTATCAATATAACGAACTATTTTAGATTTAAAATTGATTAAATCAGCATCAGAAAATTGCTCATGTTGCTGAATATCTAATTCACTTTTTTCGCAAGAGATAAGAAAAAGTATAAATAATAAAAACATTAATTTTTTCATATGATAAAAATACAAAAGAGCTCAATCAAATGATCAAGCTCTTTTAAAAAAAAGTAATTTAATTAATATGTTTTTCCAATTGGGTTGAATTCCGCCCAGCCATCTGTCCAATCTGTTGCTCCAAAAGCACCTCTGTAAGTTGTTGTTGTAAAGAATGGATCAGTCAAACGACTATCTGAGAAAGAAGCTCCACTAGTCAACGAACCAGATGTAACAGTAAATGTTGCATTTGATGAGTATCCTGTACTAGTATTTGTACCAAAGAAAATATTTTGATTTAAACCTAATTGAGCGTAAACAATAGCTAAGTCAGTTTCAGTATTTACTTCATTTGTTGCATTCCATAATGACTGAACACTAGCTGCATTGGCAGTCATACCGGTTCCAACAGAAAAAGTTTGTGCAGGTGCAGACAAATAATTGTTTAGTAATGCACCGGAATTGTTACTGTAATTGTCAAATACAGATTGTTGATTCATACGAATTCCTCTTGGCATTCCTACAAAAACAGAGTTGGCAATGGTTAATGCTGTTCTTCTTCTCATGTCAATAGCGTGTTGATAATTACTATTGATGGATTGACTATTTGTAAGTCTAGGGCCGATACCGGTAATATTTGAAAACACACCGGTTGTTATCAAAGTTGTTACATTGTCATTTGGACCATTATCAGTTTCAAAAATGTTAGAACCGGATTGGTCAGCATAACTACCATAACGAACAGACAAACCAAATTGAACTTTACCGGTAAATCCATAATCAACATCAAAACAATCGTCCCACATTCCAAATGCAATTAAATGTTTTGCGTTTAAAGCACCTCCAAACCATTCAAAACCGTCATCACCCCCAAAAGAAACTTGGCAGTATTCCATAGTTGTTCCTCTACCAACACCTCCTAGAGTGATGGAGTTAGTTTCATTGTTGGGAGTAAGTTCAATTCCGGCAAATTCTACTCGCACATATTTTAAAATACCTGAGTTGTCATCATCATTATCTCCACCAAAAATAACCGTTGGAGTAACACCTTCAATAACTGGGTCAGCTTGATTAGTTCTAGCTTTTCCTAGGATTACTATTCCACCCCAATCTCCTCTATCTCTTGAACCTGGTGCTAAAGCGGAAGTAAATACGATTGGCTCATTTGCAGTTCCCTCAGCTATAATTTTACCACCTCTATCAATGATTAATGTACCCTTAGTACCTTTGTCACCAAAAATAATTGTTCCTGGTTCAATTGTTAGAATTGAATTTTCTCGAACAAACACTTGACCTTTTAGTAAATATTTATTGTCTTTTGTTAAAGTTTGTGTCTGAAGAGTTCCTGTCAATTCTATATATTCTTCATCAGGATCAGGCTCACCCGGATTTTCTACTATAATTGTGATTGGCGGTACATCTTCTGTTGTACAAGATGTTATGGTAAGCATTGAAAAGAATATGCTTGTTAAGTAAATTAGATTTTTTTTCATAATTAGTAATGTTAAATGAATGTGTTATTTAGAAGTTATAAGTTATATTTAAAGTGAACAGCGTTCCTCTTCTGAAAACTGAGGTAGGATTATCTCTATCTTTACTGATTTTTTCATCACGGTTTGAATCTTCATAAAACTGGTATTTAGCATTAAGCAAGTCTTGTATCCCCAGCTTATATGTTGTTTTATTAAATTTCTTTGAAATAGTTAAATCAATGTTATCTCTTGAAAGTTCATAAATAGTTGGAAAAATATTATCACCAACTGAATAAATTCTATTTCCAAAGCGATTGTAGATTGCATTGACTGAAAATCCTTTTTCATCGTCGTAACCCAAAGCTGCATTGATAATATAAGGTGATTGTCCTTGAAGTGCTCTTTTTTGGTCTTGTGAAGTTACATTACCTCCTAAATCTACACGTGAAACAATGTAAGAAGCATTAATATTGGTTGACAATCTACTAAAAAACGGAACTGTTGCAATATCACTGAATGACTTTCTAATTTCTAACTCCACCCCGTAGTTATATGCATTATCAGCATTTTGGTATTTGAATTGGGGTTGTTCAGTTGTAATTTCAGTTACATTTTCAATTGGGTCTTTAAAATTTTTATAAAAGGCACCTAAACTAATGGTCTCTGCTTTTGAAGGATATAATTCAAAACGTAAATCCAAGTTATCTATAGTTGCTGTTTTCAAATCGGCAACCCCTCTTCTTCCAGCTTCGTTTTGAAAATCATAAAATACAAAAGGAGCTATTTCTCTGAATTCAGGACGATTTACAGTTCTTCCATATGCTAATCTCAAAATTGACTTAGGGGTAATATTGTAACCCACATTAAGCGATGGTAAAACTGATGTAACAGGATTTTCAACATTAACAGGATCAGTATCAGTAAAACTATCTAGTTTCTGAATATTGTGTTCAACTCTTAGACCTCCACTTAAATCAAATTTGCCTACCGGATATTCTGCGTACAAGTAACCTGCACCTAGATAGTTGCTTGCCGTGTACGAATCTATAGGGCGGGTACCTTCACTTAAAATCCAACCATTATTAGGATTAACATTGATTTCATTAAAAATTTCAGTAAGTGGTAATTGTTTTAATTCATTTCTGTTTTCCGTTACATATCCGGGTAACAAATAAGAAAAATATCGGGCTTTGAAATTTCTTTTTCTTCCATCCAAAATATAACCAGCTTTTACAACGGCATCTCCAATCTCTTCATCATTTTTTACTCTTGGAATTTTGTAAGTAAAGTTCAAACCATGGTTAACCGAAAACTCATCCAATTGAGCAAAATATCTTCCGGTATCAAAAAGGTTTGTTGAAGCAGGATCAATCATTTCAAATGGTCCATTAGGGTTGTCAGCAGCTTGAATGGTTCTAAATCTTCTTAAGTCCGGTTCTGATTCATAAATATAATTCGTTCCAACTACCCAGTCAATTTTTTTAGTATCAGTCAATTTATGTTCACCTTCAAATTGTCCGATATAAATAGTTCTTGCTTTATAACCTAGTAAATAATTTCTAAAGAAATCTTGACCTCGTTGTAAATAATTGAATCCTTCTCTTATTATCGTTTCATTTTCTCCAATTTGATTGAATAAATTTTTGAATTTGATTGTATTATTTTCATTGTATTTTAAATTCCAATTGGAAAGGAAAGTTATTCTTGTTTCATTCTTGTTTGTATTGTCAAGATATTCAAACCAAAGTGGTGGTCTTGTCTCACCTTCATTTAGAGAAGTATAGCGGTTAAATTGTCTTACATACGTTTGAAAACTATTGGAATAGTTTAAACTATTTGTAGTAGAAAGTTTCCAACCATTTGCAAAATTTTTCTTTCTTCCTATACTAAAATTGATGCTGTTATCAATAAAAGCTGTTGAAGCCGTAGGATTAAAATTATTTTCCAATCTTCTTGCTGCGGCTGTATTTACACCAGGTAACTCATTAATTTGTTGTTTACTTGGGAAACCATATGGTAACATTCTAAAATTACGATCAAAACCTAAAAAATCTGTTTCAGAACCTTCACTTTGAAGATAATCTTCAAAAGTGGTGTTTTTTCGGTATCCAAAGCCAACTCCAACTCTTGTAAATTCTGTATTGCTTTCAGAAGTGGTGATACTTATTACCCCTCCGGAAAAATCCCCTGGTTTGTCAGCAGATGCTGTTTTGTAAATTACAATTTTGTCAATAGCATCTGTTGGAATTAAATCAAAGGAGAAAGTTCTTTTGTCAACCTCAGTAGATGGAGCAATTGACTGATTAACTAATACATTGTTATAACGTTCATTTAAACCTCTAATCATTACAAATTTTCCATTTACTATTGTAACACCAGGTACTCTTTGAACGGCTTCAGCAGCATTACCATCGGTTCCTTTACTCATTTGTTCAGCAGAAATGGCACTAACAACTTGTTTAGCTTCTTTCATTTCAGTGACCAAAGCTGCTTCAGTATTTTTTCTTCTTGAAGTTGCCACCACCACATCATTTAACATAACTCCATCTCCTGAAGTCATTGATTTGTTTATGGTTATCGTTTGATTGGCTTTAACTGTGACTGGCACCTCAATAGATTGATAACCAAGAAAACTAAATACAACTACGTGATTCCCAGCTTCAACCTGTAATGTATATTTTCCGTTTTCATCTGAAGTAGTTCCAATAGTTGTTCCTTTAATTTGAACATTTGCAAAGGGTAAGGGCTGATTATTCATGTCTTTGTCTGTCAATACTCCGGAAATCGTTCCTTTTTGGGCTTGAACAAAGCAACTGAATGAAAGAATAACTAAAAAGAAAAATTGTTTCATTGGTTTAGATTAAATTTTGGTGCAAAATAAACGTAGCTATTTAAAGTGAGCGTTATAGACTTGTTACCATTGCGTTTGACTTAAGTTATGAAAACGTTAACAGATTAAATTACGGTTAACAACGTAAATCATTTTGTATTATCTTTACCTTTACATCGCAAAACGCATTTAAATCTGGTTATGAAAAAAAAGGATATTAAAATCTTATTGGTTGATGATGAACAAGATATATTGGAAATCGTTGGCTACAATCTTGCTCAGGAAGGCTACCAAATTGTAACTGCAGTTAACGGAAAAGAAGCAGTTCAAAAAGCCAAAAAGGAATTACCTCATCTAATTATCATGGATGTAATGATGCCTGAAATGGATGGTATGGAAGCCTGCGAACACATCCGTAAAATTCCGGAATTAAGCAATGTGATAGTTACTTTTTTAACTGCCAGAAGCGAAGATTATTCCCAAGTAGCCGGATTTGAAGCCGGAGCCGATGATTATATTGCTAAACCAATCAAACCAAAAGTATTGGTAAGCAAAGTAAAAGCCCTTTTACGAAGATTAAAAGAAGAAGATACCAAAAGCGATGTTTTAACCGTTGGCAACATTGAAGTAAATCGCGAAGAATATAAAATTATTCAAGATGGTAAAGAAATCGTTTTACCTAGAAAAGAGTTTGAGTTGTTTTATTTACTTGCTACAAAACCCGGAAAAGTTTTCAAAAGAGAAGAAATTTTAGATAAAGTCTGGGGGAATGAAGTAGTTGTTGGAGGTAGAACAATTGATGTTCACATTAGAAAATTAAGAGAAAAAATTGGCGACGATCTATTCAAAACCATCAAAGGAGTTGGTTACAAAATAGAAATTTAGGCAAATACTTTGATTGAAAATAGTGTATCTTTGGAAGCAATAAAAGGAGTAGAAAGCTGTTTTCAATGGCCATAAAATTTAAAAAAACATACAAATTTGCCCTTAAGTCGGCACTTTATGTTTCCCTGTTTTCAATGGGTTTTTTGTTTATTCTTACTTTTTTATTTTACCAAATCAATTGGCTTTTTATTCTTCTGTTTGGTATTTCTGTATTTCTTTTTTGCTTTTTTGTAATTCAATATCGGGTGGAACGATTTATTTATCGGCGAGTGAAAAAAATCTATGATGATGTTTCGCTTTTAGATTCTACAACGTTAAGAAATCAACCTATCACAACTGATATGGCTACGCTTACCAAAGAAGTAAAAAAATTCGCTACCGATAAAAAATTGGAAATAGAAACCTTAAAAGTCCGTGAAGAATACCGAAGAGAATTTTTAGGAAATGTTTCTCATGAGCTTAAAACGCCTTTGTTTACTGTTCAAGGTTATATATCTACACTTTTAGATGGTGCCATGAGCGACAAAACCCTTCGAAAAAAATACCTAGAAAGAGCAGAAAAAGGAGTGGAGCGATTAATCTACATTGTGAAAGATTTAGATATGATTACCAAATTGGAAACCGGTGACTTGAATCTAGAATATTCAATTTTTGATATAGTTGAGTTGGTTAAAAATGTATTTGATTTATTGGAAATGCGTGCCACAAAAAAGAACATTACATTAACTTTTGATACTAAGTATCCAAATCCAATTTATGTAAATGCCGATCAGGAAAAAATTCAACAAGTGGTAACTAATTTGGTTATGAATTCCATAAAATATGGTCGAGATGGTGGAACCACAGAAGTAAGTATAGAAAACTTAGTAAAAAACAAGTTAATTGTTCGTGTAACCGATAATGGTGAAGGAATTCAAAAACAACACATTCCAAGACTTTTTGAACGATTTTATCGTGTAGACAAAAGTGGTGCACGTTCTGAAGGGGGTTCCGGTTTAGGGTTGGCCATCGTAAAACATATTATCGAAGGCCACAATGAAAAAATTTATGTAGAAAGTCAGTTTGGTGTGGGGTCAGAATTTTCATTTACGCTTGAAAAGCAGAAATAAATTCTTCCAGTTCAATTCACTTTTAAAACTTTGTATTCCTTTATATAAATCTACTTCATACAAATTTTCGATTACAAATTTTTCTTGCTTAGCATAAGGAATCAATCCATCTTTTTTATATTTCTTAGCCAAATATTCTTGCTCAAATTGTCCCGGAGTGGGAATAAAAAATGCTTTTTTACCCAATTTTGCCAAATCCATTACGGTTGTATAACCTGAACGACAAAGCACTAATTCACTCTCGTTGAACGTCTGTTCAAGTTGTACGGAAGTCATAAAATTATAAAACGTTACATGCTCAATTTGTTCCGATTTTTGTTCAGTTTCAATTACGCCACGCACAAAAACAACATCGCCCACATAGCGTTTGATTTCTTCTTTCAAGTGCATTTCCAACATCGATCGTTGCGGCTCCGGACCGGAAAGTATAACCATTAAATCATATTTTTTCGGCAATTCTTTTCGGTTTAATCGACTTAACGGACCAATATAATTGATTTTAAAATGAGGATTTTTCAAATGGCCTAATTTGCCTGTAAGGTTTGGGATTTCTGCCACATCGGGAACCCAACATTCTTCATACTTTTTGATGATGTATTGGTGCAATTTACTAGTAATCCAACTCGTATTTCCGGTTAATACATTCAATTGATGGGTGATAAATACAGAAGGCACTTTTTTAGAATAAATCCCTAATCGATTATCAGATATGATGCCGGCTAAACCATATTCTTTTACCCACTTTTTTACCAATTTTCTTTCCAAATAAATGGCTTCCATCATTTTTGGACTGTTTTTAATCAGTTTCCATTTAAAAAAAGCACCATTTTTGGCATATTCAATTTGATAGGAAGGTAATTCCAAAAAAATTAATTCCGGAAATTCTTTTTGTAAGATGTGTAATGCCACTCCGTCTGAAGCAATAACGGGTTCAAAGTTGTTTTCCAATAATGCTTCAATAATCGGAATACAACGTGTAGCGTGTCCCAAGCCCCAATTTAAAGGAGCAACGAGAATTTTTGGTTTAACAGTTTCCAAGTCTTGATAACTCATTTAATAAATGTAAAAGTAGTATTAATTTTGATTGGGTATATTTCCCTAATTTTACCAAAAAATTAAATTAAGTGGGCAGTAAGAATAAGTTAAAGCGTTTTAAAGAAAATGAAACGTTTCAAAATGTAATAGAACCAACCCGTGAAGAAGTGGTTTCGGGAGATTTTAAATGGAAAGGAAATTGGAATAAAGATTTTTTTAAAAACGATAATCCAATTGTTTTGGAATTAGGTTGTGGTAAAGGAGAATATTCTGTGGGTTTAGCTGAACGTTACCCAAACAAAAATTTTATCGGAATCGATATCAAAGGAGCACGATTTTGGCGTGGTGCCAAAACGGCTGTTGAAACCGGTCTAAACAATGTAGGCTTTCTTCGCACACAAATTGAATTGATTGAATATTGTTTTGCTGAAAATGAAGTAGATGAAATTTGGATAACCTTTCCGGACCCGCAAATAAAATACAAACGAACAAAACACCGAATGACAAACACCGAATTTTTGCAACGCTATAAAAAAGTATTGAAAAAAGACGGAATTATTCACTTGAAAACGGATAGCGAATTCATGCATGGTTACACACTTGGTCTATTGCACGGAGAAGGTCACGAAGTGATTTATGCCAACCACAATGTTTATCGAAATGAAGGTTCGCCGGAAGTGGTGACAGCCATTCAAACATTTTACGAAAAGCAATATTTAGAAATTAACAAAGCTATAACCTATATACAGTTTAAGATAAAGTAAGCAATCCATTGCCCATCACCTTTTACCAATAACCATAAAAATGAACATCAGCCTCCCAATCCTTCTCGGACTTTCAGCCGCAGCCATCGGAACAACTCCACCCGGATTGCTCAACATGACTGCAGCAAAAGTGAGTATGCGTGACGGAAGAAACCGTGCCTTATGGTTTGCCTTTGGAGCTTCGATAATTGTTTTTTTCCAAACGTTATTAGCGGTTTTATTTGCTCGGTTTATAGATCGAAGAGCTGATATAAGTGTGATTTTACAGGAAATAGGTTTGGTAATTTTCACAGTACTTACAATCTATTTCTTATGGATAGCAAAAAAACCGAATGCTAAAAAGAAGAAAGAAGAAATCAAAATGCGAAGTAAATCGAGTCGTTTCTTTTTAGGAATGTTATTGTCATCACTTAATTTATTTCCTATTCCATATTATGTGTTTATTAGCATTACCTTAGGTTCTTATGGTTATTTTATGTTTGATACATTTTTTATTTATGCGTTTTCACTCGCCTCAGCCTTTGCTGCTTTCTTAGTATTTTTTGGCTATATTTCTTTTTTCAAATCGAAAGAAAAAAAAGATACATTTTTGTCCAGAAACATCAATTATGTCATCGGTTCCTTAACCGGAGTTGTGGCTCTGATTACCTTATTTAAAATTTTCACGCGATAATATTTTAGATGGAAGATAATTTCTTTGAGAGAGTGTATGCCATCACCAAACAAATTCCATACGGAAGAGTAACTTCTTACGGTGCGATTGCCAAAGCTTTAGGAACCGCTCGTTCTGCTCGAATGGTAGGTTGGGCAATGAATGCTTCTCACAATAGGGAAGATATTCCGGCACACCGGGTAGTCAATCGAAAAGGAATACTTTCCGGAAAACATCATTTTCAAGGCACAAATTTGATGCAGCAATTACTGGAAAGTGAAGGTATTGAAGTGGTTGACAACCAAATTGTTGATTTTGAGAAGGTTTTTTGGGAGCCGGAGATTTAATTGTAATTATTTCCTAATTTTTAAAAAATTTACAAATAATTTCAAAAATACAACACTATATCAAGAAATTAAACTCATAATAAAATACTGTAAACCGAAACTGAACACTGCGACTGAACACTGAGACTCCTCATCTATCCCTCCATAAACATTTTCAATTCTTTAACTACTGTTTCTATACTTTTCGTATTATCTTTGCAATCTAAATTCAGTTTAAATAAAAACGAATTTTTTATAAACTAAAATAGCTCAAAGTTAGAGATAAAATAATTTATGAAACTCGACAGAAAAGAAATACTCAAAGCCTTAGAAACCATTTCTGTGGCTGGTGAAGGAAAAAATATGGTAGAGAGTGGGGCAGTTAAAAATGTACTCACTTTTGGTGATGAAGTAGTGGTTGATTTAGTTTTATCAACTCCGGCTTTACATATCAAAAAAAGAGCAGAGGTGGACATCATCAAAACTATTCACGATTTGGTGTATGAAAAAGCCAAAGTAAAAGTAAATATTAAGATTGAAGCTCCACAAAAACCTGAGAATCCAAACCTAATCAAAGGAAAACCAATTCCGGGAATTAGCAACATCGTTGCCATTGCATCCGGAAAAGGAGGCGTTGGAAAATCTACCGTAACAGCGAATTTAGCTGTCACTTTAGCCAAAATGGGATTCAATGTAGGAGTGCTTGATGCCGATATTTATGGACCATCGATGCCAATCATGTTCGATGTTGAACACGAAAAACCAATCTCGGTTGAGGTAGATGGCAAGTCAAAAATGAAACCGGTAGAGAGTTATGAAGTAAAAATTCTTTCCATTGGATTTTTCACTAAACCCGACCAAGCTGTTATTTGGCGTGGCCCAATGGCAGCCAAGGCACTGAATCAAATGATTTTTGATGCCGATTGGGGTCAACTCGACTTCCTGCTCATCGATTTACCACCCGGGACAGGTGACATTCACCTTTCCATCATGCAATCGCTTCCTATCACAGGTGCCGTTGTGGTCAGTACTCCTCAAGCCGTGGCTTTAGCCGATGCTAAAAAAGGGGTTTCGATGTTTTTATCAGAAGCTATTAGCGTTCCCGTGTTAGGAATCATCGAAAATATGGCTTATTTCACGCCGGAAGAACTACCAAACAACAAATATTTTATCTTTGGAAAAGAAGGTGCCAAAAACTTAGCCGAAGATTTACAAGTGCCCATGTTGGGAGAAATTCCATTAGTGCAAAGCATTCGCGAAGCTGGGGATTATGGTCGACCTGCGGCATTACAAACGGCAACACCATTAGAAGCCGCTTTCGAAGAAATCGCCCGAAATGTTGTGCAAGAAGTAGTAAACCGAAACGAAAGTTTACCACCAACCGAAGCAATTAAAATAACCACAATGGCCGGATGTTCGGCTGTAAAAGGAAAGAAATAATGACAAACGAAGAAATTAGAGTAGAAATCGAAAAAGCACTTGACGAAATCCGTCCCTTTCTAAAATCAGATGGCGGCGATATTTCCCTTATCGATGTGCTCGAAGACAAACACGTAAAAGTGCGTCTCGAAGGAGCTTGCGTAGGCTGTAGCGTAAACCAAATGACATTAAGAGCCGGTGTAGAAACGACCATCAAAAAATATGTGCCACAAATCGAAACAGTCGAAAACGTAGCTTAATTTTTTTGGGCGTTACCACAAGGGTCGGGCTATCCGCTCCATCCCGATAGCTATCGGGATCGCCCAAAAAAACAATTTTCTAAGGTCACAAAAAAGCTTCCGTTGGTCGCTTTTTGAACTCAAGAAAATTTGTTATTTTGTGCTCCGGGCTTTCCGCTACTATCCCTCACGCAATCCCTGCCAACTGAAAAATATCATATTCAAAAGAAAAAAGAACAACTATTTTCGCAAAGTAAAATTTAAAAAACTCAGTTACTCAGCAACTCAGACTCTCAGCAACTCAGTAACTCTGCAACTTAAAAGAATGATACAAACCGACATACTCATCATTGGAGCCGGCCCAACCGGACTTTTTGCCGTTTTTGAAGCCGGATTATTGCAATTAAAATGCCATCTAATTGATGCACTTCCGCAACCGGGAGGTCAATTGGCTGAATTATATCCTAAAAAACCAATTTTTGATATCCCCGGATATCCGGAAGTATTGGCTGGAGAATTGGTTAATAATTTAATGGAGCAAATCAAACAGTTTCAACCGGGATTCACACTAGCTGAAACGGCTGAAACCATTGAAAAATTAGAAGACGGTACTTTTATTGTAACAACCAACAAAGGCACAAAACATCACGCAAAAGCAGTGGCCATTGCCGGCGGATTAGGAACTTTTGAACCCAGAAAACCCGCTATTGATAACATTTCTTTTTATGAAGAAAAGGGAGTGGAGTATTTTGTAAAAGACCCCGAATTGTTCCGGGATAAAAATATTGTCATTGCCGGCGGAGGCGATTCTGCTTTAGATTGGAGTATTTTTCTATCCAATGTTGCTCAATCCGTTACATTAGTGCACCGCAGAAATGAATTTAGAGGAGCGTTAGATTCAGTTGAAAAAGTGCAAGAACTAAAAAAACTCGGTAAAATTAATTTAATTACACCCGCAGAAGTTGTAGCGATAAATGGGAAAGACCATGTTGAAAGTATTGTTTTAGAAAACGAAGGCGTCCGGCAAACGTTTGAAACCGATTATTTCATTCCGCTTTTTGGCTTAACACCTAAATTGGGTGCCATTGCCAATTGGGGATTGGAAATCGAAAAAAATGCCATTAAAGTCAACAATGCGTTAGATTATCAAACTAACATAGAAGGAATTTATGCCATTGGTGATGTAAACATTTATCCAGGGAAATTAAAGTTGATTTTATGTGGATTCCATGAAGCCACGTTAATGTGTCAAAGTGTTTATAGCCGATTGAATCCCGGTAAAAAATACGTCTTAAAATACACCACCGTTTCCGGTGTAGATGGTTTTGACGGAACACGAAAAGAAGCAGAAAAAGCGGTTGTAAAAGCGATAGAATGATATTATTTGTTTCAAGTTTCAGGTTTCAAGTTTTTGGTAACCTGAAACTTGAAACCTGAAACAAAAACTATGTCACAAGACATCACCATCAAAATCACCGACCGAAACGGAGTAAAACACGAAGTGCAAGCTCCAACCGACATGAACATGAACATCATGGAACTCATTCGTGCTTATGAACTAGCTGAAGAGGGTACTGTTGGTGTTTGTGGAGGCATGGCCATGTGTGCTTCTTGTCAATGTTATGTTTTAAATGATGTTATTTCATTAGAAAGAAATCCAGACGAAGAAGCCATGCTTTGGGAAGCGTATCATGTAAAAGAAAATTCCCGTTTAGGTTGTCAAATTCCGATTACACCAGAAATAGATGGATTGGAAATTGAGATTGCTCCAGAGCAATAGTTAATCTACATTCAATTTTTCAAGTGCAATTGGAAACATTCTTTCAACAAATTTACGGTAAGCCAATTGAGAAGGGTGTAAATTATCCGAGGCTACCAAGTTTGGATTATTTAGCCCCTCTCTTGTTATATCTGTTATGTTTAGAAATGAAATTCCTAGCGACTCAGCATGGTTTTTTGCAAAAGTATTGTAGTTGTCCAGTTGACTGGAAATAGTTGAAGGATTTGAACTCGATTGCCCAAACGGTGTGAAAGCATAATCCGGAATAGAAACCACAATAACACGATTTTTATCTCCTTTTGCTAAAGTGATTGCAGTCTGTAATAACTCTGGAAATTCGGTTTCGTATAATGAAAAAGGTCTGTTTTGATATTGATTGTTAACACCGATTAATATAGTAACCAAATCATAAGATGAATTAAGGTTTTCTGCTTCAATGGCATTTTTTAAATTGGTAGTTGTCCAGCCGGTTTGAGCCACAATTTTTAAATTGACAGATGAAAAAAAATCTGTTTGCAACAAACTGTCTTTCAGTTGTGACGGAAAATTACAATTCCAACAAACACCTTCACCAATGGTATAACTATCGCCTAAAGCTAAATATTGAATACTTTTTTTAGTATCTACAATAAGTTTTGTATCCTCAGACGAGCATCCCATAAACAGTATGAAAAAGAGTAAAATAGGTAAAAAAATATTTTTTGACATCATTTTTGAGATTAACAACAAACTTCCTTGCTTAAGATTTTTTCTTCAATCGCATTCCAAAGCCCGATTCTTTTTTCGAGAGCTTTAATAGAGATTTCTTCCACTTCTTGCCATTTTTGAGCAGAATTACCACATAATTCTTCAATCATTTCCATCGCCATTGGGCCATGTTCATCTCCATCTAATTCAATATGTCTTTCAAAATAATAAATCAATTTTGATAAATCCGTTTCAGGGAAATTAGCTTGAAAATTTTTCAAAATAGCAGTAAACATTTCCGGAATTAAATCTTCTCTCCCAAAAGTAAATGCCGCTGCAATTTCATGTGGTTTCCCATGTTCAATTACTTGAAAAGTAAAGTTGAGAAATTCTTTTACGTTTGGATGTAAATCACTTTTTTTAATAGAAACAAATATGTTTTGGGTAGCAATCACATTTTCTAAAAACGACTCAATCTGTTTAGTGTTAGATCCGCAAGCTTCCATTGCCTCAATATACATTTCATAGTGACTTTGTCTTCTTCCGTCAAGGGTTAAATCGGTTTCTTCCGCCAAAACTATTTCATTGATTAAATATCGTGTTTCCGGATTTCCAATGGGTAACCATGGAGTAGTGGCACAAGTTAACTTCATTTGAAGAGCTTTTAACAACGACATAAAATCCCAAACCGCATATACATGGTACTCTTGAAATTGTCTTAAATCTTCTATTGTTCTAATATTTTGATATAAAGAATGGTGTAAAAGTTGCTCGCGTTGGAAATTAATTTTCTGATTTACGACTTCAATGTTCATGGCAATTTTATTTTAGATACGAAAAAAGAAAAGCAATTGGTTTCCATTTTTTTAACAAAATTAAAAAAGCTTCCTCTAAAGAAGAAGCTTTTTGTATTGATTTTAATTATTGTTTAATTATTTAAAAGCAGGAATTCCGGTAATATCCGCACCTGTAATCAACAAATGAATATCATGAGTACCTTCATATGTAATCACAGATTCTAAATTCATACTATGACGCATAATAGAATATTCTCCTGTGATACCCATTCCGCCTAAAATTTGACGAGCTTCACGTGCAATATTAATGGCCATATCCACATTGTTTCTTTTGGCCATTGAAATTTGAGCGGTAGTTGCTTTTCCTTCATTTCTAAGAACACCCAATCTCCAAGTCAACAATTGAGCTTTGGTGATTTCAGTAATCATTTCGGCTAACTTTTTTTGTTGCAATTGGAAAGCAGCAATGGGTTTGTCAAATTGGATTCTTTCTTTAGCATAACGCAAAGCGGTATCATAGCAATCCATTGCAGCACCGATAGCTCCCCAAGCAATCCCGTAACGAGCCGAATCCAAACACATCATCGGAGCACCCAATCCGGATTTGCCGGGCAATAAATTTTCTTTAGGTACTTTTACATTGTCAAAAATTAATTCACCGGTAGCAGATGCTCTCAACGACCATTTATTATGTGTTTCGGGTGTTGAAAAACCTTCCATACCGCGTTCCACAATTAATCCGTGAATTCTTCCTTCTTCATTTTTTGCCCAAACTACAGCAATATCTGCAAATGGTGCATTGGAAATCCACATTTTGGCTCCATTCAATAAATAATGGTCACCCATGTCTTTGAAGTTGGTTACCATGCCACTAGGGTTTGAACCATAATCCGGCTCAGTTAACCCGAAACAACCCATAAATTCACCGGTTGCCAATTTAGGTAAGTATTTCATACGTTGCTCTTCATTACCAAATTTCCAAATCGGATACATCACCAAAGAGGATTGAACAGATGAAGTAGAACGCACACCGGAATCGCCTCTTTCAATTTCCTGCATGATTAAACCATACGAAATTTGGTCTAAACCGGCACCACCATATTCTTCTGGGATATAAGGACCAAATCCGCCAATTTCACCTAATCCTTTGATGATTTGATTAGGAAATTCTGCTCGTTGAGCATACTCTTCGATAATAGGAGAAACTTCTCTTTTTACCCATGCACGAGCAGCATCACGCACCAACTTGTGTTCATCGGTTAACAAATCGTCAAGTAAATAATAATCAGGTGATTGAAATAAATCTGGTTTCATTTTTATATGATTAGTGATTAGTGAATAGTTATTGGCATAATTAACAACTATAACGTTTGCAAAAGTAAATAAAGAAATGTAACAAATCAATGAACGATTGTTATATTTTTAAGAAAACAGACTTACATTTTCAAATAAAAATCTTTTGTCAACTCGATGTAAGCATCAGTATAATCATGACGATTGATTTCAATAACTAGTTCATCTGCTTCTAAAACAGGCAATTCATAGCGTTTAAAAGCCAATAAACTCCGTTTAATTTCGGTGTTGGGAGTCCCTTTAACGCGAGTTACTTTTACGGGATAAAGTTCAATTGTGGCACACAAATTAATAAAGTTTTCTTCTTCTTTGTAAGGAATGATAACGGCAAAGATTCCGTTTTCTGAAAGGAGTAAGTCAACGGCTTCAACCAAATCTTCAAAAGGCATTGCGTCTTGGAATCGAGCTAAGTCTCGTTGTGCGTTTTCGGTTTTATAATCCTCGCTATAAAATGGCGGATTGGAAATAATCAAATCGTATTCCTCTTCAGGTTCTTCCACAAACTCATCCAAACCGGCGTGAAAACAAAACAGTCTATCGCCCCAAGGTGAATTTTCAAAATTTTCAACGCATTGTTCGTAGGCGTCTTCATCAATTTCAATCGCATCAATTTGCTGTGCTTTGCTACGTTGAGCAATCATTAAAGATAAAATTCCGTTTCCGGCACCAATATCTAATACTGAAAATGTATTGTTTTCAATCGGGCACCAAGCTCCTAACAATACGCTATCAGTGCCTACTTTCATGGCACATCGGTCTTGTTGAATGGAAAATTGTTTGAATTGAAACACGGTGATTAACGATTTTTGATTGAAGATTTTTGATTTCAGAACCTGAAACTTGAAACCTGAAACCTGAAACTTTCTAAAGATACATTTCCACCAATCCTTCCGGCAAATTCATAATTACCTTATTATTTTCTCGGTCAATTTTAACCAAGAACTGATCAATCATCGGAATTAATATTTCAACCGTTCCATTGAGTACTTCAAAAAGCGGTTGAGCGGTTGAATCATTTACAGAAACGATCGTTCCAACAACTCCTAAACGTTGATCTTCAATCTCAAAACCAATTACTTCGTGGTAATAAAATTGATTTCCTTCTAATTTTGGTAAAAAAGAAAGAGGAAGATAAAGCTCACAGCCTAAAATTTCATCTGCTTGTTCTTCGTTGTCAATGTCTTCAAACTTTACACGGAGAAAGTCATTTTTGTGTAAAGCACTGTTTTCAATAAAAAATGGAACCAGATCTTTGTTTATTTCAACAAAAACTGATTCCATATTTTCATATAATTCGGGTTCATCCGTATCTAAATAGACTAAAACTTCACCCTTATAACTAAATTTTTTAGCGATTTTACCAAGATAGAAACATTCTTCTTTTCGCATTATCGCAAAAAATTAAGCTTCTTTTTCTTCGCTTGATTCTTCAGTAGCTGGAGCTTCTTCTACAGCAGTAGTTTCTTCTGTAGTAGCTTCAACAGCTTCTTCAGTTACTTCTTCTGCAACTTCTTCAGTAGCTTCAGCTGCTTTTAATGCTTCTGCGGCAGCGTTTGCACGCTTTTCGTTTGCTGCTTTCTCAGCTTTTAATGCCTCAGCTTTTGCTTTTTCTTGAGCTTTTGATAAACCTTCTTTTTTAGAAGAAACTTTGTTTGCTTTTTCATCCAACCAAGCGGCTAATTTAGCATCAGCTTGTTCTTGAGTTAATGCACCTTTTCTAACGCCTCCGTCCAAGTGATGTTTCAACAAAGCACCTTTGTAAGAAAGAATTGCTCTTGCAGTATCCGTTGGTTGAGCTCCATTGTGTAACCATTGAACTGCACTGTCCAAGTTTAAATCAATAGTAGCTGGGTTTGTGTTTGGATTGTAAGTTCCGATTTTGTCTAAGAATTTACCATCTCTTTTGGCTCTTGAATCAGCAGCCACAATCCAGAAAAAAGGTTTTCCTTTTTTACCGTGTCTTTGTAATCTAATTTTTACTGGCATAATCGAATGATTAAATTGTGAGGTACACGACCTCTGTTAATTAAGGGTGCAAATGTAGTGATTTTTTTTAAACTGAAAACACTTTGATTATTTTTTATGCAAAAAAAGCAATGTAAGTCTAATGAATTGGTTTTTAACAAAAAAAGTAGTTTGCATATTCGATTTAAAATCTATTTTTGTCTTTTATTAACTATATACAAATGAAAAAGATTTTTCTTATTCTGTTTACGACTATTTTGATGACTTCCTGTGAAGAAGATGTTAAAACCAATAATCCTTCTGTTCAAGGAAGGTTAGAAAATGCTTTTTGGAGAGCAATTTCTTCAAAAGCTGAAGTATTTCCGAATAATTCAGTGGTAATCACGGCTCAGGCACGTTTACAAACTTTAACATTAAGAATACCTTCTAAGAACGTTGGGGTTTATACTTTAGGTCAAAATTTGGATAGAACGGCTTCTTTTTTATTTGAATATGATGATGAAGCTACATTGTTTTATCAAACCGGTGTGACAACTGATGATGATTTTCAAGGAGACGGGCAAATAGAAATAACTGAATTTGACGAAGTTAACAATACTATTTCAGGAACATTTCGTTTCAATGCTTATAATGTGAATAATAATCCGTTGGGAGGAGAAATATTAAATTTTAATCAAGGAGTTTTCTACAAAGTACCGGTTAGAGTAGTGGAGGGGGACTAGAAAATTAAAGTACATTTTTGTAAGCCGTTTCTTTTTTGAAACGGCTTTTTTATTTATTTTCAGCTTATTATGAAATTAATTTAAAAAATTGAACAGATTACCGTTTTAATAGATTACCTTTGTTTGAAATAATATATTTTTTTATGAACATTTTTGTAGGAAGCCTTCCTTGGAGTATAGAGGAAGCAGATTTAAGAGAGTCTTTCGAGGCTTATGGAACAGTTGACTCTGTTAAAGTTGTAACCGATAAATTTACGGGAAGAAGTAAAGGATTTGGTTTTGTTGAAATGCCAAACGATGACGAAGGTCAAAAGGCAATTGATGAATTAAACGGAGCTACCGTACAAGGTCGTGCTATCGTTGTAAACAAATCTGAACCAAAACCGGAAGGTGAAAGAAGAAGCTTCAATAACAACCGCTCAGGTGGTGGTTACGGTGGTGGAAACAATCGCGGTGGCGGTGGCTACAACGGTGGTGGAAACAGCCGTGGAGGAGGAAGATACTAGTATTTTTTCTTGATAAAATTCAAAGAAGCCGTCTCAATACTAAAATTTGAGGCGGTTTTTTTAATAGATAAGACTTTCGAAAAAAGTTTATTGTTTTATAATTTAGACAAAATTGCCTTTAAGCAGCAATTTTCTTTCTTAAGTTGTG
>QLAH01000341.1_pt1 | contig 29139 bp, 22 predicted proteins | sample 4693081 | NCBI WGS metagenome assembly QLAH01 (sample SAMN09425401, study PRJNA476045) | Lake water metagenome, whole genome shotgun sequencing project. | reverse complement strand
GAGGAGAGGGGAGCTAGAAAGGCTCAAAGTCCCTCTCCCTTGGGGAGAGGGATTTAGGGTGAGGTCTAAAGCGCAAGCTGGAAGCAGGTTTCTCAAGATTGCAGCGGCTGGCTTATCCCGAACTCAGGTTAGATAGGGTGTGGGTGGACAAGAGAGTGGTGCATTGCGGCCAAAGGGGTGTGTACCGCAGGGGCGAAGGGTGACGGGGCCGCGAATGCACCCTACGGGTTGAAAACCGAGCCGGGGCCGACGTAGCGCCAGCGCCAGGGTTCGTAGTTGGGGTGGCCTTTGGGGTAGGAGAGGGCAAAGCCGTAGTCGGCAGCATTGTCTTGCAGCCAGCGAAAGGCAGGAGATCGCTCAAACTCGCGGCGAGAGGTGGGGCGGCGATCTTCTGGGGCTTGCAGGCTGAGGACAACGGCAAACCCGGTGTGGTAGTCCGATTCATTCAGGGCGCGAACCAGGGTGGCCTCAGATTCTTGCTCAGCATTGCGCTGCTGTTGATCGATGGACTGAAACCCCGACTCGCACCAGAAAAAGATGCCATCGGCTTGAGCGGCGGTGGTCATCTCCCAGTAGGGCTGAAAGGCTTGGGTGTGGAGGCGCACCTGGCAGTTATCCCAATCGAACAAACAGTCCAGATCCCGTTCATCGGCTTCTAGGTAGCGGGTCTGAAGCTCTGGGGATTGCTGACGGGCGTACCGCCACCAGTCCAGCCGCGTTTTTGCCATGCTGCCCAGCCCCCAAACCGTTGCCAGGGCAATGAGAACGGCAGAGACTTGAATGCTGTACTTGAAGATGCTGTCCCAGGGAAGAATGTCTTGCACAACGGTGGTGACGCGGTTGGGGGTGCGGGGGGCGACAACATCCGTGGGCGCAACATCAGCGGGCAGACTGGCACTGACAACACCCGTGGCAGCAAGATCGCCGGGTGTAGCGGCATCCAAGGGCCGAGCCCAGGTAGCGTTACGACCTGCGCCGAGGGCTTGCTCAAATTCTGCTAGGGCCATCGCCGCAGAGGTGGGGCGGTTCGCAGCATGGTGGGCCACCAGTCGATCAATAAACTGAATCAACGCCGGATCATCGGGACGGCGCAGGAGGCGATCTTTCCAGATTAAGTTGCTATTTTTCGGGTCGGTGGGCAAAGTGTGGGGCGCAACCCCCGTGAGCGCCGCCACCGCCACCATACCCAGGCTATACAAATCGCTGGCGAAGCAGGGTTTTCCCCGCTGCTGCTCTGGGGCCATATACCCCGGCGTTCCCACCAAGGTTGGGGTGCGAATTTGTCCAAAGCGGGTGCGGGTACTGGTGCTAAGCTCCTTCACCGAGCCAAAGTCAATCAGGTAAATTTCCCGATTTTCGGTGCGGCGAATCAGATTTTTGGGGCTAATGTCGCGGTGAATCACCTTTTGATCGTGAACAAAGCTCAGGATAGTGAGCACCTGGCGCAACATATCCCGCACTTGGGAATCGCGCAGGGTTTGGCCAGCACCAATCTCATTGCTCAAGTCTTGCCCTTCGATGTAATCCTGCACCAGATAGAAATAGTCCCCTTCAGAAAAAGAGGCAATCAGTCGTGGAATGTGGGAATGTTCGCCCAGCCGATTCAGCACATCGGCTTCCCGCTTAAAGAGTTCTAGAACCTTGGGGAAAGGTGGCTGGTGGAGCTGCTTTACCACGCAGTGGGGCAAGCTGGGAAGGTCGTGATTGCGGGCCAGATAGGTGCTGCAATACTTCCCCTGTGGCCCCAGGGGCTTTAATAGCTCATAGCTTCTAATGCGCTTCATGGCATGGGCTCTAGCGTTGCCCCTATTTTAGACCTGGGCCTGATTGAGCGAATCCGTTCCACCGCTGAGATGTTCTAGAACCGGGCCTACAGAGGCCTTTCATGAGCTATGGATTCAGGTCACCATTCACTGATCCACGAAGAGTTGATCAGTCGCTAGGGCAATTTGGGGCACTACCGTAGATTGAATCGCCTCATCGACCTCAAATACGGTGTCTTCGTACTGGCCATCCACCCACTGGCAGATCGTCACCTGGCAGGTTTCGGGGTCTACGATCCAATATTCGGCAATGCCACGGGCGGCGTACTCGGTGCGCTTGTGGCGGTAGTCGCGGCTGCGGTTGGCTTCCCCAGGGCTAACCACTTCTACCACTAGGGCCGGGGGCGGCATATCGCGGGTGAGAGTGGCGCGGGGCTGATCCTGAATCGCCAACAGCGACTCTTCCGAATGCACCAGCAGGTCTGGAATCCGGCAGCGGGCACGGCGTCCCATCACTTCCACTTCGGTGTTGTAGGCGACTCGATCTAGGGGCAGATATTGGAGAAACTGCACCATCAAAAAACGGGCTAGTTTGAGGTTTTCTGGGGATTCTGGGGGCATGGCTACAAGTTCTCCATCCACCAGTTCGTAGCGGGTATCGGTGCCATCGTCATAGGCGAGGTAGTCCTCAAAGGTGAGTAGGGTTTTGGCAGGTAGGGTACTGGTCATGGCGGCACAGCGAGAAAGGGACAGCGGCCTAGATTCATCGTAAAACATCCATACTCGCCCCTAGCCTCACGGCAAGCGGTTACCGATTCAGAAAGGGGCAAGATACCCAGGTCTGCCCCCAGCCTTCCCTAGCCCCAGGGCAGATCCCGCCTTGGGTGGTTCGGTATCCTCCCCTTTAGAGAAATGGAGGAACCGCGCACTATAGATATAGTTCTTAAGCCGGAGCAAGAAAATTTATGGGAAAAGTTGTAGGGATTGACCTAGGCACCACCAACTCTGTGGTCGCCGTGATGGAAGGGGGGAAACCCACCGTAATTGCTAACGCCGAAGGGTTCCGTACCACGCCCTCGGTGGTGGCCTATGCCAAAAATGGGGATCGCCTGGTGGGCCAAATCGCCAAGCGCCAAGCGGTGATGAACCCCGAAAATACGTTCTATTCCGTGAAGCGCTTTATTGGCCGCCGCTACGATGAAGTGGGCACCGAATCCACCGAAGTGGCCTACAAAGTGCTGAACGTGGGCAACAACGTGAAAATTGACTGTCCCCAGGCGGGCCAGCAGTTTGCCCCCGAAGAAATTTCCGCCCAAGTGCTGCGGAAACTGGCCGACGACGCCAGCAAGTACCTCGGCGAAAAAGTGACCCAGGCGGTGATTACCGTACCCGCCTACTTCAACGACTCTCAGCGCCAAGCCACGAAGGACGCCGGGAAAATTGCGGGTCTAGAAGTGCTGCGGATCATCAACGAACCCACCGCCGCCTCCCTCGCCTACGGCCTAGACCGCAAGAGCAATGAAACCATCCTGGTGTTTGACCTCGGGGGCGGTACCTTCGACGTGTCCATCCTAGAAGTGGGCGACGGCGTGTTTGAAGTGCTGGCCACCAGCGGCGACACCCACCTGGGCGGCGACGACTTCGACAAGAAAATCGTGGACTACATGGCGGGCGAATTCCAGAAGATGGAAGGCATCGACCTGCGCAAGGACAAGCAAGCCCTCCAGCGCCTCACCGAAGCCGCTGAAAAGGCCAAGATTGAGCTGTCCAGCGTTACCCAGGCCGACATCAACCTGCCCTTCATCACCGCCACCCAGGACGGCCCCAAGCACCTGGAAACGACCCTCACCCGCGCCAAGTTTGAAGAACTCTGCGCCGACCTGATCGACCGCTGCCGCATCCCCGTAGAGCAAGCCCTGAAGGATGCCAAGCTGGAAAAGAGCGCCATTGACGAAGTGGTGCTGGTGGGCGGTTCCACCCGGATTCCCGCCATTAAAGAGGTGGTGAAGCGGACGTTGGACAAAGAGCCCAACGAAACCGTGAACCCCGACGAAGTGGTAGCCGTGGGTGCCGCCATCCAAGGCGGCGTGCTGGCTGGGGAAGTGAAGGACATCCTGCTCCTCGACGTCACCCCCCTGTCTCTGGGTGTGGAAACCCTGGGCGGCGTGATGACTAAGCTGATCACCCGCAACACCACCATCCCCACCAAGAAATCCGAGGTGTTCTCCACCGCCCAGGATGGCCAAACCAACGTGGAAATCAAAGTCCTCCAGGGCGAGCGGGAAATGGCCGCCGACAACAAGAGTCTGGGAACCTTCCAGCTCTCCGGCATTCCCCCGGCTCCCCGGGGCGTACCCCAAATCGAAGTCACCTTCGACATCGACGCCAACGGCATCCTGAACGTCACCGCCAAGGACAAGGGCACGGGCAAAGAGCAGACCATCACCATCTCCGGGGCCTCCACCCTGGATGAAAGAGACGTGGAGAAAATGGTCAAAGACGCCGAAGCCAACGCCGCCGCCGACAAGGAGCGTCGTGAGCGCATCGACCTGAAGAACCAGGCCGACTCCCTCGCCTACCAGGCCGAAAAGCAACTAGCCGACATGGGCGACAAAGTGCCCGCTGCCGACAAAGCCAAGGCCGAAGAGCAAATCAAGGAACTGAAGGACGCCATTGCCGCCGAAAACTTCGACAGCATCAAGGCCCTCACCGAGCAGCTTCAGCAAACCCTCTACGGCATTAGCACCAACCTGTACCAACAGGCTGGGGGCGACCCTTCGGGTGCTGCTGCCGATGCCGGAACCTCCGGGGGCAGTTCCAGCAGCGACGACGACGTGATTGACGCTGAGTTCTCGGAACCCGAAGGCAAGTAAGACCAGGTTGACACTTTAGAGCTTAGCCCCAAGGCTTGCTCCGGCTAGCAAGGAAGCGGGTGAATACGTTCATCCGCTTTTTTTGTTTTGAATATGCCCGATAAAAAAGCCGCTCCAACAAAGGAAACGGCTTAGCTTGTATTTTTTGACGAGCGAGTTTTGACGAAAGCCTAGGCTTCTTCGCGCTCGATGTAAAGAAATAGGAAGGCCATTGCCGCAGCGGGGAAGACAATGCCCACTAGAGGAACCAGAATAGAGGGTAGAAACGCAGCAGCCATCGGAGTTTTCTCCTTCTCACGGTTGAATCACAGCATGAGCATAAGACTACTCTGATTTTGGTCGGTGTATGTCCATTTTGTTACAAACTGTTTTAACTGACTTGTCCATCACCGCTGAGAACCCCTGTCCGGCTTGAAATGGGCGGCGTTTGGTACACTGAGTTTCAGGAAGATTCTCATCGTTTTTGCCGTAGATGACCCTCACCCCTAGCCCCTCTCCTTCCTGGGAGAGGGGAGCAGGAAATCTAGTTCAAAATGCCTCTCCCAGCTTGGGAGAGGCATTTAGGGTGAGGGCCGCAGCGTTCGGCAAGGCGCGACCAACCCCATTCCCGCTTTCTGTCCCTTGAGCTAGGCCCATGCAACTGACCCCCCAAGAAAAAGACAAGCTGCTGATTTTTACCGCTGCCCTGGTGGCGGAACGGCGCAAAAATCGAGGGCTGAAGCTCAACCATCCAGAGGCGGTTGCCTACATTTCAGCGGCGATTTTGGAGGGGGCACGGGATGGCCGCACCGTGGCGGAACTGATGAGCTACGGCACTACCCTACTCAGCCGCGAGGACGTGATGGACGGGGTAGCGGAGATGATCCACGAAGTGCAGGTGGAGGCGACCTTTCCCGACGGCACCAAGTTGGTGACGGTTCACGACCCCATCCGCTAGGGTTGGCTCTTGATTCTGGGATTGCCTCCCACCCTGCTCAGTTGATTTTTCGCTCCTTAGGCTAACTGGTATGGCTTCCTCCGTCCCCACCGCTTCCGCCGCCGATTTTCCCCTTCAGCCCGACGATGTGGAGGTGGTGATTGGGGCATTGGTGGCCCAGTTGGATAGCTACATTTTTCCAGAGGTGGCGGAGAAAATCCAGGCCGATCTGGAGCAGCGGTTAGGCCGTGGTGGCTATCGTGACATCAACGGTGGTCAACAACTGGCCGATACCCTCACCGCTCAGCTTCAGATCCTCAGTCAAGACCAAAACCTGCGGCTGCACTTTAGCCCGGTGCCCCTGCCCCACCTCGAACCCCAGACCGAACCCACCGCCGAGGAATTGGAGCGCCAATGTCGAGCCAGCCGTCGCCGCAATTTCGACCTCAACAAGGTGGAACGCCTGTCGGGCAACGTGGGCTATATCCAGCTTTTTAGCTTCGAGCCGCCGGAATTTGCCGGGGATGCCCTGGCCGCCGCCATGACCCTCGTGGCCCACACCGACGCTCTGATCTTTGACCTGCGCCAAAACCAGGGCGGATCTCCGGCAGCGGTGGCGTTTCTATGCAGCTACCTGTTTTCGGCCCATCCCGCTACCCACCTCAACGACCTCTACTGGAGCGAAACCGACGAAACCCATCAGTGGTGGACAATTCCCTATCTGCCGGGGCCAAGGTATCTACACAGACCCGTGTTTGTGCTCACCAGTCCGGCCACCTTCTCCGCCGCCGAAGAATTTGCCTACAATCTACAAACCCGGCAGCGGGCCACCATTGTGGGCGAAACCACGCGGGGGGGGGCCAATCCAGGCCGGGGCTTTCGCCTCCATGATCACTTTTGGGTGTTCATGCCTACAGGGCAGGCCATCAACCCCGTGACGGGCAAAAACTGGGACGGCACCGGAGTCATCCCCGACGTGAAGGTGCCCACGGAAATTGCCCTCGAAACCGCCCATGTGATCGCCCTCAACCAATTACTCGAAGCCGGGGCCGAAGGGGTCGCTCGGCGGGAAATGGAAGAAGCCCTGCCCCTGATCGAACGGGCCATGCACCAAAAGCGTCAAGATTTAATTGCCAACCTAGGAGGTAAAGGATGATCCCTGGAGAACTGCTGCCCGCTGAGGGCGAGATTGAACTGAACGCCGGAAAGGCTACTGTGACCCTAACGGTAGCCAACACGGGTGATCGTCCTATCCAAGTCGGCTCCCACTTCCATTTTTACGAAGTCAATGCCGCCCTCAGCTTCGACCGAGATCAAGCGCGGGGGATGCGCCTAGACATTCCTGCTGGCACCGCCGTTCGCTTTGAACCAGGGGATGAGCGCACCGTCACCCTCGTCGCCCTCGCCGGAGAACGCAAGGTCTACGGCTTCAACGCCAGGGTAGAAGGGAGTCTCTAACCTCCCAGACCGCTGCCTGGAGATTGGCTAAAGGATTTACCGCCCTACCCCTCCCGATTTTGTCGGCGGCTGTGGTCATGGATGAAAGATTCTACCAAGGCCACATTTTCGGTGCTGCCAATGATCAGCGGGGTACGCTGGTGAAGTTTCGTGGGTACTATGTCGAGAATCGGCTCCAATCCGGTGCTGGCCTTGCCACCAGCCTGCTCGATGAGCATGGCTAGGGGAGCGCTTTCGTAGAGCAAGCGCAGTTTACCCTCAGGTTGTTTGACGGTGCCGGGGTAGAGAAACACGCCACCCTGGAGCAAAATACGATGGAAATCTGCTACCAGTGCCCCACTGTAGCGGGCCGAGTAGCCATCGTGGCGGTGGACATAGCGAGTAAAGTCGCGGATGGAGTCGTCCCACTGCCAGAAGTTACCTTCATTAACGCTGTAGGTGGGGCCATGGCTGGGCACTTGAATATTCTCGGCAGCGAGGATAAATTCCCCCAGGCTGGGATCAAGGGTAAAGGCGTGCACACCCTGGCCTAGGCTGTAGACCAGCATCGTGCTGGGGCCGTAGAGAATATAACCCGCCGCCAACTGCTGATGGCCATCTTGCAGAAGATCCTGGGCCGATTGATCCAAATCATCCCCGGTTTGGCGGCGGATGGAAAAAATAGACCCAACGTTCAAGTCAATGTCGATATTAGAGGATCCATCGATGGGGTCGTAGAGCAGGGTATAGCGGCCAATGGGGCAGTTTTCGGGAATATAGTAGGGCCGCTCCATTTCTTCTGAAGCCAGCCGACAGACCAGCCCGCTTTGTTTGAAGACCGAAATAAAGACGTTGTTGGCGTAGACATCCATCTTTTTGACGGCCTCACCCTGCACGTTGGTTTCGCCCGTAAAGCCCAGCACCGATTCCATCAACCCAGCTCGGCTGAGGTGGCGGGCAATCAGTTTTCCGGCCAGGGCGATGCGGTTCATCAGAGCGCTTAGATCCTGGGCATCGGGGCTGAAGCTTTGCAACTGTTCGAGGACGTGGCGCGACAGGGTTTTGCAATCCCGATCCACGGCAAAGGTGGCTTCGATGGGCTGATAGTCCGTCATGTCCGTCATGGAGATACCTTAGGTAAGTCAACATTGGCGGTGGGAGAGGGGCGGGATCATCCGCAATTCCCCATCCCCATCCCCTCTCTCCATGGTAGAAAGCCCTGGCCCTAATTCTCCCCAACCTTTAGACTGGCTTCACAAGTCAGCCCTTCCGCGACCATCCCCCACTTCAGTTTTGGGGGCGCAGACGGTACGATAAAAACGACACAATCCAGATTGCCTAAGGGAAATTACGGATAAGATAAGTATTTAAATTAGCGCACTCACCACAACGACATAAGCCCTCAGATAAAGGTTGAGCTGAGTCTATAACAGGTGCATCAAAGCTTTAAATGATTGGGGATCAAGAGAAAAAATAAGATTAAGAATATCAACAACTGCGAGACAGTTAACGCTATCCGTAAAGACAATGGGGTTATGGTCTGAATTGGAACCTCCCGTGACCACCTCCTCTCCCTCCCTTGCCTACTGCAACGAAAGCCGAGTCACCATCGTGGGGGCTGGCAATGTGGGTAGCGCCCTAGCCCAGCGCATTTCTGAACGTGACTTGGCCCATGTGGTGCTGTTCGATGTCATTGCCGATCGACCCCAGGGGCTAGCGCTAGATCTCACCCAGGCCCGCAGCTACAGCCGCTATGGGCACTCCATCATAGGCACCAACGACTACGCAGACACCGCCAACTCCGACCTGCTGGTGATTACCGCTGGGTTGCCCCGCCGTCCCGGCATGAGCCGCGATGATTTAATGGTGACCAACGGCAAAATTGTGGCCGAAACGGTACAACAGGCCCTTGCCCATTCTCCCCGTGCCAGCCTGATTGTGGTTACCAATCCCCTAGATGTCATGACCTACCTGGCCTGGAAGGTCAGTGGGTTGCCCCCCCAGCGGGTAATGGGCATGGCGGGCGTGTTAGATTCGGCCCGGTTCCAAACCTTTTTGGCCATGGAAATAGGGGTACCCGCCGGGGATGTGGCGGCGATGGTGTTGGGCAGCCACGGCGACCTGATGGTGCCCCTGCCTCGCTATTCCACCGTCAGCGGCATTCCCGTCACCGAATTGCTCCCCGCCGACCGCCTACAGGCCATCATCGACCGCACCCGCAACGGTGGGGCCGAAATTGTCGCGCTCCTGAAGCAGGGTGGAGCCTACTACGCCCCAGCGGCGGCCACCTGCGCCATGGTGGAATCTATCCTGTTGGGGCAATCCCGCATTTTGCCCACGGCAGCCTACCTAGATGGGCCGTATGGTCTGGCAGATTTGTACTTGGGTGTGCCCTGCCAGTTGGGCAAGGGCGGCGTAGACCGGATTCTGGAACTGTCTCTGACAGCAGCAGAACAGGCGGACCTAAAGCGATCAGCCGATGCGGTCAAGCAAAACCTTAACTTGGCCCTAGCAAGCTTGCTGTCCTAGGGTTTCCCTAGGTCTTGTGGACTACACCGTAGCGTTTGCGGGGTGATGGGGGTTAAGGCTAGCAAGCCGCCGGGCTGAGGCGAGCAAGCTGGGGCAAAGCTAAGGAAATCCTTGAAAGCGGGGGCGTTGTGCTGGCATCAGCGTTGTAGGTTTTAGTAGAAAGGATACTCAGACTAGCCTATCCGTGGGGAAGGGGCTAGGCGAGCAAAATCACCAGAAGCAGAAAACCAAATACAGAAACACCCGACTGCCAGAAGATGTGGAAGGTTGTGTTGCTAACCATAATGCCTATTTACCTCAGAGAGTAACGATAGAAACACCCTATTTTGTTAGCATTCCCCAAAGAGCATCTAAAATCATTCTTCCTCTATGTTTAAATTACTTTCCTGTCAAGAGGGGTGAGGTGACCCATGGCTCGCCCCGTCGTGATTCCATCGTGGCTCAAGCCCGATCTCAATCATTACTTAATGTGATCCAGGTCACATTGCACCATGGATGGCCATCTTTCTGCTACCTTTCTAGGGACGCCCCCTCGTTCTAGGCGCATACATGACCCCACGGCCTGGCTTTTTAACCACGACGGATCGCTACTGGCTGGCCCATTGCCGTATTCCCCTCTGTTGCCTGGATGATACGGTGTCGTGGAAAGTGGCCATCCCCCACCTTGCTGCGCCGCCCTGGCGAGAGGATTTGGTAGCGGCCCATCTAGAGGTTTGCCGAGGGCAAATTAGCACCATCATCCCGGCTCACCAGCCTATCCCTGAGGATATCCCAACTTGGGACTTGGGACAGGGGTTAGTGTGGCCCTGCTTTGTCGATAGCCACACCCACCTCGATAAGTCCCATCTGTGGCCTCGCCAAGCTAACCCCGACGGCACCTTCGATGCAGCCCTCCAGGCCGTCCGAGACGACTATCCCCACTGGATCGAGGCAGACCTGCGACCCCGCATGGAATTTGCCCTACGCTGTAGCTATGCCCACGGCACCCAAGCCCTCCGCACCCACCTCGACAGCCTCGGCCCCCAGGGCGAGGTAAGCTGGGCCGTGTTTGATGATCTGCGTCGTGCCTGGGCGGATCGTTTGACGCTGCAAGCGGTAGCCCTGGTCAGCATGGAAGTTTACGATACCCCAGCAGCGGCAGACTTGGCAGATCGGGTGGCTCACTATGGCGGCATTCTGGGGGGCGTGCTGCATTCCCAACCTCGTCTGCGAGAACGGATTGATGTTGCCTTTCGCCTTGCCCAAGAACGGGGGTTAGACCTCGATTTTCATGTGGACGAAAGCCTTGACCCAGAGGAGGAGGGGCTACGCTTGGTGGCGGAGGCTAAGCTCCACCACAACTTCAGCGGTCATGTCACCTGCGGCCATGCCTGTAGTCTATCGGTGCAGCCAGAGGAACGGGTGGAAAGCACGCTAGCCCTAGTAAAAAAAGCCGACATCGCCGTCATTAGTTTGCCGATGTGCAATGCCTACCTGCAAGATCGCCACGCTGGACGAATGCCCCGCTATCGAGGCGTAACCCTTCTGCCGGAGCTAGCCCAAGCGGGGATATCCGTAGCCCTCGCCAGCGACAACTGCCGCGATCCCTTCTTTGCCTACGGCGACCACGACATGGTGGAGGTGTTTAACCAAGGGGTGCGCCTAGGCCAACTGGACGCCCCCTTTGGCCCTTGGCCCCAGGCTGTTACCGCTACCCCAGCCCGCATCCTTGGCCTGCCCCAGGGCGGACAGATTGGGATTGGCCAGCCAGCGGATTTAGTGCTGTTCAAGGCCCGCCGTCTCAACGAATTGCTCTCGCGTCCCCAGAGTGATCGGGTGGTGCTGCGCCAAGGAGCCGCCATTGACCGCACCTTACCCGACTATGCTGAACTGGATGAGGTGCTGGCACAGCGCTAGTTGGCCTCCATCGATTTGGCCCGGTGGTAGGCTGAAGACAGCCACTAAGGACAGTCTGGGCCGTAAGATAAATCAGGCGGTTTGAGGCAAGCGCAATGGGTAAACGCAAGGCGTCCGGTGAGGGCGGAGATCGGGCGGTGTATCGAGAATTTGGCCCTGCCAACCCGATGGCGAGGGCAGTACCAGATCGCCCCCCCAATCAGCAGAACTTGAAGGTAGAAGTGAGCCGCAAGGGCCGGGGGGGCAAAACAGTCACGATTATCAGTGGCTTTCAGCATACGCCCAACACCCTGGGCACCCTGGCCAAGCAGCTTAAGGCCCTGTGCGGCACCGGGGGCACCGCCAAAGAAGATAGCATTGAAATCCAGGGCGACCATGCCCAAAAGCTGATGGAACTTTTGGCTGCCAAGGGTTATCAGGTAAAACGCAGCGGCGGGTAGTGATTGGGTGGAGATCCCCCAAAATCCCCCTTGCTAAGGGGAATTTTGAAGTTTGTAGGGTGCTGTTAGGCGAAGCCGTAACGCACCATCATCAGGATCTTGATGCACTACGTTGGCGCTAATGCGTCCGATGGCTGGAGATTCCCCTACATCTCTTTAAGGCGAAACGTCGAGGAGGAGAGTATCGGTTGAGCCGCAGCCAAGCTGAGGAGATCACGGAGGTCATCCGCAGACAACGTCGCGCAGTCGGCCAGCGGTCGCTAGCCCCGATAGCCCCACAGGAAGCCGATCGCCCTCATCATCAGAATCATCCACGAGGGACGCCGTCGTCCCCGTCGATGACGATGATCGGGAATTTGTTTTAATGGTTCTATGAGGGCCATAGGCTGAAACTTCTAATTGTGTCTCAACCCATCCTCATTTGTCGTCGCTGGCACGAAACCACTCTGCTGCCCCCCTTGTCAAGGAGGGAACTGGAATCAGAGCTTCCCTTTTCTAAGAAGGGAATCGGAGTCAACGTCCCCCTTTCCAAGGGGGATTGAGGGGAATCCCCCAGACTGTGGTTGAAGCAGTCAAGAGGTATATAAGCAGTAGCCCCGTGGGCGAGGGCGAGGGCCGATGAATCACACAGCAGCAATTTAAGAGAGGTAAGTGCGGTGGTGCAGTTTCATATTCAACCCGATAGCGACATTCCCGCTTCGACCCAGCTTTACGACCAAATCTGGTTTGCCATTGCCTCCCGCCAATATCCACCGGGGTATCGACTACCCAGCACCCGCCAACTGGCCATGCACACGGGCCTGCACCGCAACACCATCAGCAAGGTCTATCGCCAGCTCGAAGATGCCGGGGTGGTGGAGGCCATGCCCGGTTCGGGCATCTACGTGCGAGAGCAGGGCGTGGGCGAAAGTGCGCGGCCCCAGTCGGCCCTGTGGGATGAGTTTCCCCAGGCACGGGAGGTGGTGGAATCGGGCTTGGATGAACTGTTGCGCCAGGGTTGTTCCCTCAACCAGGCGCGAGAACTCTTTTTAGCCGAAATTGACTGGCGACTGCGGTGCAGTGCGCGGGTGTTGGTGACGGTGCCTCGCCAAGACATTGGCGCAGGCCAACTGATTGCGCGGGAGCTAGAAGCCGCTTTAAAAATTCCCCTGCAACTGGTGCCCCTAGAGGAACTGGAGGGGGTGCTGGCCCAGGCCCGATCTGGAACGGTGGTTACCAGCCGCTACTTCATCAACGAAGCCGAGGCCATCGCCGCCCCCAAATCTGTGCGCGTTATTGCCGTAGATATTTACGACTACAAAAAAGAACTCAGCCTGCTGAAGGATTTGTCTAAGGGCACCTGCCTGGGTATGGTCAGCCTCAGTACGGGCATTTTGCGGGCCGCCGAGGTCATCAGCTACAGCCTGCGCGGCGACGACATCCTAGTGATGACCGCCCAAACCGAAGACAGCTACAAGCTCGGTGCGGTGGTGCGTAGCGCCCAAACCATTGTGGTATTTGACGAAGCCAGCCTGCCTGCCGTCAAAAAAACCATCACCGACGCCCGCGAAGACCTAATCCGCCCCCCCCACCTAATCGTCTGCGACAACTACATCGGCGAAAAATCCATCAACCTGCTCAAGCGAGAACTAGGGCTAGACTAATGCCTACGATAACGATTTGTAATGCAATACATCGGCTAAAAGGTAGATGTACGGTTACATTTCGTGACAAAGTTGGGCACATTAAGGGAGTGTTTTGCCTGAGCTAGGGCATAACTTGCTTGGCTGTTCCATTGCCTAGGTTCTCTCATTACGCCATGAACAAAGTTCTACTCGAATCTATCCAAGCCTCCGACGGTCGTTATCTCAGTGACATCGAACTACGCCCCCTAGCGCAGTTTGTCGCGTCCTACGAAACCCGTTTCACCACCTATGCTGCGCTTAAGGATAATGTCGAAACCCTTGTGCTCAACAGCCTACGTCGCCTCGTGCAAACTCCCCACCGCAAGATCATCACCGAGCACGGCTCCAAATGTCAGCGAGACATGACCTACACCCTTCAATGTATCGCCCAAGCCATTTTGCTCGACGACCCCAAGGGATTTATGGAAGACTATGTGCTGTGGATGCAGAACATCACCCGCGCCCTGCACAAGGAAAATTCCGCCATTGATGCTTATCGTGTGCTTCAACAAGAAGTCGCCGCGATGTTTTCCGCTGAAGGAGCGCTACTCATTAACGGCTACCTCGATCAGCTAATTCAAGCTTTCGAGACTAGCCTTTAAGATCCGTTTGCAGACCTTTGCAGGCAATCTTCCAAGTTTCCCAATTTTGAGGAATTTCTTTTGAGGAATTTCTAGGGACTTTGAGGGGAACTTTTAGGTAAAACCCCTAGGTAACCTCAGTTCGGGTTAGACATAGTGACCAGATACCCTGGTCGCCCACCCTGCGGGAAGCAAGCTACACCCCCAACCCCTCTCCCACAAGGAGAGGGGAGCTAGAAAAGATCAAAGTCCCTCTCCCTTGGAGAGAGGGATTTAGGGTGAGGGCTAGAGCGCAAGTCGAAAGCAGGTTTCTTTAGACAGGGGGTTAGCGGGGAGCTGTGTCTTCGTCACAGGTGCCCCCCAGGGCATTGACGATGGTGCAGGTGTTGACCACCAGCATGGTCTGAGTGGTAGGCGCGAGGCTATCCGCCGCACCGGGGCCTTCCACCAGCAGTGGACGCTCGGCCACCCCCACCCCCGCATTTTTAGCGACGGTTTCAATCAGCGCGGGGTTGGTGGTAGCTTCGGCAAAGATAGCGGGCACCGTGACCGCTTTAATTTGATCCACTAGGGCCGTTAAGACCCTAGGCGAGGGTTGGGTATCGGTGTTGAGGCCGCTTAGCACCCCCTTCACTTCAAAGCCATAGGCCTCGGCAAAGTAGCGAAAGGCATCGTGGGGGGTCACTAGGCGACGGTTTTGGGTGGGCACCGTGGCCACCTGGGTTTGCATCCACTTATCTAGGGCCAAAAACTGATCCGCCAATCCATTGGCTTGGGCCTGGTAGCGGCTAGCCTGATCGGGGTTAACCTGGGCCAGGGCATCGGCTACCACCATCACAATAGCGGCATTGTGGCGGGCATTGTGCCAAACATGGGGATCGGGAACCATCTCGCCGTCCCTAGCCGTTGGGGGGGTGTCGTGGCTGTGATCATCGTGGCTGTGATTATCGTGGCCATGGTCATGATCATGACTATGGGCAAATCCCATCAAAGGGCTGGGAACCGCCACCTCTAAAACCGCAATTTTAGGGGCTGAGTTGGGGCTAGCGTCCACCAATGCCTGTACCGAGGAGGCGTAGTTGTAGCCGTCGTAGAGCACGAGGGCTGCACTGTCAACCGCCTGCCGATCCGAGGGACGGGCCTGGTAGGTGTGTGGGTCTTGGCTAGGGGCTAATAGGCAAGTGAGGGCAATGGTGTCTTCAGCGACCTGCTGGGCCAAATCACACAACACCCGACTAGTGGCCACCACCTGGGGGGCAGGCTCGGCATCCGCCGCCGCTGATCCTCGATCAGCGGCCTCAGTTTCAGTGGTAGCTGGCCCATTGCCTGGATCTATGGCGCACCCCCCCAACGCCACGGCGGTCATCATTAAACCCAGCCCCACGCCATGGCGACAACCCTGGTTCCAATGCGGTCTCTGCCTGTGTTCCGTTGCCATAGTGTCTCGTGAAAGTGGTTAGTGAATGATAATCGTTATCATTCTAGATCGAAGTCCAACCCATGACTACCCATGCGATAGTTGGGGTGAGGCTAGGCGGTGAGATTATCAGGAAAGGCGGTTCCGCCAAGGCATTTCCCGACGGTCTCAAAAAGCCACGGGCTGAAAGTCGTTGGGCACGGTTAGCTCAAACACCTCGTCTTGAATGCGGGCAACGTAGACTCCGGTTTGCAACGCCTGTTGTCGTAAAGCCTCCGGCATATCAACGGCGGCTAAAATACCAAAGACTTGCTTATCTCGATGTTCAGGAAAGAACTCCCGAAAGCGTTCTAGCTGAGTTTTAAGCTGGGTCAGGGCGGCTTCGCGGGCATGGCTTTTTACTTCTACGATGTATGCCTGGTTGATAGAACCATTGGCGTAGGCGAGCACATCTAGTTCCATGTGCTGTCCTGCTTTGCTGATCCGTACGCTGGGACTGATCACCTCCATGCCAAACCGACTTCGCAGAATGGTTTCCATGGAAGGCAGGGCGAGTCCCTCGGTAAAGCTGCCGAATTTAGCCCCCAATCCACCGATTTGTTTACCCAGTTCCTTAATCTGGCGATCCGTCTCCTGCATTCGACGGTCGGTTTCCTGCATTCGACGGTCGGTTTCCTGCATTCGACGGTCGGTTTCCTTGAACTGAAGGGCTGTCTCTTGGAAAAGCCGCAGAATGTCGTCGTAAGTGGGTTGTGGGGTAGCCATGGCGGGCGGGGCGTCACGGAGAGGTTTTTAGCTTCATCTTAGCAGGGGCACAAGGGAAGCCAATGGCCGAGCGTACTCGCCTAGGCGGGATCTATCCAGAGCAGGGCGAACCGATGTCGGGGAGCGAGGCTAGAACCGGAATTCGATGATGGCCCCGGTGTTTTCGTTAAATTGCTCGTAGCTGGTAACACCCCGCACAGTGATTTGATCGGTGATGCGATAACGCACCCCAAACAGTGCCGGAGTGACGTTGGTAAAGACCTTTTGCACCGAGAGCCCCAGGCTGGGCGAAACGTTGAAGCTCACCTCGCCACCCACATCCACCTGGTTAGATCCGGGGGGCGAGGCAGAATAGAGGCGCAGTTCGGTGTTGTCGAGGCCGGATCCAATGAGGTTTTGGATGCGGTTGAGGACGGCGGATCCCGCGAAGGCTAAGAGCCCCTGGAAATTATCGCCCCCGCCGGATACACTGCCCAGGGTAGATTCTAGGGCGGTGAGAAATTCGCTGCTGATCAGGGTGATGATCTCGCCCTCGGTGCGGGGGGGGGTGCTGGTGAGTTCGACCCCCTGAAGCTGAAGCACGCGGCTGGCTCGACCGTTGACATTGGCACGAATGCGGATGGTTTGAACACCATTTTGGGTAAGCCCCAATTGACTGATGGGGGCATCGTTGATTTCGATGCGGGGGAAGGGGGTAGCTGCCGCGAGGCTGGTGCTGTTGCTGAGGGTGTCGGACACCGCCGCCGAGAGGTTGGCCACTAGGTAGGGGTCAATGATCTCATCGTTGGCGCTAAATTTGGCGTAATTTTCGTTGCCCGTGAGCCGAAATTCGGTGGTGAGCAGATTGATGCGCCCAGAGGGCAGCATGATGCGCCCCACGGGGCGGATGTCGGGAACGGTGCCTACCAAACTGAGATCCCCTTGGGCCGTCACATCCACCACCCCAGGGATGGCGAGGCGCACGTTATTGCCTAGGGTAACGGAAAAGTCCTCTAGTACGGGGGGCAAGAGTTGGAAGGCACTGGGACTAGCACTGCCGCCGCCGCCACCCACTAGGGCCGTATTATCCTGAGGCTCGGGTAGGGTGGCCAACCCATTAGACAGGCGCAGGTTGCCAGAAATCAGCGGCTCTAGCAGGTAGAGACTACCGCCCACCACCACTTCGCCATCTAGGTTGCCCTGGTAGGTGCCAGCGGCATTGCGCAGATTAAGGGCGATGTTGTCGAGGGTGAGCCGGAAGCGGTTGTCTGGGGGATCGGCGGCGGGCTCGGTGCCAAAGGGGCTAGTCACCATCCCAGGGTACAGATCATGGATGGAGGGAATCACCTTAAGCTGGCCCCGGGCCGCCAGTTGTCCGGCGCTGAAGTCGCCTTGCAGATTTTGCACATCTAGGACGAGGCCATTGAAATACAGGGAATTCTGGCTACCCTGGCTTTCTAGAACCACGATGTCGCCGCGCAAATTGGTGAGGGGTTCGGGCAAACTGCGAGAGCTGAGGGTGACGCCATCGAAGCTGGCAAATCCCGTCACCACCAGGGAGGCAAGGGCATCCTCAAGGGGCTGATCCACAGGCCACGCCCCATCCACATTCAGGGCCAGTTCCGCCTGTCCCTCCTCCCAAGCAACGGCCTGGGTCAAGAGGTTGATTAACGCAAAGCCCTGATCCTTGAGCCGCAGCCGCACCGTTACGTCATCGTGACTGGGGGTTTGGTTAGTTCCGGCTAGGGGTAGGGGCACACTGGCCAACAAGGTGAGGGGATCCGCCTGATCTTCAATGGCGATGTTGCTACGCAGATTGAGGCGAGCCTCTTGGTAGAGAAAATCCGCCGAGGCTACATCGACGGGCTGGCGATTGATGGTGGCATCGTTCACGGCTAAACGTCCCCGCACCTGGGGATCCACCAAACTGCCCGTCAGGGAAGCCCCGGCGTTAATCACGCCATCAAAGGTATCGGGCACACGCAGGGGCCGCCGCACCGCCGCCAAGGGTAGATCGGTAATGTTCAGGCGCAGGGTACGTACCACATCCTCCTCCGGGCGCAAGCTGAGTTCGCCATTGAGTTCGGCGGTAGCCAGGGTCGGGGCGTCGGGATCATCGCTGGAGAAATGGCTGACTAGCCGGATGGGCCGCAGCCGCAGCACATCCTCTTCGTAGGTGGCTTGGGCCAGGAGGCTATCAATGCGATAGCCAATGCCGTTGGGATGGTTGGGGTCGCGCCAGAGCCACTGTTCTCCGGCTAGGTCCACATCCACGCGCAGATCACGGGGCAGAGATCCCTCGGCGGTGACCGTGCCAGAGAAGCTCCCCTCTAAGCCTTCTAGGGGTGGCAAGACGGCAGCTTCGGCCTCGGCGATGAGGCGATCTTGCAGGGCTTGCACCTCGGCAAAGCGTCGCAGTTGATCGAGGAAGCTGGCGTCGCGATCCCCCACTTGGCTGGTGCCAAGACTGGCTAAGTCGGTGGCGGTGGTAGGCCGGAACCAGTCGGGTGGTTGCAGCAGATTGGCTCGAAAGTCCGACAGTTCAAAAATTTTAAGGGTTAGCAAAATGTCTTGGATCTGGGCGTTGTCTACCACCAGTTCGCCGTTGACCTGTTGGGAACCATCGAGGGCATAGGTGCCGCTGAGCAGATAGCGGCTGTTCTCGGAGGCGGTGATTAGTTCTCCGCCTACCAAGCTCACGAGTTGGTTGGCGTAGCGCAGGGTGCCGCGCAGTCGTCCGTAGCGCACCTCTAAAGGAGCAGAGTTTTCGGAATCTGGGCCGCGGCCTAGGGCGGCAGTCTCGTCGGGATCAATGGGCTGCACCTGGGGAAGGGTGATGTAGCCCAGCCCTGGATTGACAATGTCGAACTGGGCTTGGAGATTGGGTTCGCGCCAGTTGCCGCTGATCACCGCCGACTCGACGGTGCCGCTGACGGTGCCTATGCCCGCCACGCCGTCTTGGGGCAACCGCAGGTCATCGAGGGGAAGATTAGTGAGGGTAGCAAAGAGATCGCTGCCCTGAAGATGACCGTCGGCCAGGGTGGGGCCACGGCGCAGGGTAAATTTTAGGTCGTAGGGGGCTTGCTGACTGGTGGCCAGGATTTGATCCCCCGTGTCCCGCTGGCTGGGGTCACGCAGATCCACCGTGAACCCTTGCCGTTGGTCGTAGAACACTGGCCCGGTCATGGGGGTGGCAAAGGCCAGTTCCCCCAGGGAAAGGTTGTCTAGGCGGGCATCTCCGGTCAGGCGCAGGGTGCCCAGACCTCCTGTCAAGCGGCCCTCAAAGCCGCCCAAGCCCCCCACGGGCAACACCTGGCCCGGAATCGGCAGCGCCGCCAGGTTTACCCCGTTGGCGGTGAGGTTGAGATCCACACTGGCCAGCCCCGGTGCCCCCGTTCCCCGCAACTGCGGCGTTACTGTGCCGTTGGCCCGCAGCCCCGCCGTGCTGGCCTGATTCACCTGCACCGACTGCCCATCCCAGGCTAAATCGGCTCTTAGGGGTTCGCGCACCGCCGCCAGTTGGGGGGCAAAGGCCGCTGCCGAGGCCAGTCCGTCGGACAGCACCACATGGCCCTGTCCTCGCACCGTTTCCAACGAGGGGGATTGTAGCGGGCCAGACAATGCAAACTGGCCGCTGCCCGTGCCCTGCAAAGGCGGGGAAAAGGCCGCCAGGGGAAGCTGATGCCCCACCACATTGGCCTGCCATTGGCCCTGGGCAACCCTTGCTCGACCATTCACCACGCCCCCCGCCGCCAGCACCGCCTGGGCCACCGCTTGCCCCTCCATGCTGGTCAGCGCATTATTGCCTAGGGTGCCGCGCAGTTCGCCTCGGCCATTGATTTCTCCGGCCACCGTTGACCCTAGGGCCGCCAGCGACACCCCCGTGGCCCGTAGATCCGCCTGCCAGCGCCGATTCTCTAGGCCCAGGGTGCCCGCTCCGGCCACGGTGCCCCCCGCCACCTGCACAAAGGTATCGGTAAAGGTGAGGGTTTGGTTGGCCCAATCCACCCGACCCTGTGCCGGATAGGTGGCCAAGGGTGCCCGCCAGCGAGCTTGCCCCACCAGTTGATCCACAGGCCCCGTCAAATTGGCCTCAAAGGACACTGGGCCAAGGGTAACGGCATCCGGGAGGCCGTAGGGTTGGGCGAGGGCATCTGCCGGTAGCCGATCCCCCACGAGGGCCAAGGATAGCCGACCAGGATCCCCCAAGGCCCACAGCCCCCTCCCCGTCAGACTTCCGCCCGCCTGGGGCACCACTCGGATGTTGTCAATGGTCAGCGTTGCCCCCTGGCTTGAGCCCTGGGTTTCACCTCGAAAGGTGGCTTGGGCCTGCACCTCGGCAAGGGCCACCTGGTCAACCGTCACCGGGCCTTGGGCGATGAGTTCCGTCGTCATGACCGGTTGAGCCAAGGTGCCAGCCACCGCCACCTCCGCCACAAAGGTGCCCGCCGCTGCCACGGGCAGTTCTATCTCAAACAGATTGGTTATTTGGGCCACGGTGAAGGGGTTAACCCGCCCTGCGAAGTCGTAACCACCGTCTAAATCGAGGGTGCCCCCGGCTTGGGCCGTGAGGTCGCCCAGGGAAGCGGTGACATTCTCAAAGGCGACGGTACGCCCCTGAAGCCGCACATCGCCCTGGAGATTCTCCACAGGCTGCAACACCCCAGGGGCAATGATGGTGCCCCCCTCAAACCGGGCGCTACCCTTGTAGGTGGGTGGGTCTTCCCCCAGGACAACGTCCACCGTACCGCTCACGGTGCCGCTAGAGACTTGGATGGGCAGCGGTTCCTCTAAAAACGACTCGACCAGGGGAACCAGATCTAGGGCCGTGAGGTCTTGGGCGCGAAGGTTGACCTTGGCACGGAGGGACTGCGCCCAGGCGGGGGCTTCCTGCGCCCAGGCGGGGGCTAGGCCCGTCAGCCATTGCCGCACGGCCTGAAAAGCCGTGGGATATGGGGTGGTGGAAGGCTGGGGGGTGACGGCCTCAGCGGTGCTAGTTCCAGGGAATCGGCTACCGTGGGAAGGGTTCCCTGGGGACGCAGCTTCTGGGGCCGTGGTGCCTGGGGAAGTTGCCGCTGGTAGGGGTAACTGCACCGACCCCTTAGCCTGGGTTGAGCCCCCCGCCACTGAGGTACCGCTGATTTCAAAGTCGAGTTCCTGAATCCTGGGCTGTCGGCCTGCGGGCAACCCCGCCGTTCCCAAAATAAACTTGACCTGGCCCTGAACCTCGGTGAGTTCTATGCGGGGGGCGGCCTTGGGTTGATCCTGAGCGTTTTGTCCCTGAATCGTTTGATTCTGGGCATTTTGCCCTTGGGGATTGTCTTGGTTTTGACCATTCTCCCCCTGGGCGCTGCGCCGATTATAGGGCACCATCACCACCCGGCTATTCCGCAGGCGCACCGTGCCTGGCTGCACATTAATCCAAGGGTCACGGTCGGTGTCATCCCGTTCTAGCAAATCGAGATCCAGGGCTACCCACTGACCGTCGGCGTCTTGTTCCAGGTACAACTCGGCGGCGTCCACTACGACGTTTAGAATCAGCTCGCGTCGCCGCAAATCCCAAAGATTAAGGGCCACATCCACCGACTGAACGGACAGGGAATCAGCATCGGTGGCGGTGGCCGGAATTTGAGATGGCCCCACCCGCACCCCCGATAGGGTCAGCCGTTCCACCTCACCCAGTTCCACCGGGCGGTTCAGAGCTTCCGTGAGTTCGGCCTCCAGCCAGGGCGTCAGATTGCCCTGGAGCCACACCCAGCCTCGCCAAGCGGCCCCTGCTCCCACCAGCAGTAGGGCCGCCCCTGCCACCGCACTCACCCCTAGCCAACGCAGCCCAGGGCGAGATGGCGGTTCTTGGTGGCCTGTTTGTTTTGGTTGCGGATCCTGTGAATCAGCCATATCTGTCTTGCTCACCCCTCGCGCACACCACACACCACGAAACACCCAACAGTGTAATGAACTCCCGCCGTTATGCCTATCCACCCTAAGGTTCTGTCATACCCGCCCTAGGTACAATGCCTCTGGCTAGCTACCGTACTAATGATGTAACGTCCCCTGATAGCCCCGTGCCCATGCGATCTTAGTCTTGGATGACTTGGATAACCTGTGCAGTGCTGTTGACCACAGGTGGCCAAGCCGACGGGCCTGCCCCCTGCCGATCCACCGATAGCCCTGCCCCTGCCCACGGTGAAGCCCCTCACCTTGACCCGCTAAAATAGGCGATGTCCAAGGGGTACTCCACTGGCATAAGAATCGCGGGATCGAGTAGATCCATGGCATCGGTTCTCCACGGCGTAGATTTATCGTGGGGATCTAAGTGGATCTATTGCGTGGGTTCATGGCGTGAATCTTTGCATAGATCTTGCGTGGATTGATGAGATCGGGCTCATCGAGTGGAATATTAATCTAGCGGCCCAAATGGCATCAAAGACTGAGCTAAGGGAACGCTGTGGTTAGATTGACAGGGGAGACCCCCGATTCAACTGTATGGGTAGGGTAGCTATGGTGGTATACGTGCTGTTGTTCAATGCTCGCACCGAAAATGAGGGCATTCATACCCTTAGGGTTGAGGGTGGCCAGGACGTGGTGCTGATGTTTGAAAACGAAGACGACGCCACCCGTTTTGCCCTTTTGCTCGAAGCCCAGGACTTCCCAGAAGCTACGGTGGAGGGGATGGATCAGGAGGATATTGAAGCCTTTTGCGACAGTGCAGGCTACGACTGCAAGCTGGTGCCTGAAGGTTCCCTTGCCATTCCCCCCGAAGGTCGAGTCGATGAACTGGATTGGGATCCTAACGCACCGCCCACCCCAGCCTCCGACGGTGATACTCCCAGCCTGTCCCAGGCTGAGCTAGATCGTCTGCGCCAACAATTCGAGAATCTGCTATAGCCGCCCAAACGCCTGCATCGCCCCTTCACCCACTGCCCCTAGAGATAGCCCATGGGGTTGACCAGGTTGCCGCCCTGGCGCACTTCAAAATGCAGGTGTGGCCCGGTAGAAAGGCCCGTAGACCCCACTGCCGCAATGGCTTGTCCTTGCTGCACCGCCTGCCCCTCCCGCACAAACAGGCGACTAGCATGGGCATAGAGGGTGGTGAGACCGCCGCCATGGTCGATAATCACCGCCTGACCATAGCCCCCATACCAGCCCGAGAAAATCACCTGGCCAGAGTCGGCGGCGAAGATGGTGCTGCCCTGGGGTGCAGCAAAATCAACTCCGCCATGGAAGCGGCTATAGCCAAGGATGGGGTGCATCCGGTTACCAAAACCGCTGGAAATCCGGGCATTGGCCGGAAACACAAACCGCCCCGTACCTCGCACCGCCCCCGACTGCGCCGCCAACTTTTGGCGAATAAGGTTGGCAATTTGGTCAGAATCCCGGGCAAGCTGGGCCTCTGCCGCCTCTAGGGCCGACCGTCGATCCCGCAGACGGGCAATGAGCTGACGTTCTTCGCTGGCCTCGGCTTCGTACTGTTGTTTTTGGGAAAGCAACTGCTGCCGCAGCAGGGCGACCTGATTTCTTTGGTCTTCCACCGCTACCTTTTGCTGTTGAATGGCGTCGGCCTTAACCTTGAGGTCGTGCAGCACCTGTCGATCTGCTCCGTAGACCCGCTTCAGTTGGTATTGCCGATCGAGAAACTCGTTGAGGTCTTGGCTTTGCAACAGCACCGCCCAGCCCTCGCTGCCCTGCTGCCGCTGAAGAAACTGAAGCCGCGCCACCGTCGCCATTCTCACATTTTCATAGTCGGCTTCGGCCTGCTGAAGGGCCGCCTCCAACCGTTGTAAACTCTTCTCGGCCTGGGCGAGGCGATCTTCAGTTTCGGTAATTTGGTTGGCGGTATAAACAATGCTGCGCTCTAGGGTTTGCAGGTTGTTTTCCGACGTGCTTTGCCGCCCCTCTAGTTCGGTTTGCTGATCCTGAAGCTGCTGGCGTTGTTGTTCTAAGGTTTGTCGCCGTTGCTCCAGTTCCTGCACCGATTGGGCCACTAGCCCCCAATTGGCCCCTGGGTTCTCCTGGGCCATGACCCGCCCCAGACCAAACCAGACTAGACACACTATCACACAGGCCACCCCACCCCACCACCACCGCCGTGGGGGAAAACAGCTACGCGGCATCCGCCGTCGAGGTTGGCCCTGTCTCGTCATCCTAGGTTTCACCGTTACCCTTTCTATGACTGTTTAGCCTGTGCTGTGGCCTGGGGATGGGGCAATTCCCCCAAGTTCCCCGTTCCCAGCCCCCGGCCAAAGGGCGTTTTGATTCTAGTTCGCCTTGGCACAGAGGGGGGAGGGGAAGACCCTAGCTGACCAGCAGCGTCCCCAGGGCTACACTACCAAAGGCAAAAATGGCCGCCCCAGCCAAACGATTTACCCAGATTAGCCGAGTTGGGGTGAGGTGCGGTCTAAAAAACGTAACCCCCCAACTGAGGCACACCCACCACAGGGCCGATCCTATAAAAACGCCCAGCACCAACGCCAGTGCCCCGCCCGGTTCAGGCGTACCTAGCCCCGCAAACATAACAAAAAATGACAGAATCGTAGCAGGGTTGGTCAGCGTCAGCAAAAACGTGGAGCCATAGGCCCCCAGTAGCCCTCGCCCCGTCGGAGGGGCGGCTTCGGTGGCGGGGGCTGTTCGGGCAGTGGCCCAGCCCAGATAGCACAGAAACAGTCCTCCCAAGAGCGTGAAAAGCTGCGCCTGTGCCATCAACACATCGGCTAACGCCGTCAGGCCCAAGCCCGCAATGCCGCCATAGAGACCATCCGCTGTGGCCGCTCCTAGCCCCGTCGCCAGTCCCACCCATTGCCCCTGGGTGAGGGATCGCCGAATACACAACAACCCAATTGGCCCCACCGGAGCGGCAATCGCCAGCCCCAGGCCCATCCCCTTCAATACCGTCATCCACCCTGTCATTGCCCCGGTTCCCACCTATCCACCCTGCCCAACGTCTACGGATTCTATGCATATTCTGCTCATTCACGGCCTTGCCCGTACATCTCTATCCTTGGTTCTGCTAGAACGTCGTCTGCGCCAGGCCGGACACCACACCGAATCCTTCAGCTACTTTGCCTTTGCCGAAGATTTTGATGCCATTGCCCAACGCCTTCACCATCGCCTGCAAGCCTTGGCCCGCCGTGGCCCCTACGGTGTGGTTGGGCATTCCCTCGGTGGGGTGCTCACCCGTGCGGCCCTAGGACTGGGCCAAGTCTCCGATCTACCGCGCCAGGTGGTGATGCTGGGCACCCCTAACCAACCCCCTCGGTTGGCCTCCCTAGCCTGGAAGCTGTGGCCCTTTCAGTGGTTTACGGGGCAATGTGGGCGTAATCTCACCTGTGAGCGGTTCTATGGGAAATTACCGCTTTTGCCCAGCCCCTACACCATTGTGGCCGGAACCGGTGGCCCCATCGGCCCCCTCAGCCCCTTTGGGGAGGAGGTCAATGACGGCATTGTTGCCCTCTCAGAAACCTACATGACACCCCAAGACACCATTGTGCAGGTGCCCGCTTGGCACACGTTTATGATGAACCATCCCCAGGTGCAGGATATTGTGCTGAAGGCCATGGCTGAACCGTTAACGGTTTGACGGAGCGATGCATCCTCCCACTGCCAGCCATCAAGTCCTGGCCCCTAAGGCTGGGAGGGCTGGGCTAAAAGTCATGGAACCGTGACGGGAGCGAGATGGGTTATCCCTCCGCTGGCGACGGTCCGTAGCGCCCAAGGGCTTATTCCTAGGGGAATGGCGGTTTTTCGACGAGTGGTGGATTGGAAACGGTGTTAGGGATTGCCAACATCAAGGTAGAACTATCAAATAGGAGGTTTAGAATATAGCGTTGCCCTTTGTTGAGGGTTGCGCTTTATCCTTTGGCTTTCGATGTTTTGCGGTGGCTATGGTCTTGGCCCGTGACGTTAATCGCCGCCTGTCTTCCGTGGTAGTTCAGCTTTAGTTCAGCATCACCCCTATGACTTCCGACCTTCGCTTTCTCATGTGTTCGCCTCAGTATTACGAGGTGGATTATGTAATCAATCCCTGGATGGAGGGCAACGTTCACAAATCCTCCCTAGAACGCGCCCAGGAGCAGTGGCACGGGCTGTACCAAAAAATTTCTGAACGAGCCAATGTGGATTTGGTCAAACCTCAGCCCGGTTGGCCGGATATGGTATTCACCGCCAATGCCGGGTTGATTTTGGGCGATCAGGTGGTGCTGAGCCGATTCCTCCACCCCGAACGCCAGGGCGAAGAGCCGTTCTTTAAAGAGTGGTTCGAGGCCCAGGGCCACACCGTCCACGTTCTGCCCCCCGACCTCCCCTTTGAGGGCGCTGGCGATGCCCTACTCGACCGAGAAGGACGCTGGCTGTGGGCGGGCTATGGCTTCCGCACCGAGCTAGATTCCCATGCCCTAGTGGCGGAATGGCTGGGGATCGAGGTGCTGTCCCTGCACCTGATGGATGAGCGCTTCTACCATTTAGATACCTGCTTCTGCCCCCTCACGGGCGGCTATTTGCTGTACTATCCTCCGGCCTTCGATTCCTACTCCAACCGTTTGATTGAAATGCGGGTACCCGCCGAAAAGCGCATCGCCATCGACGAACCCGACGCCATCAACTTCGCCTGCAACGCCGTCAACATCGGCCAGACGGTGATCATGAACCAGACCAGCGACGACCTGAAGGCCAAGCTGGCGGCGGTGGGCTTTGAGGTCGTAGAAACGCCCCTCACCGAGTTTCTCAAGGCAGGCGGTGCGGCCAAGTGCCTCACTCTGCGCGTCAACGAACCCGTCCACCCCGAACCCACGGGCCTGGGCGGCATCATCTCCCGCACCGTCACCATGACCGGGCACCTGCTCGATTCTGGCCTGGTGAACCGGGCGCTGGATCGCGTGGTGGAAGGGGGCGGCAGCTTCCAAGTGCTCAAGTTTGACCTGGGCGAACAGCGCCAAAGCATCTCCACGGCAGATATCCGCGTCTCCGCCCCCAGCCAGGAGGTGATGGATGAGATCATGGCCCAGCTCATCGATCTCGGTGCCGTGGCTCCGCCAGAAGAAGAGATCGACGCTCGGTTGGTACCCATCACCCAGGCCGGAGTCGCCCCCGACGATTTCTATAGTTCCACCATTTACCCCACCGAGGTTCGCATCTGCGGCCAGTGGGTGCGGGTGCAGAACCAGCGCATGGACGGCGTGATTGTAGTCAACTGCGTGCCCCAGCCCAGCGCTGTGTGTAAGCTGCTGCGCGATTTGGAAGTAGACGACCAAGTCATCGTCGGCTACGACGGCATTCGCAGTGTGCGCAGTACCGTCGATCGCAGCCGCACCGCCCACCAGCAAGAGGAATTCAGCTTCATGGGTTCCGGCGTCTCCAGCGAACGGCGGGTGGAACTGATTGTGGAACAGGTGGCCTGGGAACTACGCCGCCTGCGGGATCAGGGCGGTAAGGCCGTCGTCGTGGCTGGCCCTGTGGTCATCCACACCGGGGGCGGCGAACACCTATCTCGCCTGATCCGCGAGGGCTATATCCAGGGCCTCCTAGGCGGCAACGCCATTGCCGTCCACGACATCGAGCAGGCCATGCTGGGCACCTCCCTCGGCGTCGATATGAAACAGGGCACCTCGGTGCGGGGGGGGCACCGTCACCATCTGCGGGCGATCAACACCATTCGCCGCTGCGGCAGCATTGCCAACGCCGTAGAGCAGGGCGTGCTCACCAAGGGCGTGTTCTACGAATGCGTGAAGCACAACGTGCCCTTCTCCCTGGCGGGCTCCATCCGCGATGACGGCCCCCTGCCCGACACCAAAATGGATCTCATCGAAGCCCAATCCGACTACGCCCGCCTGATCGAAGGCTGCGACATGATCCTGATGTTCTCCACCATGCTCCACTCCATCGGTGTGGGCAACATGACCCCCGCTGGCGTCAAGATGGTCTGCGTAGACATTAACCCCGCCGTAGTCACCAAACTGGCCGACCGGGGTTCCCTCGAATCCACCGGGGTGGTCACCGATGTGGGTCTGTTCCTCAGCCTTCTGGTGAAGCAACTGGATCGCCTGACCCAGCCCCACGTGGTGGCGTAACCTGCCTTGGCCTAATCGCCTCACGGATCTGGCGACTGACCAACCCTGCCAGAACCCAGATCTGTCAGAGGCTCAGGAGACCTGGCCCCTACATTATCCCCATGCGGTAGGGGCGCGGTTGCCGCACCCGGTGCAGAATCTATCAGTTGACCAGCCCGTATATCGATCCTTAACCGCTGAAACTGAACGCCTAGCCTAGAATGTCCTAAGTTAGGCTATCTAGCTTAGCGGTTAAGTTTTTTCGATTGATTTGTTACTTCCCTATGGCTGTGTGGGTACCCTAGCCTGACGTACTTCAGGCTGGACAAAACACCTCCATGGATCAAAGTGAGCTACAAAAAAAGCATTTTGCTGCCCTGAAAGAGAAATACCAGGTTAGCGCTCTTAAGACCGCTGCTTCTAGCAATTTTCTATATTTTGTACTAAGAAAAGCCGAGCTAGGCATCAAAATTACAGGTTTGGAAAAGCAATGGATGCTTAAAAACGGTCTTTTTGAAACGACTGAAATGATCGCGGTACAGGAATATCAGGCATTAGATCAAGATCGCCTCGAAGATGATCTGTCAAACTTGAAATCTAGATACAAAGTCCCAGAGAATGTTAAAATTCCTATCGTTAGTCCAATTTACTCCATTCTTTGGAGAGTAGACTCTGGCGAGATTCCTGGAGATTCAGAAGTTAACTTTCTTCCAGGGTAAGCGCAAGAAAAGTATCGCGGAATTGTGCTAGGTTGCGAGACCTGCGGCAAGGACAGTGAGCATGTAGTCAGGACTCATTGAGGCCCGCTTCGCCTTTTGTTTAAGACTGCACTTTTTCG
>QLAH01000340.1_pt1 | contig 29151 bp, 26 predicted proteins | sample 4693081 | NCBI WGS metagenome assembly QLAH01 (sample SAMN09425401, study PRJNA476045) | Lake water metagenome, whole genome shotgun sequencing project. | reverse complement strand
CGGGGGGGGGGGATTGCAGTATGTTCGCGACAACGCCGCGCGCACGCCGTTCGCGCGCGGCTTCGTTGAACCGCGCCACTCAAGCCTCCCCGAACGGAGATAGCCATGCCATTGCCATCGCTCTTCCCTGCGCACCTGTCCTCGTCTCGCGCTCGGCTGCGACCGGGTGCTCCGCTCGGCTCCATCCGGCGCGCCGCTGCGTTCGCCTTCGAGTCCACGGCTCATCTGGTGACCTTGCGCATCTGGATGGCCCGCATGGGATATTCTCCTCGCATCGCGGCTGCGATGGTGGCCTTTGCAGGCATCGCCATCGTCTCGGCAAGTGGCGCGTTGGCCCAAAGCTGTAAGTGGGAAGCCCCGCAGATGTGCTCGCAGTGGCTTTGGGAGGAGACCAATGGCGGAATCCCCATCCACCTCGAGTGTCCAGCCGGAAACATGACCTGCATTCCGCTCGTCAGGAATGACATGAAGGTGAACGGGTACAAGCTTCAAGGGTACGGCTGGCATGCTCTTGCGAATAACTTCCCGAGTCCGGGCCGCATCGTCGTCCAACTACCAATGGGCTGCGCGTGCGATGTAGGCGGTTTCGACTGCGTCTGCGTTCACGACGCTCCTCAGGAGATCCCCTGTCCGAATCTGGCCAATCCATTAACAGGTGTCAATTGCCCATGAACATGACGATCCTCTCGTTTGTGGTCGCGCTGCTCGTGTCGGCGGCTTCACCGCCCGCAATGGCCCAAGAGCACCCGTCGTTCCGTCGGTTCGGATTCGACCCCAACCCCGAGCTGGGAGCCAGGATCGCTGTCGCGATGCCCAATGAGGTCACGACAGTCGATGTCGAGCACTGGATCTCAGTGCTGGAGCTGGGTCCAGAAGCCGCCGCAACCCTTCGAGCGGCGGTGGATGACTTCTACGGCTCGCGAACGCCCGAGATCGTCAAGGTCATTGAGCCCGTCGATCGCGCCGCGGTAGACCTCGCCCGCCGCGCCGCGCTTCAGCCTCTCATGAGGCTCCCGGATGCTCCCGAGGCCTTTCGTGAGTTGGTTCGCCTCCGGGATCGGGCTGTGAGTCGGTTGAATGCCCTCGAAGAGGAACTCTTCGCGCATGTGGGGCGCGCCGTGTCGCCAGACGCCCCCGAGGCGGTCGCCGATGTGATTCGGCAGTTGCGGAGACGAACGCGCCATGACCGTACGCCGCCTGGACTTCCGATGGCGAGTGTCGACCTGCGCGCCGTTGAGATGGCGCTCGACAGAGAGTCCCGGATCGAGATCCTCGACAGAGAGGCGTGGCGCGCGGCGCGCCTGAGCTACGACTTCGAGTTGGCCACTCTGCACGAGAGGCGGGTGCGACTTGCTCTTGACATGAGAAGCGAGGACTTGAGGAACTTCCGAGACTCGAACTACGATCTAAATGCGCTCGTCGAGCATCGCACGAAGCGCAATCATCGTGAGCTCGCCGTCGAGCGTTCGATCATCGCCGCCAACCGCCGCTGGGCCGATGCGTTCGCGGAGGCGATGTCGCCTGTCGATGCCGAACGATGGCGAGATGCCGTACGAGCAGCGACCTATCCGTCGCTGTATCCGAACCCGTTGGACCTGCGCCCCCTCGCCCAAGCGGTGGAGGGGCTGGGCGTTTCCGACTCGGAAGTTGAATTGGAGGCCTTGAGGCAGACGCTCGTTCGCGAGATTGCCCGAGTTGCATCGATGGAGCCGGCGGCCGAGTCGGAGGTTGTCGCCGTCGCGGTCTCGGAATCCCGCGGCATGGTCGTTCAAGGTCTCGGGGGAGGGCTGAGGAAAAGGCTGGAAGAGAGCATCGCTCGCCTCCAGCGGGAGCGGTGCGAGTCCGCGGCCCGTGCCGTGGAGGCGTGCAAGGCGACGCCACAGGCGAGGGACATGCCTGAGCTCTCGGCGCTGATCTCCGCGATGGAGCTTCATTGCGGCAACGACGGCGGGAACGGCAGCGCGAACCCGCCCCAGAGCGCCGCGAACTCCGATCGATAGCTCGATCCGACGGTGACGCACGGAGTCGCTGAGACGACTTGAAGCCGCTTGGACCCGCGCCGCTCAGAGCGCGTGCACGGCTCGGGGTTCGGCTACATTGCGCCGATGCCCGTGATCCTGCAGCCAGATTCCGCTGCGATCGCGCAGTGCGCAGAGCGCCTGCGCCAAGGGCACGCCGTGGCCTTCCCCACGGAGACCGTGTACGGCCTCGGCTGCGACTCGACGAGCGAGCCCGCGGTCGCGGAGGTCTATCGCCTCAAGCAGCGCCCCTCGTCGAACCCGCTCATCGCGCATGTCCTCGACGCGGCGATGGCGAAGCGCACCGTGATCGGCTGGGATGTCCGCGCGCAGAAGCTCGCGGAGGCCTTCTGGCCGGGGCCGCTCGCGATCATCCTCCCCCGCCGCAGCGAGATCTGCGCCGCGAGCGTCGGCGGCCGCACCACGGTCGCCGTGCGCGCGCCGTCGCACGCCGTGGCGCGCGCCCTCATCGAGGCCTTCGGCGGGCCGATCTCCGCGCCGAGCGCGAACCGCTCGGGACACATCTCGCCGACGACCGCCGCGCATGTGGCGGAGGACTTCCCGGACGAGCCGACGCTTCTCGTCCTCGACGGCGGACCGTGCGAGGTCGGCCTCGAGTCGACCGTGATCGACCTCTCCCGCGCGCGGCCGACGGTGCTTCGCCTCGGCGCGATCGACGCCGCGGAGCTCGAGGAAGCGCTCGGCACGCAGGTCTTCGTGACGGACCCCGGGGTCCGGGGCGCGAGCCCGGGCACGAGCCCGTCGCACTACGCGCCGCACACGCCTGCGGAACTCGTCGAGGAAGGCGCGCTCGCGGCGCGGCTCAAGAGCGAGCCGTCGCCCGTCGCGGTGCTTGCCTTCGCGGGTACACCCGTCGAGGCGCCGCATGAACTCTTCGCGCTTCCGCGGCACGCGAGCGCCTATGCGCAGATGCTCTACGCGACGATGCGACGCGCGGACGCCGCTGGTGCGCCGCGCATCCTGATCGTGCCGCCGGGCGACAAGGGCGCGCTGTGGGACGCCGTGCGCGACAGGCTCCGCCGCGCCACGGCGCGACGGCCCTCGCAGCGGGGCTGAACGCGCACCGCCCGTCGCGCGCTTCACATCACTCGTCCGTCGTCGTCGGAGTCTCGTCGATCTCGATGCGCTTCTGCTCGAGGCCCGTGCCCATAGCGCGGGCGAGCTCCGCGAGCGCGTTCTGGTATCCGACGAGCGACGCGAAGTACTGGTCCTCCGCGACCGCGAGCCCGTTCTGCAGCTGGAACTTGAGCTGCAGGAACTCGGGCGTGAGCGCGGCGAGCGTCTTCTCGTCGACGAGGAGCGCGCGCAGGTTCTCCGCCTGCGCGAGGCGGAAGACGCGGTTCTGCTCGACGAGCTGGCGGTAGGACACGCAGTCGGTGAGCGCGTTCTTGACGGCGAGCACCGTCGACTGGACGGCGCGCTCGTAGTCGACCGCGGCCTGCGAGCGGCGCAGGCGCGCCTGGCGGTAGGCGCTCTCTGCGGCCCTGTTCCCGAGCGCCTGGCTGAAGCGGAGCCCCGCTGCGTAGTTCACGAAGTCGCCCGCCGCGATGTCGGAGTAGCTGTCGCCGAAGTCGTCGCGCAGCCCGAACCACGAGATCTCCGCCGCGAGGTCGAGCTGCGGCAGGCGCCCGTCGTCGGCCACGGCCACGCCGACGGAGGCGCTGTCGATCGCGACGAGCGCCTGCTGGATCGACGGCGCGCGCGCGATCGCAGTCTCGATCGCCTTGCGGAGGTCGGCTGTGAACGGAGCGTCGCTCGGCGCGTCCGCCGGAACGACATCGGCCTCGCCGCCGAGCGGGAGCGCGGGGTCGTTGATGATCGCCTTCAGCGCATTGCCCGCCTCGCTGAGGCGGCGGCGCGACTCGAGGACGACGGACTTGCGCGCCTCGACCGTGGCGACCGCGTTCGCATACTCGGCGAGCGTGGCGTCGAACTCGCGGCGCTTCGCGAGGACATCGCGCACCTCCTCGCCGACCGTGACGAGCCACTCCGCGCTCACAAGCCGCGCCCGCGCGCTCACGAGCGCCCAGTAGGCTTGCTCGGTGCGCGCCACGATGTCGAGAAGCTGCGCGCGCAGCGCCTCGCGGGCCACGCTGTCCCTGTTCTGGGCGAGACGGATCTCGGCGAGGGCAGTCTCCGTGCCGAAACCGCGCAGGAGCGGCTGCGTGAGCCCGAGCGCGACGGCGCTCGACCACGCGGGATCGGGCGTGTAGAGATCGCTGTCGAGGTTGTCGACGCGCGACGAGCGCGCCGTGAGCGAGAGCGTGCCGCCCGACTCGAGCGCGCGGCTGACGCCCGCGTCGAAGGACCAGTTGCGCTGGTTCGTGACATTCGGGATCACCGTCGAACCAGAGCCAGAGCCCGAGAAGAGGATGCCGACCGACGGCTGGTCGATGCGGTCGAACCCCGCGCCTGCGCCGACGACCCAGTCGAAGGCTGCCTCCGCGCGCTCGATGTCCGCCGCCGTGATCGACTTCCCGATGCGCGCCGTCTCGATGTCGAGGTTGTTGCGCACGGCCGCGAGGACGGCCGCCTCGAGCGTGAGCAGGACGCGGCTCGGCGTCTCGCCCGTCAGCGGCACGGTGCCCGAGATCGTCGAGCCGAGCGCGGCCGACTGCGGGCCCATCGCGCGAAGCTCGTCGCGCCGCGCCTCGAGCATGCGGTCGATGGCGCTCTCCGTCGGGCCGGCGACGGAGGCGAGCGCCGTCTCGACGCCCGCGACCTGCCGTTCCGCGCCCGACTTGATGAGCGCGGAAAGCCGCTCCGAACTCGGGTATTCGACGGGGCTTGCGAGCGGCGACTTGCAGGCGGTCGGCGCAAGCGCAGCGATCGAGGCGAGTGCCGCGAGCGACGCGCGGACGAATGGACGGAACGCACGGGCGGAAGACGACATGGGACGCGGATGGTAGCCGCGATCGCGGCTTCCCTCCGCGGCGCGGGGGCTCGGATGGCGCTGCAGAAAACCTGCGATTTTCCGCCGCCCACGCGCGAGTCATTTCGATACGATCCTCTCCATGAACCGCAGTGTTTCCGCCGTGTTCGCCGCCACTGGCGCGGCTGCCGTCCTCATTCCGTTCGCGTTCGCCTCTGCGGCGCTTGCGCAGTCGTCGCCCACGCCGACGCGGCCGACGCCCGAAGCGCGCCAGACCGCGCGCACCTCGTACGACGCGACCATCACCGTCGAGTCGACGCTCGTGCGCGCTGCACCAAGCGTCGACAGCGGCTACGCGTTCGGCGGACTTCGCCAAGGCGCGACCGTGCGCGTCGTCGAGGAGCAGGTCGGCTGGGTCGCCATCGAACTCACGGGCGAGGCGTTCAACGGCTGGTTCGGCTATGTGCAGGCCGGCCCAGGCATCACGCCGAGCGCCGACGGAAGCACGCTGCGCGTCGCGTCGCGCGCGCAGGTCAGCGCGCCGAACGCGGAGGCCGACTGGAGCCCCGAGAGCAGCTGGAAGGCGATCGGATTCCTCGTTGCGAACGACGAGGTTCCGCTTCTCGGCGAAGTGAAGGGCCAGCGCGACACCTACTACAAGGTTGCACTCGGCCCAAAGATGACCGGCTGGGTGAGCGCGAGCGCCGTGACGCGCGCGGCCGCCGCGGAGGCTCCCCCCGCGACGACCGAACCATCCACGACGCCTGAAGTCGTCCCAAGCGATGCGCCCGTGACCGAAGAGGGCGAGCCCGTCTCGACCGAGGCGGGCACCGCGCCCACGCTCGAGTCGCAACCTGTGGCACCAGTCACGCCCCCCGCCGCGACCACCGAAGAGGCGCGCCGCGCGGCGGTCGCGCGCGCGAACCGCGTGCGCTTCAGCGATGTCGACGCCGTGTGGAAGCGCGTCTCGCGCGAGCCCGTCGAGAACGCGGAGCTCGAGCAGCTGCGCGAGCGCTTCCTCGCACTGGCCGAGGACACGGCGACCCCGCGCAGCGAGGCGATCGCTGCCACGCGCCGCGCAGAGCAGATCGGCCTTCGCGTCGAGGTGCAGCGCTCGCTTCTCGAGATCGCCGCCCTCAAGGCGAAGACGAACGCGGACATCCGCGGCGTCGCCGACCTCGAGCTTGCCATGCGCACGCGCCAGCCGTGGGACGCGGTCGGTCGCCTGAACGCCTCGAGCGTCTACAACGGCGAGCGCCTCCCGCTTCTCTACCGCCTTCAGGACCAGGGAACGGGTCAGACGATCGCGTACCTCCTGCCCACGCAGGAGTTCGACCTTCCGTCGATGCTTGGCCTCCTCGTCGGCGTCAAGGGACCGATCCGCTACGACGAGAGCCTGCGCCTCAACCTCGTGCAGCCGACGCTCGTCGGGCCGCTCTCGAGCACGGGCGGCGAATCGCAGCGCCCGACGCCCGTCACGGCCTCGGGCGACGATGCCGCGAAGCCCGAGTGACCATCGACGATTGCCGCTATACTGCGCGCTGTCGGGGCGTTAGCTCAACTGGGAGAGCGATGCCTTTGCAAGGCATAGGTTACCGGTTCGATCCCGGTACGCTCCATTCGACGCGAGGGCGCCTGCATCACTCGATGCGCAGGCGCCCTCGCTTCGCTTTGCGCCCCCTGCTTCCTCCCCCATGCCCCTCTGGCTCCACGCTGAACTGATTCCCGCCGTCGGCGACACGATCGCGCTCTCGCGCGACGAGGCGAGGCACGCGCTCGGCGCGCGCAGGCTCGGCGTGGGCGACGAGGTCGCGCTCTTCGATGGCCACGGTACGGTCGCCGAGGCGCGCCTCACGGGCGAGCGCGGGCGCGACGGTTTGCTCGCGGTCGAGGTCGTGTCGCGCCGCACGGAGCCGCGGCCCATGCCCGAGACCACGATCGCCTTCGCCGTTCCGAAGGGCGACCGGCTGTCCACGCTTCTCGACCTCGCGACGCAGGCGGGCGCAGCGCGGCTTGTTCCGATCGAGTGCGCGCGCAGCGTGGTCGACGCGGACAAGCTCGACCGCGGCGAGCGCTGGCAGCGCATCCTGCTCGAGTCGACCAAGGTCGCGAAGCGCGCATGGGCGCCTGAACTCGCGCAGGGCGGTGCGCTCTTCGAGGTCGCCGAGCGCGAACATGCCCGCGGCGCTGCGCTCGCGCTTGCGCACACGGCGGGTGGCGCGCCGATCCTCGCGTGGAGCGCTGCGCTCGACGCGGCTCGCCCGCGCACCGTCTTCATCGGCCCCGAGGGCGGCTTCGAGGACGCGGAGGTCGAGGCCATGCGCGCGCTTGGCGCTACGACCGTGTCGCTTGGGCCGCATGTGATGCGCGTCGAGACCGCAGCGATCGCAGCGGCCGTGCTGTTGGGCGCGTCAATCTGAGCGAGCACGGGTGCAACGCGGGCACGCTGCATCGCCGCAAGGCTCCATGTGCGCCGTGGCCGTTCCCTCGCCGACCGCGGCGAGCACCTCGCGCTCGATCGCGCTCGCGATGTCATGAGACTCCGCGACGGTCATGTCGCGCGGGACGCGTAGATGCATATCGACGAAGTGGATCCGCCCCTGGTGCCTGTGCCTGACCGACGCGAAGGAGCAGATCGGAGGCGACGCGCCCGTGCGGTGCGACTCGAGGATGGCCACGATGCGCTCGTGGTCCTCCCTGTCGGAGTAGCCGATGATCGAGGACACCGCAGCGATCGCGCCGCGCGACCCGACGACGAGCAGGAGGACGCCTACGCCGACCGCGACCGCCGTATCGATCCACTGCGCGCCCGTCAGCCAGACGAGCACGAGTCCGACCACGACCGCGAAGGTCGTCCAGAGGTCCGCGAGGAGATGCCGCCCGTCGCCGATGAGCGCGGCCGATCCCGTCTCGCGACCGACGCGCACGAGCAACCAGCCCGTGACGCCGTTGAGAACAGCGCTGGCGAGGACGAACGCAAGCCCGAGGTCGATCCGCTCGAGCGCCTCGCGCCCGCGCACGATCGTTCCCACGCAGTGGGTGAGGATCACCGCCCCCGCCGCCCCGACGAGCACGCCCTCCGCGGCCGCGCTCACGAACTCCATCGGGCCGTGGCCGTACGGATGCTCCTCGTCGGGAGGGCGCTCCGCGTAGGAGATCGCGAGATACGCGCCCACGGAGGCGATGATGTTCACGATGCTCTCGAGCGCATCCGAGAAGACGGCGTCGGAGCCCGTGAGAAGCCAGCCCGCGAGCTTGAGGCCGAAACCCGCGAAGCCGACCACGATGGCCCACCGCGCAGCACGGCGCGTGCGCGTGGCGATGCTCGGATCGGGAGCCCTCGTGGCCATGGCGGGACGGTACACGATCAAGGCGGCGGGAAGGGCTTCGGCACGAGCTGCTACGCGAGCGCCTCCTCGATCGACGCGTGCTCGAGGATCGCCCAGCCCGTCGGCCTGAAGAGCGGAAAGCGCCCCATGGTGCCGACGAGGACGCGCACATCCTCCGCGTCGAGAAGCCACTGCCGCGCGTCTTCCCTGCGCACGGCGCCAGGAGTCTGACGCCTGCACCACTCGAGCGTGAAGGCGCGCTCGCGCATGGCCCAGTGCCCGAGGTGCTCTGCGATCTCGGCCGCCTTGTTCGTGCAGATGGCGACTGCGCGCTCGAACTCGCTCGACTCGGCGAGCTCGAGCGCACGCTGGTCGCCCGAGCGCAGCGCGATGTTCGCGCCGAAGACGCTCCACCAGCCCCAGCCCTCGAGCATGGCCGGCGAACGCGGCATGGCGAGATCGACCGCTGCGTCGAGCCGCTCGACGATCTCGCGGACCGCGTCCTCCGCGGTCATGGTGCCCATCGCGACGCTCGCCTCGATCGCACCGCCGCGCGCGGTGTGCGCAAGGCCCTCGTACTGGTCGTCGCAGAACTCGTCTGCGAGCATCTCGTAAATGTCCGCCGCGCGCGTCAGGTCGCGCTCGGCCGCCTGCGCGAGCCGCACGCGCCCGCCGTCGCCCTCGTCGTGGCCGAGGAGCCGCCGCGCGCTCTGCCCGCGGATCGAGAGGCTGAACGCCTGCGCCACGCGCTCGAGCCGGCCTCGCGGCGGCGTCTCGTCGAAGCGCACGACGAGCGACGAACTGATCGCGCGCGCTTCCTCGAGGTTCCACAACGTGTAGCACGCGTTCGCGAGGTTCACGGTGAGCATCGTGCGCAGGTCCGCGCCGATCCGCTCCTCTGCAAGACCCTCGCGCACGCACTGGAGGACGCGCGGATAGCGCCCCATGCCGTCGTAGGCGCCCGACAGGCGGTTCGCGGCCATCGCGCGCTCGCGCGCCGTCGTCGCGCGCGCACGCATCTCGAGGCCGACGGCCTCCATCAGGGCGAAGTCGCAGGCGCGATGGGCATGCTGCGCATCGCCGTCGAGTTCCGCGAAGCTGCGGCCCGCGAGGTCCGGCACGCCGCGCACAGCCCCGGGATCCGCGAGGCTCTCCGCGACCTCGCCGATCTCCCACTCGAGCGCATCGGCAAGCCGTCCGATCAGGTCGAGCTTCGGGTTCCCCGTCACGGGCACGGCCCGCGACGGCTCGCGGCCGAGTGCCGTCGCGAGCTGCGTCGAGTTCCATCCGCGATAGACGCGCGCGAGCGCCATCATGCGGCCGATCCGTTCCCTCCGAGCCTGTTCCTTCAGCATCTCTCGCTCCTTTCTCGGCGGGCGAGACAGTGCCCGTCGCGAGAACGCGAAGATTGCCGCCCATGGAGACGACGACGCGCGAAGGCGACACTCGCCGCGCGAAACAGCGCGAAATCCCGGCGATCCGCCGATCGCGCACCCAGCCGTCAGCCCGCGGAGCGCGCGCCGCACCGTTCGTCCACACCCGTTCCACGCATCTCCCTGAGCACCGCATGCCCGCCGACATCCGAGCCCGCGCCGCGCACGACGACGCGCGCCACGGGCTTCTCGAGCGACAGGACCGCGATGCGTGCGCCGTCGACGAGCGCGGCGCCGCTTCCGTCGATCCACAGGAGTTCGACCACGCAGGGCGGAGGAGGCGGCACGGGGTTCAGCGGGTTCGCGCCGGGGTCTTCGGGGCGTGCGCGCGCGGGCACATCGATCGACGCAAGCAGCACGCCGCACTCGGCGCGCAGCTCGACCGCGCCAACCCCGACGAGCGCGTCGATCCGCACGCCGCGCGCGTCACGCGGCACGGCGCAGTTCCATCCGTCGATCTCGCCCGGCCGCCCGCGCGCCTCGCCGTCGCCGCAATGCCACGCATGCGCGCCGAGTTCCTCGAGCTCTGGCGCTCGGAACGCAACTTCGCACGCCCTGCCACCGTGCACCTGGAACGCAAGCAGACCAGACACGATGCCGTCGTACCACTCCGCGCACGCGACGCCGTTCACGCGCGTCCTGATGCGCGGGCCGATGCACTCGATCTCGTAGAGGTTCCACTCGCCCGGCCTGAACGCAGCCATCGCAGCGGGGTCGTCCTTGAGCGGCGCGAGCCAGCCGCGCCCACGCTCGTCGTAGACGCCGCCCGACCAACGGCGCTCCGTCGGGTCGACCTCGATCTGGAGGCCCGCGATCGTGCCGTCCTCTACCCTCGAGCGGATCTGGATCCCGGAGTTCATGCCTTCGCCGCGCGGAGATTCCGCGGAGCCGAGGCGCACCTCGACCGCGAGGCGGAAGTCGTGCAGTTCGCGCGGGCTCGCGAGGAACCCGTTGCGGGGAATGGGGCCCTTCCCGATGAGCGTCGGACCGAGGTCGCCGTCGGCGGGCGGCAGCACCTCGAACAGAGCGGCCCCGCCGACCACGCACCACTCCGCGGAGGGCATGGCGTCGAAGAGCGGGCGCATGCGCTCGGGCCGCGGTGCAGTGCAGCCCGCAAAGAGGGCGAGCGCGGCGACGAGGCATCCGAGCAGTGCCACCGTCTTCATGGACTCACCTCGCGTGGCGCGCGGCGCGCGATCGTCACGCCCTCCCTGTCGGCCTCGCGCTTCACGCGGCCGATCACGGCGACGAGATAGATCGGAAGCGTCCCCACCTCGAGACCGAGGAACGCCAGGACAGGCCATGATGGAAGCGTGGCAGCGCTGCCGACCGCGACACGCGCGGTTCCCTCGACGATCCAGAGAAAGAGAAGCGACATCAGCAACAGCGTCCACAGGAGGAAGGCCTGCGTCGGCCGCGCGACCGCGCGCAGCCGCGCGGCGGTCGAGAGCTGCAGGAAGATCTCCTTGCTCGGCACGTTCACGAGCTTCGGCCGATGGATGACAAGCGTCCGCGTGAGAAGCGCGACGCCGACGATGAGCGCAGCGAGGACGAGCGCGAACGCAGGCAGAGAGAACCACGCGGACGCACTCGTCGCGGTCCATCCGCGAGGGTTGCCCGCCGCGTCGAAGCCGGACGGAAAACGTGCGGGAAGCTGTCCGAACCACGCGACGGCGCGCCACCAGACCACGGCCTGCGCCGCGATCACCGCGACCCAGAGCGTCGCGAGCAACGCAGGACCAGCAATGCCGCCGCTGCTATCCTCGAAACTCGTCTCGTCGCGTGGCGGGCGCCGTTCGTCGGGCATGGCAAGTCTCCCCGCGTGGGCCACACGCTCAGCCACCCGCGGCTGCGGCCGCACGCAGCCGATAGACCCGCGCGGTGCCGCGCAGTTCGCCCGCGCGCGCGAGCGCATCGTCGCCCTCGCCGAAGTAGCAGTCGATGCGCTCGGGCCCGCGGATCGCGCCACCCGCGTCGTGCACGAACAGGATGTGCCCGCGCGGCCCGGCGTCCGTCTCTTCAACAACGAGAAGGATCGACCCCGGCGGATAGAACCGCTGGTCCGCGGCGCACGACCATCCTGCGATCAGCCTCGAGCCGCCAAGCCCAAGCGCCGTCGGGAAGCGCTTCGGATCGCTGATCTCGAAGTAGACGACGCGCTCGTTGGCGAGCGCTGCCATCTCGGCCTTCTCCGGATGCACATAGGCCGTCGTCCGTACCTCCGCGAGCGTGAAGTCGTCGCGGTCGATGAGTCCGTTCTCGCGGAACCAGCGCCCCATGCCCGTCCACGGGCGACCGTTCGTGGCCACGCGCGAGATCGCCAGCTGCGCGGGCTCGATCCCGTCCTCGAAGACGAGCCGCGCGGAGCCGTTCGTCTCGATGAGCGCCCATGCAAGCGGATCGCCCACCCATGCGATCGCCTGGGACTCGATGCCCGGCGTCGCGAGGATCTGCCTGCGCGGCGCCTCGGCCACGGACTCGAAGCGACGGCGAAGGTCGACGAAGAGCGGATAGCGGAAGCGTGCGTCGGGGCGGCGCTTCGCGCGCACCACGGGTGTTGCGTAGCCCGTGATCAGGGCGCCCGTGCCGCGCGAGCGCTCGTCGACTGCGTCGCTCGGCACGACCTGCCATGCGGCGAGGTTCTGGGAGAGCGCAGCGAGGAACGCCTCCGCGCTCGGCGCACCTTCGAACGCCTGTCGCAGCGCCGCCGCGTCGGCGCGCACAGAGGGATCGGGCGAGCGCATGCATGCGTCGATCGCCTCGATGAACCGCATGCGGCCGCTGAGGTCGCCCGCGGGAAACATGCGCCCCGGCGCAATCGATGCGATGCGTGGACCCGGCTCGTAGCGGAAGATCGCGCTCGACACGCCCGCGTCGGCGGGCGGCATCAACGATGGCTCGACCTTCGCAGCGCCGCCGCAGCCAAGAAGCGCCAGCAGCGCGGCGCATGCAACGGCGCGCGCGCCGATCGGCGCAGTGCTCCGCGCGCGAACCGCTTCAATCCTGCGCCGGGACGGGCTCGAGTGCATCTGTTTCCTCCTTCGCCGCGTGCGGCGCCTCCGATCCGCGCAGATACATGCCGCGCGCAGGCTGCGCAGCAGCGCCGCGTACGACGAGTTTGCGCAAGGTCTGGCTTGTCTGCACGAGGAGACTCGGATTCACGGCGCGCCCAAGCGCACGCGCAGCGCGGTCCGTGATCTCGCGGAGCGCAAGCGCCTCGCGCGACTCTTCGAGGATGCGACCGATCACAACAGCAAGCGTCGGGCGCCCGTCGCGTCGCGTGCGCGGGCCGCGCTTCGGCTCGCCGCCGGCGCGCGCGGGGGCCTTCGCCACCTTCGCCACCTTGATCTTCGTCGGCGCCGCGACGATGCGCGCCGTTGCCGAGGGCTCTTCGCCGGAGAGAAGCGCGATGCGCGACTCAAGCGCGGCCAGCTGCCCGCGCAGCCGAGCAGCCTCCTCGCGAAGCCGAGGCAACTCCGAGCGCCTGCGCGCGAGCTCGGCCGCGAGAAGCTCGGTCGGAAGCGACGAGAGCGCAGCGCCGGACCTCTCCACCTTTGCGCGACCCGAGGAACCGCCGCGAGCGTGGCGTTCCGCCTTCGCACTGCGCGTGACGCGCTGCTCGGCGGTCTGCTCGGCGCGCTTCTGCAGGCTCTTCTTCACGCGCACTCCGGCAGGAGACTTCCGAGACGACTTGGGCGCGGCCTTCCCACGAGGCGAAGCGGTTGACTTCTTTGGTCGAGGCATGGCAGGTTCACGGCTCCGAAGGCTGCATGAAGACGGGCACGGCGGGATGGCGCCGCCCGCGCACAGCGAATCGGAGCCTAGCAGATTCTGCAACCAGCACGCGGCATGGCCGTTGCGGCATTCGCGCGGAGCGCAGACACTTTCCGCATGAGTCCTCGCGAAGAACCCGCGGTGCACACAGCCCTCGCAGCGTCTCGTGTGGGGCGCCGCGCGTTCCTCGGGCAGCTCGCATCGGCGACGCTCGCCCCGGGCATCCTCGCATCCGCAGTGGCGGGGTGCGCTGCATCTGGCGGAACACGCGAGGCGCGTCGCACAGGCGACGGCATGCCCGCGCACGGAGACTCCCCGCGCATCGCCCTGATCGGCTGCGGCGGCCGCGGCGCTGAGAACCTCGGCGACCTGCTGGCAGCGGGCGCCACGATCGCTGCGCTCTGCGATGTCTCGCGCCCAGCGCTCGACGCAGCACTTGCACGCGTCGCGGGCGAGCGACCCGACGCCAGGGCGCCGCGCGCCTTCGCGGATCTGCGCGAAGTCCTCGCGCGCCGCGCGGATCTCGCGCTCGACGGCGTGCTCGTGTCGACGCCCGACCACACGCACGCGATCGCCACGGCGCTTGCGCTGCGCGCGGGCCTTCCCGTCTACTGTGAGAAGCCGCTCACGCACACGCTGGCGCAATCGCGGCGCATCCTCGAGCTCTCGCGCGCGGCACGCGTGCCCACGCAACTCGGGACGCAGATCCACGCGGGCGAAAACTACCGCCGCGTCGTCGAGCTCGTGCGCGCAGGTGCGATCGGCCGCGTCACGAGCTGCGACTGCTGGGTGAACCGCGGCTGGTGCTGCGGAGAGACAGGCCCCGTGGCGCCGCCTCCCGAAGGACTCGACTACGACCTCTGGCTCGGGCCAGCGCGCAACGCGCCCTACATCGAGGGCCTGCACCCCGCGAACTGGCGCAAGTACTGGGCCTACGGGACGGGAACGCTCGGCGACATGGGCTGCCACATGCTCGATCTTCCGCTGTGGGCGCTTGGCTTGGACCGCGCCGCGCTCCGCGCGGTCGAGGTCTTCGCGGCGACGGACTCGGTCGATCGCGTGGCGTGCCCGGAGTGGACGGAGGCGAGCTGGGCGATTCCGCAGCGCGACGCGACAGGCGGCGCGGTCGATCCGCTCGTCCTGCGCTGGTTCGACAACGGCCGCATGTCGCCGACCGCACAGGAACTCGGCGCCAAGGACCGCGTCGACTACCACAACCGCTTCAGCATGGTCTTCCAAGGCACGAAGGGCTGGCTCTGGGCGAACTACGGCGAGCATCTCATCACCCCCGGCGTGCTCGCGGAGGAGGTGGCGCGCATGCCGAAGCCAGCGCCCATCGAGCCCTCGCGCGGGCACCACCGAGAGTGGCTTGCGGCCATCACGGCGTGGCGACGCGGCGATCGGAGCGCCGCCAACGCCCCGCTCTGCGCCTTCGAGCGGTCGACCGTCCTCAACGAGCTCGTCCTCAGCGGCACGGTCGCCGGCCGTGCGCGAAGGAGCCTCACCTACGACTTCCGCGCGCAGGCCTTCGAAGGCGCGCGCGGCGACCCGATCGCGGGCTGGCACGACGAGCCGCGGGCGGGATGGAGCCTCGATGACGGGAATCTCGACCGAATCCTCGCTGGCCGCGGATAGGATGCTGCCTCCCCGATGAGCCGTGCAGCGACCATCCTCCTCGCCTTCCTGCTCGCCCTCGCGGGCGCGTTCGCGCAATCCCCGCTCGAGACGACCGCGCCTGGTGCGGCGGAGGCCTGCGCCACGGCCACCTGCTGCGGCGGAGCATGCCGATGCGGCGACGACTGCGCGTGCGCGGCCGACGAGGCGCCCGACGCACCGCGCGACGACGCACCCGCGCTGCCTGAGCGTTCGCGCGGCGAACGCACGCTTGTCGCAGCCGCGCCCGCCGCGGGCTGCGCGCCCGTGGCGCTCACGAACCCCGTCGACCTCGGCGCGTTCACGCGCGCCGACTCCACGCCCGCCTCCCCGCCTTCGTGCAGGCTGCGCCTCGCGATCGAGTCACGGTGGACCACTTGACGCGCGGACCCGCGTCGCTGTAATTGTCAATCCATGAACATTCTGTTCATCCGCGCTCTGCGCGGCATTTCTTCAACGAGGTCCATCATGTCATCGTTCCTTCCCGCGATTCTCCGCGCGGTCGCGCTCGCCGCAGCGGTCGTGTTCGTCGGCGGCTGCGCAGCCACTTCCGCCTCTTCCTCCGCATCTTCCGCGCCCTCGCCCGCTGCAATCGGCGATGGCGCGCTCGAACCAGGCCGTTACGACCTCGTCGTGCACGGCATGAGCTGCCCGAAGTGCATCTCCAACGTCGATCTCCAGCTCAAGCGGATCGACGGTGTCCTCGACCCGCAGGTCGACATGAAGAACGGCCGCGTCGTCATCTCCGTGCGCGAGGGTGCATCGCCGTCACGCGCCGCGGTCGCGCGCGCCATCGAGGACGCTGGCTTCACGCTCGTCGAGATCCGCGATTCCGCCGCTGAGGGGGCCGCGCGATGAGGGCCCCCGCCTTCAGTGCCGTCGTGACCGCCGTCGTGGCCGCCGTCGTGGCCGCCGTTTCGGCGCCCCCTGCCTTCGCGCAGGAGATGCTCAACATGCCCGCCGCCACGCAGCCGTCGCCCGGCGTCCTCACTCCGCGCGCGCAGGCGCGGGCCTACCGCTTCGAGGAGAGCCAGTGGCTGCTCGAGCAGGCGGTGCGGCTCGAATACGGGCTCGCGCGCGACCTCTCCCTCTCCGCGGATCTGCCATTCCTGCAGGGATTCCTCGACAATCCCCGACCGTCGGACGGCGACTTCGGACTCGGAGACCTCGAGCTCGCGCTCGAACTGCGCATCCTGCGCGAGGACCTCAACGCGATCGACACCGTGCGCGCATCGGTGTTCGCGGGCGCAGAGCTGCCGACGGGGACAGGTGGCTTCGGCGGTGGCTCCGTCGACCCGTTCGCGGGCGCCGTCGTCACGGCCATCTTCGGCCGCCACGGCGTCGACGCCGCCGCGCGCTACACCTTCGTCACGGGCGATGGACACGACCATCCGGTCTTCGCAAGCGACACTGCCGACGATTTCGTCAACCTCGACCTCGGGTACGCCTATCGCCTGTATCCCGAGGCCTACGGCGAGGAGCGCGAGGGCGCGTGGTACGCCACGCTCGAGCTCAACGGCACTTGGACGACGGGCGGCGAGCACGCCGTGCTGCTCTCGCCAGGGCTTCTTCTCGAGGCCCCGTCCTACGCGGTCGAGCTTGGCCTGCAGGTTCCCCTGTCGCAGGATCTCGTCCATGCGCCCGAACTCCGGCTCGGCCTGGTGCTAGGGCTTCGGCTGATCTTCTGATCCTGCGCATTCCCGGGGGAACCGCTACATTGCGAGCGTCGTTTCACAGGACGCACGCAGGAGCACACCGATGGGATTCATTCAGGAGCTGAAGGACTTCGCAGCCAAGGGCAACGCCGTCGACATGGCGGTCGGCATCCTCGTCGGAACGGCGTTCACCAAGATCGTGAACAGCATCGTGTCCGATCTCCTCATGCCACCGCTCGGCCTCGTGATCGGCGGCGTGGACTTCAAGGACCTCAAGTTCGTGCTGCAGGACGCTGCGGAGGGCAAGCCGGAGGTCGCCATCCTCTGGGGCAAGTTCCTCAACAATCTCATCGAGTTCGCCATCATCGTTCTCGCCGCGTTCATCGTCGTGAAGGTGATGAACAAGATCATCGCCCTGCGCATCTCGAGCATCCCCGGACTCGACGGCGTGATGAAGAAGCAAGGCTGAGACGCGCTACGATTGCCGCGCGGGCTCTTCCCCTCCTCCCACCACTGCACGGACGCAACGCCATGACACTCCTTCGCATCCTCTTCGCCGTTCCCCTGCTCGCACTCGCAGCGTGCGCGACGCCCGTCGGTGCACGCACCGCGGAAGCGGTCGCGATCGTGCGCGGATTCCAGGCGAGCGACAATCCGATTCCGACGGCCGTCTTCGAGAACGCGCAGGGCGTCGCCATCCTGCGCGAAGGAAGCGGCGCGTTCCTGATCGGCGGCTCGGGCGGCGAAGGGGTGTTCCTCAAGCGCACGCAAGGTGGATGGTCCGCGCCTGTCGCGATCAACACGGCGGGCGCGACGATCGGGCTTCAGGCCGGCTACCAGACGCGCGACATCGTGCTGATCATGAACACGACCGACGAAGTCACGCGCTTCCTCGACGACGGCCTCTACGGCGTCGCGGAAGCGAGCGCGGTGGCGGGCCCCGCGAAGACCGATCCGAACAACGCGGGCGGCCCCGGGCCTGCGACCTACTACTACCTCCGCAAGGAAGGCATCTTCGGGGGGCTCCTCGTGGGCGGCGTGACCTTCACGACCGCCGACAATGTCAACCGCGAACTCTATGGCCCCGATGTCACGGCGCAGGACATCGTCGGCGGGAACGTGAAGCCTCCCGCGGGCACGACGATCCTGTGGCAGGCGTTGAATTGAGCGGTCGCGGGGTTTGGGCGGTCGCGGCTGCGCAGCAGCAGCCGCTCAAGTTTTGAGCGGTCGCGGCTGCGGCCGCTCCCTTTGGTGCTCGTATCGCCGAAGGCGGCTGCCGCAAGAAGCGGCCGCCGCTCAAGTCATGTAGGCCTTCTCGACATACTCCGCCACCATGCGGTGCGTCGAGAAGATGTCGGGAATCGTCGACGCGCTCGTGAGGGCGCGCGAGATCCACTTCTTCGGCAGGCCGTCGCGGCCGCGGTCGTAGAACTCGGGCACCAGGCTCTTCTCGAGGATCGTGTAGAGCGACTCCGCGTCGCGGCGGTCGCGCTCGGCGGCAGCGCCGTGCGCGTCGGCCTCGTTGAACGCGCCGTCGTCGGCCTCGCCGATCGACCAGCCGTTCACGCCCGAGCCGTAGCGGCCCTTCGCGCCCTTCTGCGCGATGAAGCCCTCCGGCCACCAGCCGTCGAGGATCGAGCAGTTGATGCCGCCGTGCGGGGGCGACTTCATGCCGCTCGTGCCGCTCGCCTCGTGCGGGCGGATCGGGTTGTTGAGCCACACATCGCAGCCGGAGACGAGCGCGCGGCCGACCGACATGTCGTATTCCTCGAGGAGGAACACCTTGCCGCGCAGCGCGGGGTGGCGCGTCATCTCAAACACCGTGCGCGCGTAGGCCTGCCCGCCGAGGTCGCGCGGGTGCGCCTTGCCCGCGAAGATGAACTGCACCGGCCGCTTCGCGTCGCCCACGATCTTCGCGAGGCGCGCGATGTCGGTGAAGAGGAGCGGCGCGCGCTTGTAGGTCGCGAACCGCCGCGCGAAGCCGATGGTCAGCGCAGCGGGATTGAGCGCGTTCGCGTACTCGTCGAGCGCCATCGGGCCTTCGCCGCGGCGCTCGGCGGCGCGCGTCAGCCGCTCGCGCGCAAAGCGGACGAGGGCGCCGCGCAGCGTCGAGCGCATCTGCCAGAAAGCGGCGGGGTCGGCCGATGCGGCCCGCTTCCAGCCCTTGTTGCGCGGGGTCGGCGCACAGGCGTCGAAGCCGCACTCGTCCTTCCAGAACGCGCGCGCGTGCGGATCGAGCCAGGTCGGCGTGTGGATTCCGTTCGTCACATGCGTGATCGGCACATCCTTCGCCTTCTTGGCGCCGTACGCCGCCTTCCACATCTCGCGGCTCACCTCGCCGTGCAGCTTCGCCACGCCGTTCACCTTCGACGCAAGCCGCAGGCAGACGACCGTCATGCAGACGGGCTCCTTCGCGTCTGCGGGGTGCTCGCGCGACAGCGCCTCGAGTTCCTCGCGCGAGATGCCGCCCTTCGCGAGCGTCTGCGCGAGGCCTTCGCACACCATGTCGACGCCGTAGCGGTCGTGGCCGGCGGCGACGGGCGTGTGCGTGGTGAACACGGTGCGCGCGCGCACGGCCTTCACGGCGTCAGCGTGCGACATGCCGCCCGCGCGGAACTCGGCGAGCATCTCGATCGCTGCGAATGCTGCGTGACCTTCGTTCAAGTGAATCTTCGACGGCGCGATGCCGAGCGCGCGCAGCGCGAGCATGCCGCCGACGCCGAGCAGCACCTGCTGGCGCATGCGCAGATGCGGCTCACCCTTGTAGAGGCCCTCGGTGAGCTGACGGTCTTCGGGCGAGTTCTGCTCGAGATCGGCGTCGAGCAGGTAGACGCGCGTGCGGCCGACTTCCATCAGGAGAACGCGCGCGCGCACGGTCGAATGGCCGACGGGGCAGTCGATGAAGACGCCGGTGTCGCGCACGGGGATCGTCGCGCGGTCGTACACGGGGTAGAGCACCTTGGTGGAGCCATCGTCCGCGAACTGCTGGATGTAGTAGCCGTGGCGGTAGTAGAGGCCGATGGCGACGAGCGGCACGCCGAGGTCGCTTGCGCTCTTGAGGTGGTCGCCCGCGAGGACGCCGAGGCCGCCCGAATACTGCTGGATGCTCTCGTGCGTCGCGTATTCCGAGCAGAAGTAGGCGATTGTGGCGCCGGGGTTCTTCTTGCGGCAGGTCTCGTCCCACCAGGTGGTGCGCGCGAGTTCGGCGGCAAGCGCCGCGCGCGCATCGGCCAGCGCGAGGCGGAAGCCCGGCTCCTCGCACGCCGCGTTGAGCGCCGCAGGGCTCGCCTGCGCGAGCACCGCAAGCGGCGAACGCTTCGTCGCGTGCCAGAGCACGGGGTCGAGCGCCGCAAACGGGCGCTGCGCGACCTCGTTCCAGCTCCACCAGAGGTTCATCGCGAGTTCACGCAGCTGGGCGCGCGCGTCCTCGGCCGTGATCGGCGCTGGCACGACGGTGCGGCGGTGCACGGCGTTGGCGGCACGCGCCTTCGCGGCGGTTGCGGGTGCGGACTTCCGAACGGGCTTCGACTTCTTCGCGGCCATTCGGGGGAAGATAGTGGAGCGTGGATCCGATTGCTTCGGGGTTTCGTGATGCAGCCCGCACGGGTGCGCTTGGTCTCGACTCCAAAGATCAAACTCATCCGACACGACCCGCACGGGTGCCCTTGGACGAAGTCCAAGGAACGGATGATGTCAGCCGTCGACTCCGGCGTCGGTCGTTCCGCGGACTTCGTCCACGGGCACCCGTTGCTGTCGTATCGCCAGAGGGAGCGGCCGCAGCCGCGACCGCTCAAACTACAGCCTTCCCGCCGCCTCGATGTTGGCGCGGAGTTCATCCGCCAGCCCCGCCGTCGCCGCCCCGTCGTCCATGCGCCAGGTCCAGTTGCCCGTCGCGGTGCCGGGCAGGTTCATGCGCGCGGCCTTTCCGAGGCCGAGCAGATCCTGCATTGGCAGGATGGCGAGCGCCGACGGCGACGCGAGCACGATCCGACGCATCGCCTCGGTCACGGGACCATTTCCTGCGTAGGCCTTGAAGCGCGCGCGCTCCTCGGGCGAGCGCGACTGCCACCACTGCGCGGTCGTCTCGTTGTCGTGCGTGCCCGAGTAGACGACGCTCTTGAATGGGTGGTTGTGGGGCATGTCGCCTGACTTCCCGCTCCAGAACGCGTTCTGAACGATCCGCATACCCGCAAGGCCGAAGTCGTCGCGCAGCGCCTCCACCTCGGGTGTGAGCGCGCCGAGGTCCTCGGCGATCAACGGAAGCGAGTCGAACGACTTCGACATCGCCTCAAGGAGCGCGCGGCCCGGCGCGGGGCGCCACTCGCCCTTGCGCGCGTTCTTCGCACCCGCAGGAACCTCGTACGCGCGCGTGAAGCCGATGAAGTGGTCGATGCGCACGAGGTCGAAGCGCTCGGCGGCGCAAGCGATGCGCGAAGTCCACCACGAGAACTTCTGCTTCGCGTGCGCTTCCCACGCGTAGTGCGGGTGGCCCCAGAGCTGGCCGTCGGCGCTGAAGTTGTCGGGTGGGACGCCAGTGAGCACCTCGGGCGTGCCGTCCTTCTTCAGGCGGAAGAGCTGGGGATTCGCACGCACATCGGCGCTGTCCGCCGTGACGAAGATCGGCACATCCCCGATGAGGCCGATCCCCTTCTGCATGCAGTGGACGCGCAGCGCACGCCACTGCCTGTCGAGCTCGAACTGGATCCACGCGTGCATCGCGTGCGCGGCGGCGTCGCCACCCGCGACGAAGTCGAGCCACGCCGGAAGCCACGCCGCGCGATCGCAGAACGCCGTGAACTCGCGCGTGACCGCCGCGCGTGAACCATTGCGCGTGGAGAACGCCGCAGCCGCCTTCGCGTAGAGCGGCATGCGGAAGGCACGCGACGCCGCGAAGTCGCAGTTGCCTTCGCCGAGGCGCTTCGCGTCCTTCGGCGACAACCTCAGGTCGGCGGCCGTCAGCAGCCCCTGCTCGACGAGCGGCTCGAGTGCAAGGAACAAAGGCTCGATCGCAAAGCTCGACGGCGACGAGTACGGGCTGTCTCCGTAGCCGACGGGCCCGATCGGAAGCATCTGCCACACGCTGAACCCCGCGCGCGCAAGCCAATCCGCGTAGGCGTAGGCGCCCGGACCAAGGTCGCCGTTTCCGAAGCGCGAAGGCAGGCTCGTGAGATGCATGAGCACGCCCGCACGGCGGGTCTGGAGGAGCGGATGCGGCGGGCGTTCGCGGGCTCGTGAGGGCGTGGTCTTCGAGGGCATGGACGAGTATTCATACATTCTCCTCCTCGGAAACGGTGCCTGGCACGTGCCAGGAGGTGCCAGGCACCAGACGGCACGTGCCAGGCACCGTTTCCACCAGGCACCGTTTCCACCAGGCACCGTTTCCAACGGCGGCTCGCGTCAGTCCGCCTTCGTGTCGACCGTGACGAAGTTCCCGAGCGCGATCTCGCGTTCGCCGTTCCAGCGGTACGCGGAGAGGCGGCCGATCTCGTAGCCGCCGCCGTGGTCGACGCAGCCGATGTTGGCGCGCAACGCCTTGCCGAACTCGCGGTCGGCCGCGTCGAAGAGCGAGTAGTGCCCGAATAGGACGGGGCGCTCGTCGGCGGGGTACGCGTCGTGCGCGTGGTAGGGAATCAGCGTGGCAAGCGGCGGCAGGTGAGCGGGATACTCGCTTGCGAGGATACGGCGGTCGCCGAGCGCCGCCTGCAGGTCGCGGATCTTGTTCGGCTTCGTCAGCGCGTGCTCGTGGAACGCGCGCCCCTGCGCGGCGTCGAACCAGCGGATGCGCGCCTCGCCGCGCGCGCGGTCGTTCGAGCCGTCGTGGAGCTTCACGCCGCCCGGCAGGCGCATCTCGACGCCCTTGACGACGCGTTCAAGCGCGACCGCGACCGATGCATCGGGCGTGTGGTCGAGCGCGTCCTGCCGCTCGCCGAGGTCGACGAGTTCGGCCCAGTCGCGCGCGCTCGGCGAAACGCGCGCGTGCTGGAGCTCGATCGCCTCGTCGATCGAGTTCGCGCGGATGCCGAGCGTGACGCCGCGCGCGGCCGCCCAAACGTCGAGCGTGCGGATCGCGGGCGGAATCCACGCCGCGTGCACCGCGCGCAGGCCGGGGAGCTCGAGATAGACCGGCAGCGTCATGAAGTGACGGAGGCACGCGTCGTAGGCGCGCGCATCGTCGAATCCGCGGATCGTCTCTTCGTGCTGCTCGAGGTTGCCGCGCGTATGCCTGCGGAGCCACTCGGTCGGCACGGGAGAGGTCTCGGCGCCAGCCGCGAGCCGCGCGCTCGCCTCGCGCCACGCCGTGGCCGCGTCGAACGCGCGGTCGTGTGCGCGTATCGCGAACGCGATCGCGTTCGTGTCGTGGTTGCCCGCAAGCGCAAGCGCGACGCGGTGGTCGCAGAGTTCGCGCACGAGCTCGACCACCTCGGCCACGCGCGCGCCGCGGTCGACATAGTCGCCGACGAATACGATTCTGCGCTGCTCCGCATGCACCCATCGCCCCGCCACGCGGCGATAGCCGAGCGCGTCGAGCATCGCCGTGAGACGCGCGTGCATCCCGTGGATGTCGCCGATGATGTCGATTCCACCTGCCTCGCGCATGCATGCTTCCTTCGCTCGCGCAGTCTACGCCCGACGCGGCAGCACCGCGCGCGCCGCCGCGTAGCTTGCGAAGCTCAGCGCCGTCGTGACCGCGATCGCCACGCACATCTTGACGATGCCCGTTGCATCCCATGGCGCGAAGACGCCTACGACGAGGATCGCGATGGGAAGATGCACGAGGTAGACCCAGTACGACGAGTCGACCATGAAGCGGATGCCGCGGCTTGGCGCGCGGAAGATGCGCTCGACGGCGCCCGCGCAGCCGAGCGCGAGGAGCCATGCGGCAAGCGCGGTCGCGCCCTGCGTGAGGACAAACAGGAGGCGCATGCCCCCTGCCGTGGGCAAACGCCCTTGGCCGACCGCGACATACCACGCGATCGAAAGCACGACCGCCACGGAGAGCGCCACGCAACCCGCCGCGACCCGCCACCACGCGCCGCGCTTGAGCGCGTCGATCGCGCGCAGGTCGAGCGCAAGCGCCCAGCCGCCGAAGAAGAAAACGCCGTAGCAAAGAAGGATCGCGGGTTCGGGCGCGAACGACCGCGGCGTGGCGATGCCAGGGCTCGGCATGGCAAGCATGGGAAGCGCTGCCGCGAGCGCGAGCGCGAGCACGGCGAGCACGCTGCGCCGGCCCGAGCACCAGCGCGCGACCGCGTTCGCGCACGCGCTGCGCATGGCCTCGCGCGCCGCGCGCGGCACGACACGGAGCGCGACCCACGCACACGCCGCCGCCGCGCAGAACCAGAGGAGATAGAGCAGGAACCAGAGATGCGCAGGCGACGGATCGCGCCACGGATGCTGCATTGCCGAACCGATGAGCGGCACGGCGACATCGCCTCCCCCGCTCGCCTCGGCCGCGCGCCCGATGGAGTAGGTGAACGCCAGCTTGATGAGCGGAAAGAGCGCGATCCACGCGACCACCATCGGAAAGAGGATGCGCCGCGCGCGGTCGCCGACCCACGCGCCCATCCCCTTGCGCGACACGACGAGCGCGCCGAAGAACCCCGAGAGCACGAAGAAGGCGGGCATGCGGAACGCATGGATCGCGAGCACCACGAGGCCAGCGAGGTCCGTGGGATGTGGGTCGCGCAGTGGCCACACGCTGTCCGCGGGCGAGGCCACAAAGCTCGTCGCCACATGCAGGACGAGGCCAAGAAGCATCATCGCCGCCCGCAGCGCGTCGAGGCCGTGAAAGCGGGCGTTCTCGGCCATCGGGGCAGCGTACCAGCGCGCCTGATGAACGCGATGGCCGCGGCGGGTCACGCGTGCGAGCCTCAGAGTGCAACCTGATTCAGCTCCGCCGCGCGGCGAATGCCGAGCTTTCGGAAGATCCGCTTGCACAGCGTCCCCACCGTGTAGACCGAGAGCCCGAGCCTCTTCGCCACCTCTGCGCGGCTCGCGCCCGACCGAAGCTCGATGGCGACCGATTGCTCGCGCGCCGAGAGCGGCGCACGCCGTGCGCGCTCGGCCTTGCGGTTTCCATCGCGCGGCGTGCGCGTCGTGATCTCGATGGCAGGCTGCGGAAGAACATGCCCTCCGAGTGGCGCGACGCGGATCGAGACAGCGTGGTTGCAGCGCGCGAGCTCGAGCCCGCCATCGGGAGCTCGACGCCCGCTCAGCGCGCTGAGGAACTCCTCGACGCGCGCCATGCGCCGCTGCAGCTCGAGGAGGTCCTCTGCGGTGAGCGCGACGGGGTTGCACAGCCGAAAGTGCCAATCCGTCGCCGTAAGACGATCGAGCGGGAGCGCGTCGCGGAAGAGATCCGACTCAAGCGAGCCGTCGATGTGGGTCGTGATGCGCTCGACCGCGGCCCGCTGCTCGGGATCACGACGGTCGAACTCGACGACGATCGCATGGCTGCACACGCGATAGCCGACGGAGGTGCGCCGCCCGCGGACACGGAGCTTGCGCACAAGTTCCGCGTTCAGAAGCACTTCGAGCGCGCGATCGACCCCCGCGATGGGCCTCACGGCCGCCGCAGCGATCTCCTTCGCGCTCGAGGCGCGATCGAGTCGGCGCAGGCACTCCCAGATCGCCATGGCCTCGCGATCGATGATTGCGTCGACGAGCGCGGGGCTGCGAATGTCGAGCGGTTTCGCGGTGGTCTTCGGGATGGCCATGGCAATCGACCGTCATCAAGCAAACGGGGGGGTAGCGAGGCGCGCGGCGGGCCCCGCGATGCGATTGTCGCACAGTTTGCGGACTTGATCGTACGCGGAAATCGCACCGAGACCCGCTGGCGAAATGCCGCGGCGATGTGCCCTGAATCGGGCATTCGTGCCGAAATCGGCCGGATGGTCGGGGATGTTCGCGGATCCATCGATAGAGCGCTTGCGATTCCCGAGGCTCGGGTGATGCTGTCTCATGCTGGTCGCTTCACCAAGCACACACATGGTCGAAACCCCCGAGCCCACGATGCAGTTCTCCGCCACCACCTCCGCCACCACCTCCGCCGTCACCCTCGCTGTCTGCCTCGCCTCGTTGGGACTTGCTGCCTCGGTCGCTCTGGCGGGGCCACCGCGCGTCGTCGAGCGCGCGCAGTCGGACCTCACGGAAGGCGCCTTTGAGGCGACGGACGCCGGCACGCTCTGGCTCGCGCCCGGTGAGACGGAGAAGTCGCTCGAGACGAGGGGTAGCATCCAGAGGGGTAGCCTCCAGCCACGGCGTAGCGTCGAGACGCAGGGCATCGCGGGCCGACCCGCCGCCGCCCCGTCGCGCGACGCTCGCGACACCTCGCCAAAGCCGGGGTCCGACGCGGATCTCCGCGCACACGCACGCGGCATGCGCGCGGCGACCATGATGATGCTCGGCGGGCCCGCGAGTTGGCCGAACTTCGGCGGAAACGCACAGCGAAACGGCCGCGCGGGCAGCGCCGGGCCGACGGCCGCGCAGCTCCTCTGGTCGAACTCAAGCGACTTCTCCATCATCTCGTGGCATCCCGTGATCTCCGACGGCCGCGTCTATGCGATCCGCCAGTCGGGCTTCCCCGGCGCGGCTGCGAACGACGTGCTGGTCGCGCTCGACCTCGACACGGGCGCGGAACTCTGGCGCACCGTCGTTCCCTACGGCGGCAACTCCGCGACCGAGTGGATCGCCTATGTCGCAGGCGCCAACGATGGCCGCGTGTTCGCTGCGCGAGGCGGCAGCGGACGCCAAACGCCCGTCTACGCCTTCGACGGCGCGACGGGCGCGCTTGCGTGGGCCTCGACGCATCTCACGCTCGCGGGCCCGCAGGACGGCGTCGTCTTCACGACCGAGGGCGACCTCATCGTCGGCGACGAGCAGCGGCTCGCGCGGCTCCGCGGCTCTGACGGCTCGACCGTGTGGTCGATCAACCGACAGTGTTCCGTGAGCGGCAACTGCGGCGCGGCGATCGGCCCCGACGGCGTCTTCATCGACGTGCCGTCGCCCGATGCCTCGTTCTCCCAGGCGATCGCCAAATACGACCTCGAGACCGGCGCGTTCCTCTACCGGACGCCGCCGATGACGGGTGCAACGGTACAAAACGCGCCGTTCCTCTCGCTCGACGGCTCGACCGTCTACCTCGCGCGAACGCAGAACAACGCGGCCACGGACTTCCTCTTCGCCTTCGCCGACACGGGCAGTGCGCTCGAAATCCGCTGGCAGCGGCCGATCCGCTGGACGACCTCGCACGAGCACGGCCTCGCCGCAGACGGCTCGATCTACACCTTCCTCCCGAACAACGAGTTCGTGCGGCTTGATCCGAACACGGGCGAAGTCGTCGCGAGCGCAGGCGCGCTGACGCCGCTTGACTTCTCGATCTCGCCGCGCACGGCCGTCGGCACGAACGGCACCGTGTTCGTCTCGAACGGCTGGGCGAACAATCCCGCGCTCCAAGGACGCATCTGGGCCTTCAACGCCGATCTCTCGTCGAACCTCTTCACCCTCACGCTCGACCGCCCGAATTCGGGCGGCCCGTCGCTCGGCGCATCGGGCACGCTTGTCGTCGCGGACCGCGTCGGCCTCCGCGCCTATCGCACCGCACCGGCGCCGTGCCCGAGCGATCTCGATGGCAACGGAACGGTCGATGCGTCGGACCTCACCGCGCTGCTCGCCGCGTGGGGCGGCTCGGGAGCGCCCGATCTCGACGGATCAGGCTCGGTCGACGCGTCCGACCTCACCATCCTGCTCGCGGCGTGGGGCAGCTGCAGCTGAGAGAGGGCACCCCCGATCGGGGACGAGTTTTGAACGCCCGCCGCCTGTACGATCAGGGCGGGAGTATCCATGCTCGAAGCCCTTCTGAAGCCCGTCCCGTCCGCACAGCTCCTGACGCTTGCGTTCCTCGCGATCCTGTTCCTCCAGTCCGGCATCGACAAGATCGTCGACTTCAAGGGAAACCTCGCGTGGCTCAAGGGCCACTTCGCGAAGTCGCCGCTCGCGGGGCAGGTCGCGCCCATGCTCGCCGTCATCACGCTGACGGAGACAGCTGCGGGCACGCTCGCGGCCGCTGGCGCCGTGATGCTCGCGCTCGACGGCTCGAAGGCCCTTGGGCTCCACGCAGCACAGCTCTGCGCCGTCAACATCGTGATGCTCTTCTTCGGCCAGCGTCTCGCCAAGGACTACGCGGGCGCCGCCTCGCTTGTCCCCTACTTCATCCTGTGCGTGGGCGCTATCGTGCTGATGTCGCTGTGAACGGATCGGGCGGACCACAGCCCGACTTCGGGCCGCGCCTTCGGTCCACACACAGTTCCCCGCCTCCGCCGCTCTCACTCCGCGACCGCTTCCCTCTCCGCTTTCCGAGGCTCCGCCGAATGACGCGACGTCGACCGCAGGCAACCCGCATCGACCTTCTGCGGCCCGGACTACTCGAAGCAGTGCGCAACCTCGAGGCCATGGGCCTGTGGGAGTGTCTGCGCCGCGCGGAGGAGCCGCTCACGGCCGCAGAACTCGCGCAGTGGACCTCGCGGGAGCTCCCCGCTGTCCACGCCGCGCTCGACCTCCTTGCGCGCAGCGGACTTGTCCTCACGAAGAAGGCGCGCGGACGCAGGCGCACCGTGGCGTATCTCCCGGCGATGCGCGAGATCTCGATCGTGGTCGACGCCGAGGACGCTGCGCAGCGGCGCCTCGTCAACGATGTCATCTCGATCATCAACCGCGAGATGTCCGCGGCCCTTTTCGATGCAGGGCAGACGATCGGCGCACCGCGGGCGAAGGGCTGGAACTTCCACAACTGCAGCCCGATGGTGCTCGACGAGTCGGACCTCGCCGAGCTCAAGCGACGCATCGCGCGCGTCGAGGAGTTCGTGCGACTGCTCGGCGACAAGCACGGCGCGGGGCCATCGGGCAAGGCTCCGCGCTGCAACCACGGGATGTTGATTCGCATCGAGCCGCTGGCGGGCCATGTGCTTCCGCAGCCCCACGTCGAGTTCGTGTCGGCGAACACCGTGCGCGAACGCACCTTCGTGCGTGGCGTATCGCACGAGAAGCTCACGGCGCGCGAGAAGCAGATCGCGCGGGCGCTGCGTGACGGGCAATCGCGCGCCGAGGTCGCCGAGCGGCTTGGAATCTCGGAGTTGACCGTGGGCACGCTGTGCAAGCGGGCCTATCGCAAGCTCGGGATCAGCCGCGCGGCGCAACTGCACGGCTTTGCCCTCGACTGAGTCCGCGCCGCCCCGCCTTGCCACCCCGCCGTACCCTGCGCAGGGCAGCGCGAGACGCGAACCTGACGATTTCCCAAGAGATCGCTTGCGGGAGCGGGATTTGCGGCGAATCCTCGATGCACGACGACGCCCTTTGGAGGAAACACCCATGCCACGCACGCGAATCCAGCCTGTTCTC
>QLAH01000339.1_pt1 | contig 29218 bp, 42 predicted proteins | sample 4693081 | NCBI WGS metagenome assembly QLAH01 (sample SAMN09425401, study PRJNA476045) | Lake water metagenome, whole genome shotgun sequencing project. | reverse complement strand
GAAAGCGCTCTGCTGGATCTCCTGGAATGGTGGTGCGAGGTTTCGGGTAGATCGCCCGTAACCCCATGCGGCGCATGAGGTTTCGTGCCCGGTCACGACTGATCGGGATCCCTTCTCGGGCCAGGTACTCCACCATCCGGCGGCTGCCGCTGCACGGGTCTTCCAGATAGAGAGCATCGATCCTGGCCATGATCCGCAGGGTCGATGCCCGCACCGGCGTGGGCCTGTAATACAGCGTGGATCTGGGGAGGCCCAGGAGCGCACATTGGCGGCTGACGCTGAGCTCGGGATGGCCGTGATCGACCAGCTTGCGCAGTTCACGGGCGTCAGAGCAGCTGAGACTTTTTTGAGCCACTCCAGCTCCATTTGCAGCTTGCCGATCTGCTGGAACAGCTCGGCCTCCTTGGTCTGCCCTTCCTCCTTGTCTTTGCTCTTCTTGCCCCTGGTGAACAGCTCGCTGGCGCCATCCAGCAGCTGCTTCTTCCACTGGCTCACCTGGATCGGGTGGATGGCGTGATCGGCAGCGATCTCCTGGATCGTCTTGCGGCCACTGATCGCCTCCATGGCGACCCTGGCCTTGAACTCGGGGCTGTGGGTGCGGCGCTTGCTCATCGGTGGGAGCCCCCTTTCAGGGGTGGTGCCCCGCCTCAGAGGTTAACGATGGGGGCTGTCCAGGAAAGCCAGACCACCTCAGGTCGGGCGCAGCTGCGCGGTCGGTTGATCGTCAGATCAGGTGGTTTTCAGTTGTGGGCGGAGCCGCCGGCGCTGGCACCTGGGGCCAGGTGTCGATTGGGACGTTCCGTTGGGTCCGGGGCACCTGGGGCGGTGCAATGGACGGCGACACTGACACGCCAGGAACGTCAGGGATCCGTTGAGAGTGTTGGAGCAGGGGCCGGATCGTCAGCGCGCTCCTGCTGTCTGCTCAGGGGGGGTGTCTTCCATCAATGGAGCCTCCGAATCCCGTTGCAGCCACGACGCTCCCGCCGGCCAGAGCCGGCAACGGCTGCAGCCGCTTCGACACCGCTCTTCACCGTGGGCAATCTGTCTTCATGAATGAGCGCGTCATGGTGCAGGGACAGGCCCCCTCGGTGACCCGGGCAGGATCCCCAGGGCCCGCAGGCTGGCGCGCCCGAGTTGCTCACGCATGGGGGCATCGGCGGCGCCAGTCATGGCGATGTTGAGGGCAAAGGGTGTGATCTGTTCACCACGTTTCACCCAGCCCACCCACCAGCCCACGCCAGCGCCAGGGGCGTTCTGCCAGCCGGTCTTGGTGTGCAGGCTCCAGCCCGGACCGGAATCCACCTGCGTGATCTCCGCGACCTGCTGCTGGGCCTTCCGGGGGAAGGGCAGGCGCTGGTGGGCCAGGCGCGAGAGGAAGCGTGTCTGCTCCACCGCACTGATCGCCAGCGGGCCCCGCAGCCAGAAGGTGGTGACGTTGTTGCCGATCTGTTCGTTGCCATAGCCCAGGCGCTGAATGGCCTCGCGCATCCGCACCAGACCGATCCGGCGCGCCAGCTCCTGATACAGCGGCACATTCGACACCGTCATCGCCCCGCGCAGCCCCATGGGTTCGAGCCACTCGCGCATGAACGGGTTGGCATCGCCGGTGTAGGGGATCACCTCATCCACGTTCTGCACCGCGCCTAGGGAGAGACCGATCAGGCCGTTGGCGATCTTGAAGGTGGAGGCCGGCACAAAACGCTGTTCGGCCCGCCCACGGTTGTGGCCACGCATTTCCCCGCGGCGTTCATCCAGCAGTACGAAGGTGCCGTTTACGCCGGCGTCGCGGAACAGGGCCGTCACGGCAGGCTCGTCTCGCCAGGGCGTTGCGGCTGCAGCTGTGGGCAGGGCCAGCACAGCCACAGCGACCAGCACGAATGGCCCGATCATGGAGTTCGGCAGGAACTGCGGGCCAGCCTCGCCCAACCCTCAGGGCAGCACCAACAGCAGCAGCCGATTGCCCTCCGGATCCAGCAGCCAGGCCTCGGCGCCGAACGGTTCCTGTCGCGGCGGATCCCCCACGCTGGCGCCCAGCTCCAGGGCCGTGCCGATCCAGGCGTGGAGCACGGCAAGGGCGCCTGTTGCATCCGCCTTTCGTTGCAGGCAAAGCGCCAATCGCCCCGGCTGCCGCGGCTGAGGCCGGCTCCTGGATGGGGCGTACACCTCCAACCAACCACCGGCCGGCCAGGGGACACGCCAGTGCGTGCTGCTGAGGCCCGGCTGCGGCTCCACGTCGAGCAGAGCTCCATAGAACCGGGCCAGGGCGGCGGGATCGTCGGCGGCCAGCACGAGTGAGCTGGTGATCGAGCTGGTGATGGCCGTGGCCTCTGGCTTGGGCATCCCGGCTCAGCGGCAGAGGGCTCCCGGGCGGACCACCGGACGGATGCTGCTGCCGGCAGCACTGGGGTCGCGGCGAACGCGTACCCGCACCGTGCCGTGGGCCGGCCCCAGGTGCTCGATCAGGGCCTCACGGGCCTCGTGCTGCAGCTCTTCAAGAGTTGGGGCGGTGATGAGGATGGGCAGGGTTTCGGCCTGGGCTTCAAGGTGGCCGGGGCGTTCAGCGAGAACGCGGAACACAACCTCACGCATGCGGTGTATCTCCTTCATTCCGGCACCATCTTTGACCTGCTGAGGCGTTCTGGCAGGTGCGGCCGGATACGGGGAACCGGCCCTGCGGGCACCTGCCCTTGCAATGTCAGGCAATCCAGCCCCGCCCAGCAGCCAGCCTTGAGGCCTCCTGCACGGCCGTGATGCAGCGCTGGGCGCGGCGCTTGGCATCGTCCTGCCCCTGCTCCCACAGCTGCTCGCCTGCGGAGCTGGCTGCGAACAGCTCCTGGCGCAGCACGGCCAGCAGCGACTGCTTGAGGGCATCGAGCTGACCCGGCCGCCCACCGAAATCGAGCTCAGTCCGCCCTTGGCGAAGTTGAAGCGCAGGGGCCCCAGACGGGTGGAGCGGCGGAGGCGAAAGCCCATGGTGATCAGCGGGTTGGGCAGAGGGATGGTCCGGCAAGGTTCGGGTTGCCGTGAGGATGCAGGAGTTGGTAGATCTGCGCACAGCGGAAAGCCGTGCGAGGGTCAGCCGATCGACAGCGGCGAAGATGGATCAGGAGGCAAAGGAACAAACATGCGCACTTTGCCTGAGGGCAGACGATCGGGCTCGCCCCCCTGCCGCAACCGCACCGAAAACGAGGCCCTTCCTCGCAGCGCTCTCCTGACGGCGCTGTTCAGCGAAACGCACTCATCTGCCGCAGGCGAGCGAAATGGCCATACCATCAGCTCGACGTGATCACGGAGCGTCTGCACGAGCTGGAAGGCGCGGATCCAGCCCATCTGCCCGCGAATTTCATTGAGAATCTCCCAGGGATGCAGGCGCTCGCCTCCCTCAAGAACAAACAGATCGATCGTGCGACCCTGCAGACTTTGTAGGGTGGCGGTTGCCGCTCCGCAGGGGCAGCGCCGCGGGCCGCGAATGGCTCGATCACCGACGCGGTAGCGCACAAATGGCATCGCAAACGACAACAGACTGGTGATTACCACCTCACCAAGCTCACCCTCACGCACTGGACGGCCAGCTGCATCCACGATCTCGACCACGACCGAGTCCTCACAAAGGTGATAGAAGCCTGTCCCCGCTGGACATTCCCAGGCCACGAGATTGACCTCATTGCAACCATAGAGGTCGTAGATCGGCACACCCAAACGTGCGATCTCGGCCCGCAACGTTGGCGTCAGCAGTTCCCCACCGGTCGCCACGAAGCGTGGCCGTACGTGGGATGCGTGGTTGGACTGGCAAGAAAATCCCGAGGCCAGCATGGCAATGGCGCTTGTCATCCCAGTCAGGACTGACGGCCGGAAAGCAGAGGCCTCGGCCTCTGGAAATGGCTGACCCAGCACATCGATGATGCGCCATTCCAGCACCTTCAACGCCTGGGCACAACGCATCAGAATCTGCCCGTCCGCCGGATCCATGCGGGCATGGAATTGGGCCACCGCCACCCGATCGCACGGACGCAGGCCATAGGCGATCAAGGCGCGCCAACGGAAGAGATTGAGTAGGCGTTCCTCCATCCAGGTTCGCTTCACCGCCATCCGCTGACCGGTGGAACCGCTGGTGCTGCGATCGATCAGAGCTGTATGGCGGTGGTCACGGGCCAGGAAGGCCTCCGGAGGCAACACCTGGCGTTCGGCTTTGGAAGTGAGGGGCAGTCGCTGAAGATCCTCAACCCCGCCGATGTCCTCCGGGTTCAGAGCGGCGCGTCGGAACAAATCACGCCCATGGGGTACCTGGCGATGGACATGGGTCAACAGCCGGCGCAATCGCTGATCACGACTTGGCTGGAGGATCGAAAGGAGCGGGTCGCTGATCGGTGACGGAGTCATTGATCAAGCAGACGGCGGTACTGGTCCAGATAACGCTCCACAATCAGGGGCGCGGCGAACAGCGTCTCGGCCCGAGCCCTGCCGCGGGCACCGAGTCGCTGGGCAAGGAGCGGATTCTCCACCAGGCTGAGCGTGGCTGCAGCCATGGCCTCCACATCCCCGGGGCGGCAGAGCAGGCCGCTGGCCTCTTCGCCCATCAGTTCCGGCAAGCCGCCCACACGGCTCGCCACCACCGGCAGGCAGCAGCTCATCGCCTCGAGCGCGGCCAGGCCGAAGGCTTCCTGCGCGCTGGGTACCAACAGGACATCGGCCAGAGACAGCAGCTCCACCACGTCCTCGCAGAAGCCGATCACCTGCACCCGATCGTCAACGCCCAGACGCCGCGCACGCTCCAGGCAATCACCCAGGTCAGGACCGCACCCAACCAAGAGCAATCGGCAAGGACGGCGTGCCGCAACCCGCGCCAACACCTCCACCGAATCGACGCTTCGTTTGACGGGCCGGAAGTTGGAGAGATGCAGGAGCAGAGGTTCAGCATCAGGGGCAAACTGCAGCCTGCGCTCGGGCGGCACGAAGCGACGTCGACACGCCTCAACATCCACGAAGCCGGGGATCACGTTCAGGTCCTTCAGACCAAACGTTCGTTCTGCCTGCCGCGCCAGGTCGTCGGAGACAGCGGTCAACGCCTGACAGTTCGCCAGGGCGAAGTGCAGCACCGAGGTCACCGCTGGCTGCAGGCCAAGCACCGTCACGTCGGTGCCGTGCAGGGTGACGAGGATTGGTACCAGGCGTTCCAGTTTGGCCATGGAGCGGGCCAGCCCTGCACTGAGGGCATGGGGAACGGCGTAATGCACATGCAGGAGCTCCAGATCCGCCGCAATGATCAGCTCCGCGAGGCGACTGGCCATGGCCAGCACATCCAAGTCACCAGCAAACAGGGGGTACGCGATCGGATCGGTCGGGTAGAAGCGAAGATCGCTGCGGTTGACAGGCCACCAGGGGGGGCGCTCCCTGGCGACGAGATGAACCTCATGGCCGCGATCTGCAAGCTCCTCAGCCAGGCGGCAGGCGGTGCGACCACTGCCTCCATAACCGGGATGACAAACCAGCCCAATCCTCATGCCCCGAAGTGATCCGTTGACCTTGAAAAGGTGAGGATCGGATCCTCAATGGCGATCATCCTGCCCACTACGAAGGCTTCGGCATTCGCCGTGCCGATCAAGCTGCCGAAGTAGCGCTGACGCAGGCTCAAGTCTTCGAGGAAGCCAGGACTCGACAGGAGAGTCGGAGGCGCGGTGCTGTCGTCATCATGAAACTGGCTGCGAAAGCAGGTCAGTGCCTGCCGCTTGAGGGCAGCCCAAGGGCTGATGTCAATCGCTAGGTCGGCGGGCTGGCGGCCAAGCAGGGCGAAACGGAGCAGCACATTGGGGCGATGCGGCGGGAGTTCGGGAAGAAAACTTGCCAGACCCGCGAGATGGACAGCTGCCTTTAGGGCCATAGCCACGGCGAGATGGTCAGGATGGAACTCCTCCGGGTGATGGCCCAGGACCAGGGACGGCCGATGCCGGCGGATCAATGTCACCAGTTGACGCCGCAGATCGGCCCCGTCGATCAGCATCGTGTCTCCGAGGTCCAGGATCGAGCTGAAGCGCACCCCCAGGATGTCTGCCGCCTCGGCAGCCTCCTTGGAGCGTTGCGAGGGTGTGCCTCGGGTCGCCCTTTCCCCTCGGGTGAGGGCGATGATGCCCGTGCTGTAGCCCAGGGTCCGAAGCCGGAGCAGCGTCCCGCCTGCCTGAAGCTCGACATCATCGGGATGCGCTCCGATGGCGAGCGCGTCCACGTGCTCGCTGTTCTGCAGGGACTTCTTACTCATCACCGACGGTGCGGAGCCGTGGAGCCTGGGCAAGGATGGCGGTGTAATGACCAGTGAACCGGGCTGTTGGCAGGGCCTCCAGAAGCTCCATCTTGTCCAGAATCCAAAGGTACAGGCGACGCCCCAGGGGCTGGAATCGCTCGAACCAATCCGCAGCGGCGACGGCGAGCACCCGCGGGGCATGACCGATGTTGGTCACCTCACGCACATTCAGGCCGTTGCATCGAAGTGCCTTTACGAGAGCTGCTGCCGGCAGCGTGGCTCCGACCCGATAAGGAACAAGACCGATTCTGCGCCAGAGCGGCAAGAGCGGACCGTTCCGCAATGCCAGCAATGGATGACAGGGATTGTCCAGGGTCATGATCAGCAGCCCGGCAGGGCGCAGTACCCTTCGCAGTTCGGCCAAGGCCAGATACAGGTCCTGGGCATGTTCGAAATGATCCAGCGTCGAACCGGAGAAGACCACATCAAAGGACTCCGACACGAAGGGAAGCTGGCGAACGTCCCCAACCTGGGCATCGAGCTTGGGGTGGGTCATGCGACAGTGCTGCACGATCCAGGGCGAGATGTCGATGGCGGTGACATGAACACCGCTGTCGATCAAGCTAGCCACGAGGCCCTGCCCAGCCACCTCATCGAAAAGATCCGTCTTGAGTAGTCGACGTCCCACGCGCTGGGGAAGCCAGCGCCGGAGCAGAAGCTCTTGCTGCTGATCGCTGCTTTCTCTCCACAATCCTGGCGGATGCCGGTCCAGCCAGCTCATGCCGATCTGGTCCCAGTACTCAGCATCGCTGACGGATGGCATACCGAGGAGGCTCCGGCAATCGAATTCGACGTTGCGGTGATCGTCCATCCCGTCACTCTCAGATGATTCGGGACTGCTATGAGCCCGTAGGCACTTTTCAGCCCGCGATCACCAAAAAGACAAAGCCTCCACCTCCAGTGGAGTCTGCACTCCCCACTCCAAAGCAACCTCCTCAGAAGTTTAGCCTCCCCGCGCTCATTGTCGTGCTGCCTGGCACGTTCGACAGGGTGGACCCCCATCAGCGAGAAGGTGTCTCACCAGGCCGTGGTTCCATAGCCACTCCCCCGGCGAGCCCGTTACGGGGCGCCTTTCTGATGAGCATGGGCTGTAACACTTCATACGGCAGAGCAAGCCCCAACTTCAGGGTTACAACTTGGAGCCGCCGCAGTCCTGCCAGCTGTCGAGCAGACGCGCCAGCTCGTCCTTCATGGCGGCGAGTTCGAAGATCCTCTGGTCGATCGATGCCATCTTGTCTGCAATGCTGCCTTTGAGCAGCGAGCAATTGCAGACACCCGAACGACGCACCTCCAGGATCTTCGACAACTCTGAAATCGAAACATCCATCGCCCGCAGGGCACGAATGATCGTGAGCTCAGCGAGATTCTCCTGGTCAAACAAGCGGTAGCCAGCGTCCGAGCGACCCCTGGGCTGGAGCAGACCCTGATCGCAGTAGAAGCGGATCGTCTTCACCGACAGACCGGTGCGTCGGGCCACCTCGCCGATGCGCAGGCTTGGAGCGGGTTTCGCTGACGCAGATCTCTGGCTTGCCATGGCAACAACCCTCCACCCAGTGGAAGCTTTCCAACGCTAGGCAGTGCCAGGTAGCGAGTCGACCTCTCATCACTCTCCACCGGTCGTGCGTTACTGGAGACAACCGTTAGGGTGGGCGCCCAGCAGGCCCCCTGCGCTCGCCCCCGTCCCATGTCGCTCCTCCCCCTTCCCTGCGCAGCCGGGGCGGCAGCCGCGATCGGCGCCAACCTCCTGCTCTCCGTCGCCGGCCTCGCCGCTCCAGCCGCCGGTTCCGGCGGCGTGCCCGCCCTCTACCCAACCCAGCCGGAAGCGGAGAAGGCCGCCAAGCTCCACTTCAACTGCACCGGCGCCCACAAGATGGGCAACCAGTGGATGCCCTGCGCCAAGCACGGTGACGTCCACGGCTCCGGGACCGCCCACTGACACCAGGCACTCCGATGGCGCAATGCGGCGACAAGCCCAAGCGGATCGCCTTCGGCGTGGCGCCCCTAGGCATCATCTCGATCGGCATCGTGCCGATGGGGGTGGTGAGCATCGGCGTGGTGCCGATGGGCGTGATCAGCCTCGGTGTGGTGGGGATGGGCGTGTTCAACGCCTGTGTGGTGGGAATGGGCGTGCTGGTGGCGGGCGTGAATGTGATGGGGGTCTGGTGGGCAGGTCTGGAAGGCATGGGCCCGCGGCGCCTGGGGGCTCCCGCCGCTGCCCTGCATCAGCACCACCACGGCTCCCCCGGCCCAACGCCAGAGGACCTGATGGCCTACCCCAGCCGCGAAGAGGCGCTGAAGCAGGCCCGGAAACTGGGCTGCAGCGGCGTCCACGCCATGGGTTCCCTGTGGATGCCTTGCTCCGAACACCCGCAGTAGGGGGAGTCGTCGGTAATGGGCAGCTGGATCACGGCCGCCTCCCTGCCGATGCTGGGTTGGCTGGTCCGCCATCCCCAGCAATTAGGAATGCCCCCGCGGCCTTCCCGCCACACAATGGAGGCAGCGGTTCCAGTGGGTCACTCCCTGGAGGCAACGAGGAAAGTCCGGTGGGGAGCAGGTTCGTCCTGCGCCGAGTCCGGCACTGTCCCGCAGCTGTGATGGGGGCCCAGGCTCCCTCAGTCAGAACGCTCGCCGTGCCCCACCCCTTCATCACCGGCGCGGACCGGTTCTCTCGATGACCCCATCCATTTCGGCCAGGTCCCTGGCCCTGTTCGGCGGCGCGGCAACCCTGGCGCTGCTGCTCGATCAGCCCGCCCAGGCCCATGGCATTGCCCACGGCGGCTTGGCCGCCGGTTTCCTGCATCCGATCAGCGGTGTCGACCACCTGCTGTTGTTGGTCGGCGTCGGGACCGCTGCCTCCTGCATCTCCTCCCAGCTGCTGCGGTGGGGCCTGGCCGGCGCCATCGGCGGTGGGGTTTTCGGGGCGATGGGCGGCACGTTGCCCGCCCAGGAGTTTCTGGCGGCACTGGCGATCACAGCCGTGGCTGTGCTGGTGCTGCTTTGCCTTCGTTCCCGGCAGAGTCCCCGGTTGGGGGCCTGCGCCGCCCTGGTGTCCGCAGCGGTGGCGGTTCACGCCATGCTCCATGGCCTGGAGGCCCCGGCCGATGGCTCCGCGGCGCTCTGGTGGCTGGGGGCTTTCACGGGGTCGGTGCTGGTGAGCGGCGGCAGCTTCCTGCTGCTGCGGCGCCTGCCTGTGGCGTGGACCCGCGCCGTGGCCCTGTTGCTCGCCCTCTGCGGCGGCGTGGCGGCCCTGGGGCCTGCCGGGCTGTTGATCCGCTGATCTGGATCCTGGGACCCTGGCTGCATCCACCTCGCCCCTGCAGATCCGCCCTTACGGGGCAGCCGACTGGCCAGGGGTGTGGGCGCTGCTGGAGCCGGTGTTCCGCGCTGGCGAAACCTTCCCCCACGACCCAGCCATCACCGAGGCGGAGGCTCAGGTGGCGTGGGTGGAGCAGAGCCAGGCGGTGATGGTGGCCGTGGATCCGGCAGGGGCCGTGGTTGGCACCTATTACCTGAAGCCCAACTCGCTGGCCCTCGGCGCCCATGTCGCCAACGCGGGCTACGTGGTGGCCGAGCACTGCCGCCGCCAGGGTGTCGGCAGCAGGCTCTGTCAGCACTCGTTGCTGGCAGCCCGGCGGCTCGGCTTTCGGCTGATGCAGTTCAACCTGGTGGTGAGCACCAATACGGCCGGTATCCGTTGCTGGCAGCGCAACGGGTTTCAGGTGGTCGGCACACTGCCCGGGGCCTTCCATCACCGGCGACTGGGCTACGTGGATGCCCTGGTGATGGTGCAGGCGCTGGTGGAGGGGCCGGGGGTATGAAGGTGGCGCCGCTGCGTCTGCCGCCGGGCGCTGACCTGCGCCTGGCCCTGGAGGCCTGGATGGGCGAGCAGCAGGAGCAGGCCGGCTGCTTGATCAGCGCCGTGGGCAGCCTGTCGCTCGTCCAGCTGCGTCTGGCGGGGGCAACCGAGGCCACAGCGATCCACGGCGAGTTGGAGATCCTCAGCCTCTCGGGCACCCTCTCGCCCGATGGGTCCCACCTGCACATCGCCGTCGCAGGCAGCAGCGGCGAAGTGATCGGCGGGCACCTCTGCGCCGGCTCGCTGGTACGCACCACCGCGGAGCTGGTGATCGGCCTGCTGCCGGAGTGGCAGTTCCGGAGGCAGCGGGATCCGGCTACCGGCTATGCCGAGCTGCAGATCAGGGCTCGGGATCCGAGCTGAGGGGCGGCAACCGCCGCTCCACGTCTTGGCTACACAGGTCAGGTTCTGCGGTAGCAGGTAACTCACCTTCTTGCAGCCATTGCTGGGACTGGGCTGCAGCACCACGATCAGGTCGGGGATGGCCAGACCAGGGTCTCCTGTCATCGGCACCACCAGCACCAAGGAGCTCAAGCGAGCCAACGTGGATCTGCGCCATCTCGATTTCCGCCTCAAGGCCAGCTGGCGCTCCGCCATGGAGGTGCTCCAGCAGGCGGCGGTGGCCATGGCCGAGTGGGAGCGCAACCCACCGGAGGAATACAAGGAGCTGTTCGCCGAGATCGATCAAGCGGCTGCGGCCTACAGCGCCTCCATTGAGCAAGGGCTCAAGCTCAGCAGTCAGCTGCGCGATGCCGCCGATGACCTGGAGGCCCTCTCCGGTGAGCTGCAGCAAGAGGCCGAGGAGCTCAAGACAATCGAGCAAGCTTCACGCAAGCAGCGCCGGGCCCGCTCGCTCAACAGATAGCACTACCAGTCTTTGACACCGCGGGTGAACAAAGCGGCAGTGGTGCAACGATCCAGCTGCTCCAACTGACGATTTTGACGCTTTGGCGTAAGATCGGCCCATGACTGCGATCAGCCCGGCTCTCCTCAGTGATGTGACCGCCGTCTTGCGGCAGGCTGGTCGGAGCGACCTGGTTGATCGGCTGGTCGCGAGTGCTACCGCTGCCCCGCTCACCAGTAAGCAGGCCGCCACCATGCTTGGGGTGTCGTCGGCCAACACCGTGAAGAACTGGCTGGAGGGGGGGTGGTTCCCTGGGGCCTATCAAACGGCTGGCGGGCACTGGCGCTTCCCGCTGGAAGACGTGGAGGCCGTGAGGTCCCGTTTGGAAGACCTGCGCGATCGCAACAGCCGCAGGGATCTGACACCTGTTGATTGCGGCGACGAGTCGGCCGACTTACCGCTCTCTTGATCAAGTTCAGCGCAGAAACTTTCGCATCGTCAGCATTGGATCGCCATCATCAAGCTGAAATGGGCCGATTGGATCCGTGACAAAGCCGACTTTCGTGTAGAAGCCGATTGCCCGCGCATTGGTCGAGCGCACCCATAGCTTCAGGGCAACACAGTTCGCCTTGGATCGCGCCTGTTCCTCCAGCTAGACCATGATGGAACCGGCATAGGACTGACCCGCTGCAAAGGGATTCGTCTGCCCTTGAAAGGCTTGGTCGATGCCAAGCATCGAAATCACCAAAACCTTGGCTTTCGAGTCGCTCGCGTCATCAGGATGGGGCTGATTGCGGCAGCTCACGGCCGCATATCCCACAACGGCTCCAGCCTCTGCAGCGCGGAAGACGTAAGTCGTGAGGGAACCTCCCTTGCTTTGCTCTGCAAACCATTCCCGGGTCCGGAAGTATTGATCAACCCTTGCCTGGCCGCTGCAGAAGATATCTAAGAAAGGATCATACGGTTCGGCCCGCTCAACGAAGATTCCCTGCGCCATGATCAACAGTCCCCATGTTGCTCAGTATAGGGAGGGAAATCTTTCTCCTCCCTTGTTTCGTTCTAGTTTGCCGAGCTGCGACCAAGGGATCACTTTTTTACGTCACCTGTATCCCTTCAACCGTTGACCTCGTCAATCGTGGTCTCTTGCTCCCAGGCTTTGGTGATTGCACGATCCAGTCGCCGCAGGAGCGCCACGAAGCTCTCCCACTCGCGACGCACCAGCATCACCGGACAGTCGTAGCTGGTGCTGGCGGAGGCCACGCAGTCGATCGGACCAACACTCCCAACCGTGATGTCACCACCTTCTTCCAGGATTGCTTCGATGTTGGTGTAAGCCATGGAACGCGTGGTGTCTGGGGCTTGCGGTTGTCTTTGTCCTGTGGCCGTTCAAGCGGGCTGGTACACCGCCAAGCCAGTCTCCAGCTTCTGCCGGTGCTCGTCCCGCAGGGCTTGAGGGCTGTCGATGCAGATGCCGGCGCCAAAGCCGAACAGCCAGTTGCGCAGGTCGATGTCGCGCTCCACGGTCCAGGGCGGCAGATCCAGCTCCACCGGGTAGGGGTGGGTGTCGGCTGGCGAGCCGGGTTCAAGCACATGCGGTGCTTTGGGGTGGTGCCACCAGTGCTCGCCCGGCAGGGGCTTGGAGAAGCGGGTGCTCGATCGGGTAGCGCTGCAGGCCCTCGCGGATGAAGGCAAAGCACCAGCCCTGGCAGCAGAAGCGCAGGGTGATCAGCTGCCACACCCGAAACGAGCCGGTGGGACTGTCGGCAAAGGAGCCCACCGAGGCGTAGCGCTCCAGCTCGATCCGGCGCCGCTCCACGATCGCCGTTTCCAAGGCCTCGGCCTGGCGTTCAGCCGCCAGGGAATCGGGCCGCACCAAGGCTCTGCTCACGATCGAGCGGTTGGCAAAGGCCCGTACCGGTGCGGAGCCGTCCACCTCAATGCCTCCCCAGGCGAGACGTTGCTTGAGCTCACTCAAGAGGTCGTGGGCGGTGGGTTCCGCGAGCCGCCCCGAGGCCTGGCTCACCACCCCGTAAATCTCCCGCAGCCGGTGGGCGGAGAGCAGGGCCGTGCCGATGGCGTAGCCATGGCGCACGTTGTCGTTGCGGGAGCGGAAGCCGTAGGGGGTGAGCAGCCTCTCGAGGTCCTTGCGCAGGGTGGCCGCCTCACGGGCGAGGTAGGCGCCGGGGATGGGCTCGAGCTGGGCGATCAGGTGCTCGGGCAGAGGCGTGCCGGGCTCCCGGTCAAAGGGTTGCTGCAGCAGGTGGCGCAGCAGGGTAAACACCCGCTGGAAGACCGGCGCATCACCCAGGGGCGGGGTGCCGCCATGCATGCCTCCCTGCCAGTGATCGGCCCTCTGGAGGGGGGCTGGCACCGGCGGCTGAATCGGTGCCATGCACGGCTCGGCCGAGCAGAAGCCATTGGCCTCCAGCCAGGCCAGATCGGAGCGGATGGCAGCCGCGTCGCCGTAGCACTCGCCATGCAACCGGCGCAGGTAGGCGGCGGCCTGCTCCGACAGGTCGCCCTCCGGCAAGGGCGACACGATCGCCTCCAGCTCGGCGCGGGTGGCGGGATCGGCGGTGGACAGCTCCGGGTAGGTGCTCAGCAGCCTGAGCAGGTAGAGGAGGCGTTCGAGATCCAGCAGACGGGAGTAGCCGTGCAGGGCGAAGTGCTTCTCGCGGTTGCGGGCTGAGCGGATGCGGTGATCGAGGCGGGCCAGGTCATCGCGCAGCAGGGGTGCCAGCTCGCGTTGGTGGGTGGGCACGACGGCCACCACGGCGGCAAAGCCCTCCGCCCGCGAGGGCCCGAAGACGGGATCGGCCAGGGCGGCGGCCATCTCGCGGATCACCGGCTCGGGCACCAGGCGCTTGCGGGTCTGGTTCCACTGCAGGCACGTCCCCAAAGAGGTGTAGAGCCACCAGCCGATCCACTCCACCGGTGCCGGCAGGCTCAGGGCCTGGGTGATCGCCAGGCGCCAGGGGCGGCGGGCGTGGGTGGCATCCACGATCACCGGCACCCCGGCCGCCACCGACTCGCAAATGCGCTGGTGCAGCAACGCCTCGATGTCGCGCCAGGGCCCCTGCACGGCGGCGTCGCCGAAGAGCTCATGGCGCACCAGGTCGGTGGAGAGCACCACAGCGCCGGTGAGCTCGGCCAGCACCCCGGCCAGGGTGGTCTTGCCACTGGCCGGCGGGCCGATCAGCAGGTGGCAGCGCAGGGGCTGGGAGGAGGCCGTTGTCATCGCCGCAGGCTGGCCGCAAACGCGGTCAGAAGCAAGCGCTTGCTGCGAAAGAGCAAATCAACCTTCCAGTTATGACCAGGGTTTGGCCAGGAGTCGCTGCTCTTTCGCACAAGAAATGGAAGCTTCAGGGCCTGGGGGCCAGAAGCTTCCGGCAGTGCCCCAGAGCTTCCCGATGGACCTCTCCACTGCGGCGGTGCCCAAGCCTGCCCACCGCTACCGCCTGCCGGCCCTGCTGAAGGACATTCGGCTGCTGGATCTGCTGGAGATCAGCGGTACCACCCTGGAGGCCGGCCGCATCTGCGGCCTCAGCCAACCCACCGTCAGCCGTCGCAGCCGGCTGCTGGCGGATGACTTCAACCTGCAGGTGAGTCGCCGCCGGCAGCCGGGCTGTCGCTACGGCACCTCCACCGCCATGCAGCTGCTGCGGCTGGGGTGCCGTGCCCATCGCCTCTCCGCCGGCGTGGCGCGGCTGGGTGCCGATGTGATCCTCCAGCCGCTGCTGGAGGGCTGCGGCTGGTTGCTGCCGGCACCGCCACGGTTTCGGCCGGTGGAGGGCTGGCTGGAGCTGGTGTGTCAGGGGGTGCTCGATGGCGCTCTGATCTCGGGCCTGGAGTTGCAGGGAGACCTGCCCCCCGATGCGCACGAGCTGGAGCTGCTACCGCTGGGCGAGGTTGCGCTCGAGCTGGCGGTCTCCGGTTGCCATTCCCATCCCAATGGCGATCAGCCGGAGGTGTTGGTGCCGAATCGGGCCGTGGCGCAGGGCCTGCAGCGGGCCCTGCAGCAACGCGGCTTCTCGCTGAAGACCGCTGGTAACTCCTGCCAGACGCCGGCCCAGTGGCTGGCGCGGCTGCAGCAGGCCGGCCTGGCGATGCCCTTCCCGCAGGTGGCGCCCGCCGATTGGTGGCAACCGCTCACCCGTCTGCCCCTGCCGGAGCCGATCCCGGTCCCGCTCTGGCTGGCGCTGCCGGCCGACTGGCAGGAGCACCGGGTGCTGCGCCACACCGCCCAGGAGCTGGGCCGGATGGGCGGGTTGCAACAGCTGGAGGGCTGAAAGGATGCGCCCCCGTGCATAGATCCAAGACTCGCGGCTCCAACTGCTTCTGGTGTGCTGCCGCATGGCTTCCGCTAGCGGCAGACTGGCCGCAGCAGCCCCTGCCCCCTATGCCAGTCCCGCCGATGCAGGCGGTGAAACCATGAGATCGAGCTCCCCAGAAATGATCCCCAGTGAGGGCTGTATGGTTATCTCCAGCGGCCACCGCTGGCTGGTGGAGAAGGTGGAGCCGTCCGGGCACCCCAAGGGGGACACGGTGGTAGGTCTGGCCTGCCTGGACGACGACGCCAACGGTCAGCGGGTGGAGGTGCTCTGGGAGCGGGAGGTGGATGCCCAGGTGCTGGGCGAGACCACCTGGGACACCGTGGGCCAGCGGGGCTTTGATCAGCCGCAGGTGTTCGGCAGTTACCTGAACACCCTGCGCTGGAACTGCGTCACCAGCACCGACCCGGGCCTGTTCCAGTCCCCCCTGCGGGCCGGCATCGATGTCAAGCCCTATCAGCTCGAACCGCTGCGCAAGGCGCTCCGGATGCCGCGGGTGAGCCTGTTCATCGCCGACGTCGTGGACCTGGGCAAGACGATCGAGGCCGGGCTCATTCTGCGGGAGCTGCTGCTCCGCCAGAAGGTGCACCAAGTGGTGGTGATCGCACCGCCATCGGTGGTGCTGCAGTGGAAGGGGGAGATGGAAAGCCGCTTCGGGCTGGGCTTCGCGGTGATGGACCGCGCCTACATCTCCGAGATGCGGCGGCAGCGGGGCTGGGGCATCAACCCCTGGGCCACCCACACCCGCTTCATCCTCAGCCAGGCGCTGGTGCGCGATGAGGCCTACGCCGGGCCGCTGCGCGACTGGCTGGGGGAGGAGGGCAAGCAGGCGCTGCTGATCCTCGATGAAGCCCACAACGCCGCGCCGGCCAGCGGCTCGAAGTTCGCCATTGATTCCAAGCTCACACGCGCGATTCGCGACCTGGCGGGGCGCTTTGAGCACAAGCTGTTCCTTTCGGCCACGCCCCACAACGGCCACAGCAACAGCTTCTCGGCCCTGCTGGAGATCCTCGATCCAACCCGCTTCTGCCGCGGCGTGGCGGTGCGCAAGCAGGATCTCGAGGATGTGATGGTGCGGCGCCTCAAGGAAGATCTGCGCCAGATCGGTGTGGAGCTGCCCGAGCGGCTGGTGGTGCCGGAGGTGATCGATGGCCTTCCCACTGACACGCCCGAACTGCAGCTGGCCGAGCTGCTGAGCCGCTACCGCGAGCAGCGCAATCAGCGGCAGGCAGCCGCCGGCAAGCGCGAGCGTGCAGCAGAAAACCTGGTGATCGCCAACCTGCAGAAACGGCTGCTGAGTTCAATCGCCGCTTTTGATCGCACCCTGCAGGTGCACTGCAGCACCCTCAAGAAGCGCTCCGCCCAGGAGAAACGATCCGACCATGACAGCCGGCGCCGGCCGCCGCGACTGGAGAACCTGGATCTGCTGACCAGCTCCATCGACGGTGACGACGAGCGGGCCGAGGGGGACGAGGAGGAGCTGCTGCAGGAGGCCGATGCCCAGCACGAAGCAGCCGTGAGTTAAGCCCTGCAGGCCACCGAAAACGACTGGCAGCTGCTGGGCGAGATGCAGGAGATTGCCCAGGCAGCTCGGTATGAGCCTGACAGCCGCGTGCAGCGCCTGGAGCAGCTGATCCGCCAGCACCTCTGCCCCCGCCTGGGACAACAGGGTGCGGAATGGGCCAGCGAGCGCCTGCTGATCTTCACCGAGTACGCCGATACCAAAGACTGGCTGGAGCGCCGGGTGCGTGAGCTGATCGCCGGCAGCGATCAGGCTGAGGCCCGCATCGCCACCTTCCATGGCGGCATGGGTGATGAGCGGCGCGAGGCGATCAAGCGCAGCTTCAACAGTCCGCCCGAGACCGATCCGCTGCGTGCGGATCCTGATCGCCACCGACGCCGCCCGCGAGGGGGTGAACCTGCAGAACCACTGCAAGCGCCTGGTGCACTTCGATGCACCATGGAATCCGGGCCGCATGAAGCAGCGCAACGGCCGCATCGATCGCACCCTGCAGCGCGCGCCGCAGGTGTATTGCCACTACTTCGTGCTGCCCCAGCGCCCGGAAGACACGGTGCTCGACACCGTGGTGCGCAAGACCGACCAGATCCGTAGCGAACGTGGTTGCCTGCCGCCGGTGGTGATCTGCAAGCTCAACGATCTGCTCGCTAAGGGCATCAACCCCACCGCCCTGGCCGCCACCCTGGTGGAGATCGAGGGGCTGGATCAGGAGGAGGCCTTCCGCCGCACCTGTGCCTTGCTCGAGGAGGAGCTGGAAGGCAGCCGCGAACGCAAGGAGAAGCTGGAAACCCAGGTGGGAACGCTGGAGCGCTCGCGCAAGTGGCTGCACTTCTCCAGCCAGCAGTTCCGCGATGCCCCCAACACCAGCCTGCAGCTCACGGGCGAGCGGCACGGCCACCAGGCCCTGGCGCTGCGGCCGCGCGATCCAGCCCAGGCCGCGCAGGATCCGGAGCGCGCCATCTGGGAGTTTCCAAGCGCCGCCCACCTGCCCGGCGGCGAAGCCGCCTGGGGCGATGTGCTCGATGCCCTGCGACCACCGCGCCAGCCGGGCCAGAAGCAGGGGCAGTGGCGCCAGGAGACGGCGCTGCAGCCGGTGGTATTTCGCGATCCGCAGGAGGTGAACGCCGATCGGGTGCATCTGCACCTGGAGCACCCGCTGGTGACGCGGCTGCTCAACCGCTTTTTATGCGCGGCTTCCAGAGCGATGCGCTCAGCCGGGCAGCGGTGCTGGGCACGGCCGACGACACCGCCAAATTGATTGTGCTGGCCCGCCTGAGCCTCTACGGCCACGGTGCCTTGCGTCTGCACGATGAGGTGCAGGCGGTGGCGGCGGAGTGGGATCCCACCGATCCCAATCGTCGGTTGCGCAAACTCAGCCTGGAGAAAACCGGGCGCGCGCTTGAGGAGCTGGAGGCCTCCCTGCAGCAACGGCTGGAGGCGCCGGAGGGCATCACCGCCGCGCTGCAGGCTTGGCTGGGCCGCGATGTGGCCCAGCTGCGCGAGGCCCTGGATCAACAGGTGGAGGCACGCCGCCTGGAGGCCGCCGACAAGCTGGCCAAGCGCGCGGAAGAGGAAGCGGCCCGCTTCATCAAGGTGTTGGAGGAGCAGCGCAGGCGCATCACCGGCACCCGCAGCCGCACCAACGAGAATCTCGACCAGCTGTTGCTGGATCTGGGCGGGATCAAGGAGGAGCGCCGCCAGCTGGAGGACAACCGCAAGTACTGGGAGCAGCGCCTGCAGACGATCGACAGCGACCTGGAGCGGGAGCCCGAGCGCATCCGCCGCACCTTCGCGCTGCAGACCCACCGGGTGGAGCCCGCCGGGGCGATCTATCTGTGGCCGACCGACCTACGCTGTACAGATGTGATGTACAAACCATGACACAGGTTTCCGTGTCTCATCTGCGCCAGAACCTGCCCGCCTACCTGAAGCGGGTGCAGGCGGGAGAGGTCATCCAGATCACCTCCCGCGGCCGGGTGATTGCCCGGCTGGAGGCCGAACACGATCCTGCCCAGGCTGCCCGCCAGTGGCTGGAGGAACTGCAGGGCCGCGTGACGCTGGTGGATGTGGTTTCGCCGCTGGAACCAGACATGGCTGATGCCGCTTGGAGTGGCGATGCCGACCATCTGTGACACCCACATCCTGTTGTTCTGGGCCCATGAGCCCCATCGGCTCTCGTCCCCAGCCCGACAGGCTCTTGAACTGGGGCGCAACAAGAACGAGTTGGCGATCGCCGACATTTCGCTCTGGGAGCTGGCCCTATTGCATGAACGCGGGCGTTTGGTGCTGCCGGCGTACGTCTCGGCCGACTTCTACGTGAGGCAGCTACTCGCAGCCCTGCGGCTGCAGGTGCTGCCCATCACTCCTGAGATTGCCCTGCTGTCACGCAGTGACCTGTTTCAGCACGGAGATCCAGCCGATCGCCTGATCGGCGCAACGGCCTTGCAGCTGGGTTCGCAACTGATCACCGCAGACGCCAAGCTGCGCGGACTGCCGGAACTGGAAACGCTCTGGTGAGCACTGTTTTCAATACTAAACCATGCAACAGTTTTCAGATCCTGCCACGCCCATGCTGGCGAACAGATAAGAACTAGGTTATCAATCATGTAACTCGACATGGACGCCAGCATCGGCGCCTTCGAAGCCAAGGCCCAGCTGTCGCGGCTGCTCCGGGCCGTGGAGCAGGGTGATCGGTTCACGATCACGGTGCGGGGCAAGCCGGTGGCCGATCTCGTGCCCCACCGTGCCGATTCGGCCCAGGGCGTGGCGGCTGCGGTGGCGGCCCTGCAGGCGTTTCCACGGATTCGTGGCCTCAGCGATGCCGAGGTCGCAGGCTTCGTGAGCGAGGGGCGAGGGTGAGAGGGGCGCCATCCTCCATCGTGATCGATGCCGCCATGACCCTGGCCTGGCTGTTCGAGCGGCAGCAGGCCAGCGACCAGGAACAGGCGAATCGGCTGCTGGCGGCCTGTGGCGATGATCCCTGGTGGATCCCAGGGCTCTGGCACCTGGAGGTGACCAAGGCCCTGCTGGTGGCCGAGCGCCGTTCCGTGCTGCCCCAGGCCGAGAGCGATCGCTTCCTCGCTGGTTTAAGCGGCCACCCCATCCTCACCGACACCGCCCCGACGCCGGAACGGGGCACCCGGATCCTGGCCCTGGCCCGCGACCATGGGCTCTCCAGCTACAACGCCACCTACCTGGAGCTGGCCCAGCGGCTTGGGGCACGCCTCGCCAGCTTCGTTCGCCAGCTCAACCGCGCTGCCGGCGTGATCGGCGTTCGCCTGTTCGCGGAGAGTGGATCGTGATGTCCATGCCCGCCGCTGCTTCCGCCCAGGTGCGCGCCCAGCTCGTCACCGCCCTGGAGCTCGATCTGATCGGCCCCACCCAGCGGCTGCTGAAGGCGCTCGGTGCGGGTGCTCTGAGCACCCCTGGCCGGAGGCGCGGGTGGAGCGTGAGGAACTGCTGGCCGCTGGGAGGACATCCCATTGAGCTGAGGCAGGGGAAAGAGAAGCCGGCTACGGCACCACCACACGCGGCGGCAGGTTGAGCTGGCGGATGCGCCGGGCAAAACCACGATCGTCAAACGAGGCGATCGTGTCGCAGGCGCGGCAACTGGCGTGACCCACTCCAGTTCCAGAGCCACGGTCTTGGGCAGAAACAGGTTCTGCCCGGATTCGATCAACTGGCGCGCGGCCTCTCTCTGGCGCTGCGTCGCGGCATCGGCATCCGCTTCCTCCACGAAGTAGCGAGCCAACACATTGGTTTCGAGCCCGATCACGGCCGCAGCAGGCTGGCAGGGTCGAAATCGACCGACACGGGCGGGCGCTGGCTCTTGAGCAGGCCAAAACCGCTGACGCTCCCCGGCGGTGGGGGCTTGCAGGGCCGCACCTCGATGTGGTCACCCACCAGCTGGAAGCTGACCAGGCTGCCCCGGCCCAGCCCGAGCTGCTGGCGCAGGGCCTTGGGGATGGTGACCTGCCCCTTGCTGGTCATCGAACAGGTGCTGGAGGGGTCCACGGCTCGACCTGTGCTGGTATTACCTGGTAAGGCTCGATGGCATACGCGATGGCGCTCGGGCATCGCAAGGGCAATCAGGGGCTCGATCGGTGCCATGCTGATCCGGGAGTCTGATTTATGGATGGCAAAACCATGAAAGTGACCGTCGAACTATCGGACTCCGAGATGGCCGAAATCCTTGACCTGACCGGCGAACGCAAGAAGGGACCCGCCATTCGCCGCTTGATGGAGGAGGCCCTGCAGCAGCGACGCCGGTCGCAGATCGCCCAGAAGTTCCTCAGCGGCGAGTGGGGAGTGGAGCTGGAGACCTACGAGGCCGACCAGGAACGCGAGCGCCTGCGGGCCCAGGAGATCGCCTCATGACCCTGCTCCTCGACACCAGTCTCTGGATCGACTTCACACGCGCCCGCAGCCCGGCGGCCCTCAAGCAGTGCATCGCCCCCTACGTGCTCGATCCCGCGGCCCATCTGGCCGAACCAGTGCGCTTTGAGATGCTCCGATCCGCAAGACCGGAGGAAGCCCGCCTGCTGGAAGCCCAGTTCAACACCCTGCCCTGCCTGGACACACCAACGGATCTATGGCAACAGGCCATCGCCCTGGGCCAAGCCTGCCGTCAGATCGGCCGCACGGTGCTGAGCCTGGATCTGCTGGTCGCCGCCATCGCCTTGCATCACAACGCGGTGGTGGTGAGCTTCGACGCTGATTTTGACGCCATCGCTTCGGTGAGTCCCCTCCGTTTCAGCCACCTGAGCCGACCTTCTTAAGCTCATGAGCCACTACACCGATGCCGAATTAGAAGCCCTCCTCGATGATCTCGAGTCAGACAAGGCAGAACGCAAAGAATCATGGTCCGGAAGGACCCCAAAGAAAGGACGACAGGCGGTTTGCGCCTTTGCCAATGATCTCCCCAATCACAATGCGCCAGGCGTGCTCTTCGTTGGCGGCAGCGGCTGCCATGGCCAAAGATCCCATCTGCGGGATGGTCGTGCCGACAGCCACAGCTCTCTCAGCCCATCGGGGTGAACGCACCTATTACTTCTGCAGCGAGGGGTGCCAGCAGACCTTCCTGGCCCCGGAGCAGGAGATGCGCCGCATGCGCCGCCGGGTCGGCATCGCCCTGAGTGGAGTACTGGCTCTGGCGGTGTTGCGGGCTGCCGCCTTCATCGCCCTGGCCGCCGGCGTCAGCCTGCTCAGCTGGGCGCCGCTGCCCCAGCTGCCCTGGCTCACCTGGGGGATGTGGCTGTTCCTGCTGGCCACCCCCGTGCAGATCTTCGGTGGCTGGGGCTTCTACACCGGTGCCTGGGCCGCGCTCAGGCGCCGGGCGCTGAACATGGATGTGCTGATCGCGCTGGGCACCTCGGTGGCCTACGTCTACAGCGTGGTTGTCGTGTTTGCGCCCCAGTGGCTGCCGGTGGGCGTCGACGAGCGCGGCGTCTACTTCGAAGTGTCTGCGGTGGTGATCGCCTTCGTGCTGATGGGCAAGTACATGGAGGAGATCATCAAGCAGCGCTCCTCGGCGGCGGTGCGGCGGCTGCTGGATCTGCAGCCCGCCAGCGCCACCGTCATCCGTGACGGACAGGAGATGACGGTGCCGGCAGAGGCCGTGCTCCAGGGCGATGTGGTGCTGGTGCGCCCCGGCGACAAGGTCCCCGCCGATGGGGTGGTGATCGAGGGGCAGTCGTCGGTGGATGAGGCGCTGATCACCGGTGAATCGCTGCCGGTGAGCAAGCAGCCAGGCTCTGAGCTGATCGGCGGCACCCTCAACGGCCGCGGGCTGCTGCGCTTCTCCGCCACGCGTGTGGGAGCAGACACCGCCCTGGCCCAGATCATCCGCATCGTCGAGGCGGCCCAGGCCAGTTCGGCTCCGGTGCAGCGCCTGGCCGATCGGGTCACGGCCTGGTTTGTGCCGGCGGTGGTGGGCGTGGCCGTCCTTGCCTTTGTGCTCTGGACCCTGGCCGGCAGCTTCAGCCATGGCCTGCTGGCCTTCATCGCGGTGCTGGTGATCTCCTGCCCCTGCGCCCTCGGCATCGCCACGCCGGCGGCGTTGATGGTGGGCGTTGGCAAGGGGGCCGAGCTGGGCGTCCTGATCCGCAGCGGCGAGGTGCTCGAGCGGGTGGAGCAGCTCACCACCGTGGTGTTCGACAAGACCGGCACCCTCACCCGCGGCAGACCGGCTTTGACCCAGGTGGTGCCGATCGCTGGCACGTCCCGCGAGCAGCTGCTGCAGTGGGCGGCTTCGCTGGAGCACGGTTCGGAGCATCCGCTGGCGGCAGCCCTGCTTGAGGCCGCCGCCGCCACGGGGCTGGAACTGCTGACCACCCACGGCTTTCAGGCCCAGGTGGGAGAAGGCGTGCAGGCTGAGCTGGATGGCAGGCTCCTGTGGCTGGGCAACCGGGCCTTGGCGGCCCGCTTCGTGCCCGAGTTCGGCCAGCCGCTGGAGGTCCAGCTCCAACAGCTCGAACGCGCAGGCAACACCGTGATGCTGCTGGGCCAGGGCGAGCGGGTGCTCGGCCTGTTGGCGGTGGCCGACACCGTCCGCCCCGAGGCCCGGGAGGTGGTGGCGCAACTGCAACGCCGGCGGATCCGGGTGGTGATGCTCAGCGGCGACAACCGGAGCACGGCCGAAGCGATTGCGGCGCAGGTGGGCATCAGCGAGGTGATCGCCGAGGTGCGCCCCGCCGACAAGGCGACCACGATCCGGGCCCTGCAGCAGGCGGGACACGTGGTGGGGATGGTGGGCGACGGCGTCAACGATGCCCCGGCCCTGGCCACGGCCGACATCGGCATCGCCATCGGCTCGGGTTCCGATGTGGCCAAGGAGGCCGGCGATCTGCTGCTGCTCGGCAACGACCTGCGCGCCGTGGTGACGGCCATCGGTCTGTCGCGGGCAACGATGCGCAAGATCCGCCAGAACCTGTTCTGGGCTGTGGTCTACAACAGCCTTGGCGTCCCGATCGCGGCGCTGGGCTGGCTCAACCCTATGATCGCCGGTGCTGCTATGGCTCTCAGCTCCCTGTCGGTGATCGTCAACTCCTCCCTGCTGCGTCGCTATCGCGTGAGGGAGTTGAGAACAGCACCATTTTAGAGGTTTTCCCCTAACCAGGTGGAGCGCGCCACGGTCCAGACACCGTTGCGATTCCATGCGCTGAGTACGCCGTTCATTGCAGCCCCGTAGCCTGAAAAGATCAGCCCGAGTGCATCGATGACACCCAACCAACAGCGCCTGAAAGCATGTGGCTGCAGACCGCGCCCAGCACCAACGCCATCAGCTCAACCGGAAGGGATGTTTCCCCTCCACAGGTTGCCCAATATCTGCCGTTCATCTGACGCATGCCGTGACGTGCAGTATTGGCCGATGGGCCATCAGCAGGAGGGTTGACTGCAGCTTGACCTGGTCAATCGCGAGGCAATACCGGTCGACCTCTTCGCGTTCAACAACTAGGGCATGGGTGTGATCCTGATGGCGGACGTTCCGCTCCAGCAGGGAGCAAGCGCTCTGCTGATGATGCAGGCCCATGGGGCGGGCCTCAGTCATCGTCCCGTCCGGCTGTGCTGGCATCGCCCCCATCCTCAGGACTCGAAACGGCAGATCGCCGGGCTTCGGTTTGAACCCAACGACCGGTGATCCCCTGTTCAGCCTGCTCCATTGGCTGGCTCATACGGGAGAACACGGTTATCCCTACTGCTCTTCCATCGTGCTTGCCCACGCGTTCCGCGCCTAGAATCAAAGAACATTCAGAGGGAGGCCTTATGGCCACCTGCTACCTGCCCGATCCGAAGGGTGCCGTTATGGCATCCGATGTGCTGCACGAGTTGAAACAGTTGGTTCGTCTTGATCCTCAGTTCGCTGCCGCACTGCGCAGCGCGGACACCACCGAACAGGCTGCTGAGCTTGTTCGTCGTCATGGCCTCAAGGTCACCCCAGAAGCCCTCTGGCGCCACCGCGGAATGTTGGTGGAGGGTGGACGCCCCACTTGGCGCGGCTGAGTACCTCAGCTCACCAATCCGTTTCAGGAGCGGTTTCTAACGCTCCCGCAGCACCAACCCAAACGAGGGACCGAGACCAGACATGGCTTGGTCCCTACGGTGCTTCCAAGGACTTGTTCGATTAGGTGATAGTCGGATCAGGTTTGCCATCCATTTGACGTAGATCAGCAGCAGATCCACCTGCTCAGGTTGGTGTTGCAAGTTTCACCCTTGAATCATGGAACAGGAGCCGAATGATGAGCCTCCCCATGTATCCCGCCATGCGGCGCGTCAAGCCTGGGCTGCTTGCGATCACGCTGGCCCTGCTCAGCCTCACCCCTGCCTCCCAGGCAGCGATGCTGCTCGCAGGATCTCCCACAACCGTGGCACCAGCTGGCCCACCAGCGGCTCAGGGCTGGGGCGGGATGCCGATGGGCCAGCGCTCTGCCGATGCCCACTTCATCGTGATGATGATCCCGCATCATCAGGGGGCCATCGCGATGTCCGAGCTGGCCCTGAGCCGAGCGCGCCGGCCCGAGATCAAGGCCCTGGCCCAGAGGATCATTGCCAGCCAGAGCCGCGAGATCACCGAGATGCGGCAGTGGTATCGCCAGTGGTACGGCAGCGATGTGCCGTCCTGGGGAATCGGCACTGGCGCTGGCTATGGCATGGGAATGGGCATGGGCATGGGCTGGGGGATGCCCGGCTTCGGCACCAGCCTCGATGCTCTGCGTGCGGCGCCCGATTTCGATCGCGCCTTCATCGAGCAGATGATTCCGCATCACCGCATGGGCGTGATGATGGCCTCCCACGCCCAATGGAGCACCCAGCACCCGGAGTTGCGGCAGCTGGAGGCCGCCATGGTGCGGGTGCAGAGCCAGGAGATCGAGCAGATGGCCCAGTGGTACCAGCGGTGGTACGGCTCGGGCGCCCGCTGATGACAACGGAGGACTGAGCATGATCACCCCATCCACAACCCTCGCCGAGATCGCCTCCACTCGGTCGCTGATGGAAGGTCTGGCGGAACTGGAGGCCGACACCCACCTGCATGGTCACAAGGAGAACAACCATCTGTTCCCCGCTGTACTGGCACTGGAGACGGCGCTGGCCTCCTGAAGCCGGGCCTTTGCCTCTTCAGTCGTGGTGCCATCCCAAGGGGGCCTGGCGCAGCTACGCAGTCGCTTGATCGTCCCCCGCTAGGTAGGCCAGCCCTGCCCCCGCCAAGGCCTACGTCAGCCGCGGCTGCACGAAGTCGATGAAGGCCCGCGTGCGGGCCGGGAGGCGGGGTCCCTTGGGGAGCACCAGTTGCACTGGCGTGGGTGGGGTTGCCTGATCGTCCAGAAGCGGCACCAGCCGTCCGGCCTGGATCGCCTCATGGGCCAGCAGGCCCGGCAGGCGGGCGATGCCCAGGCCCTGTTCGGCCGCCGTGCGCAGAACGACGAAGTCGTCGCTCACAAGACGGCCGCTGACTGTGACCTCGCTGCTGCGGGCCCCGGTGCCAAATGGCCAGCTGCTGCGCACCTCCATCCCCGAGCGCGAGAAGCGCAGACAGGCATGGGACGACAGATCCGATGGCCGCTGCGGGGTGCCATGGCGGGTCAGATAGTCAGGGCTGGCGACGACACGGTCGGAGGCGCTGCCGATCCGCCTGGCGATCAGGCTCGAATCCCGCAGGTGCCCGGCGCGGATGGCGACGTCGAAGCGCTCTTCCACCAGATCGACGATGCGGTCGCTCAGCAGCAACACCACCTCCACCGACGGGAACGCCTCAAGAAACTGGCTGAGCACCGGCGCCAGGAAGAGCTCGCCGATCGAAACAGCAGTGGTGATCCGCAACCGGCCCCTGGGCTCACGCTGCAGTTCCGTCACGCCCTCCTGCGCCGCTTCCAGCCGGGCAATCGCCGCTTCTGCCTCTTCCACGAAGGCCAGACCGGCGTCGGTGAGCGAGAGCTTGCGGGTGGTGCGCAGCAGCAGCTGGACCCCCAGCTGGGCCTCCAGCTCAGACACCTTGCGGCTCACGGTGGTCTTGGGCATGCCGAGCCGCTCGGCGGCGGCGCGAAAGCTGCCCGCCTGCACCACGCGCACCAGCACCAGGGCGCCGTTGAGATCAAACTGACCCATAGGCGGGACAGTCTATCCCTGTATGGAGGGATTGTCCTGCCAGTCGATTCATTGCAAGGTGAATGGGTACAGCGATCCACTCGTTTCATCCCCACGCTTGATGACCGTCATGACCACCACCACGCACCCCTCACCGCTCACCCTGCCGGCGGGCACCGGCTGGGATCTCGGGGGACGACAAGCCGGATCAATCTTCCCGACCTTGTTAAACGCATAGGGCCCGTAAAGCCAGGAATCTGAAGCTCATTCAGCCCTGGTGACAGTCCGACGGGGCCCCAGTGAATATGCACCGGATTACTTGCAACGGACGCTTGAGGGGGCTCGACACTCCGCAAGGCGCTGCGGCCGGCTGGGTCATGTCTGCCTTGCCAGGCATCGTCCCCTCAGCCGGCGTCGAGCTCACGCTGCAGGCTCTCCCAGTCCTCCGGCAACTCGCCGCGCTGCACCAGGCGCGCGAACACGGCGTAGCAGTCGTTGCGGTCGCCGTCCTTGCGGGGGAAGCCCAGCCAGAGGATCAACAGCAGGCGCCGGCCCTCCGCTTCAAAGGGGCGGAAGAACAGGCGATAGCGATCCGGCAGGCCCAGTCCCTTGAGCCGGCCGTAGCGGCGCAGCGGGCCGCTGAGAGCAAAGCGGCTGGCGTAGGGATCGGCAGCGATTCGCTCCTTGATACCCTCCATCACCGCCGCCAGCAGCTTCACCTGAGGGTGCTGAATGAAGGACTGGGGATCGAGCTCCTGCTTGAGCCGTTTCACCTCGGCTTTGAGCTCGGCGTACTGCCGCGCGAAGAGCTGGGGCTGGAAGGCGATCGTCCAGCCATAGCGCACCAGCGGCGCACTCATGCCCCGAGCGGCTCGCCTGCGGCGTCAACCGTCACGCCGGCCAGCAGCTCGTCGTCGTCTGCCGCCATGGCTTCCGTGTAGAGCACCGGGCCTTGATCGGCCGTCAGTGCCTGTCGGCTGAGGAAATCGAGGAACAGCCCGAGCATCAGGGTGTCTTCTTCTGCCTCGCCCTGCTGCTGCTCTTCTGGCTCCAGGCGTAGCAACAGCGTGCTGTCGTCCAGCACCTCCACTTGGCCGGCAGCTCCGACGAACTGGGGATGGTCCCGGTAGAAGGCTGCCGGCAGCCGCAGGCCGGAGGAGTTACCGATCCGGGTCGGTGTGACGCGGTAAGGACTGACAGCCATGGCAAGCGGCGCCTCACGGCAGGACTTACGTCATGTTAGTCCGTTCAGCAGTGGTTCTGGCCGCCGCCTTGCCATCGAGCCCCAGCTGCTGGCGCAACCAGGCGCTATCGATCAACCCCCCGCTCATGCAGCACCAGCGACTCCTGCGCCGAGGGCTGGGGTTTGCGTGGTGGCTGCGGCGGCACCAGCGGGCAGATCTCCACGCTGCAGACCGCAGTGGGACCTGCTTGAGACCCGGACCGGAGGGTTCAGGGGAGACGGCTGAGCCGGAGCAGGTTGGGGCTGAGAGCTGATCCGCAGCCAGACTGACGAGCAGCATCGCTGGATTGACCCATGCGGCGTGATCACGCGAGAGGAAGGGGCTGAGGAGAACCCTTTCATGGGCGACCGATTGATCATCTCTGACAACCGTGAGGACCCGGGCAACCCGCTGGTGCTCAACGGTGAGGCCATTGACGCAGCGGCACGGGACCCACAGGCGATCGGGAAGCTGATGGTGGATCAGGTGTGGGCAGAGGGAACCGACCCCACCGGTGGAGGCCTGTACTACGAGCGCAACAGCAACCAGCACCGCCGACTGCAGGCCTTTGAAACAGGCAGCGAGGACTTCATGACCGGCGGCTGGGTGCGGGTGCTGGCCAGCGCCGAGCAGGTGCGCAAGGAGCGTCCTGGCATGGAGCGTGCTGCCAAGGCGGGACTGGTGAGGATCCATGGCAGCCACCGAGGCGTGCTGCTGGTGGAGTTCCTGGATGTTCCCTGGGGCTGAGCAGACGCCGCAGGGCTCCGGTCGGCGACGGCCGTCCTTCAGCGTGCCACGGCTGCGCCGTGGCGTGCATCGGCCAGCCGCCGCCGCCCTCCGCTCCGGGGCCGGTGTGGGGGTGGGCAGGCATGGCTGCTTTCCCGCGGCTGCGGTGGCCGGGGCTTCGTCCGCCTTGATGGGGCTGGGGTGAAGCCACAGGTTGCCTCGCGCGGCTGCGCGGCCAGCTGGGCATTCAGGGCTGAATCTGGTGGCCTTGCTTATCAGCTCGCCGATCCATCAGCGGCTAGCTCTGCTTTGCGTAGATCCATTGCCCCGCAGCCACTCTGCCC
>QLAH01000338.1_pt1 | contig 29337 bp, 25 predicted proteins | sample 4693081 | NCBI WGS metagenome assembly QLAH01 (sample SAMN09425401, study PRJNA476045) | Lake water metagenome, whole genome shotgun sequencing project. | reverse complement strand
TGGTGCTCGAATCGCAAGAGGCGACCGACGCAACCTCTTTCGCAACTTGCTCGCTCTGGTGCTCGAATCGCCGGAGGCGACCGACGCAACCTCTTTCGCAACTTGCTCGCTCTGGTGCTCGAATCGCAAGAGGCGACCGACGCAACCTCTTTCGCAACTTGCTCGCTCTGGTGCTCGAATCGCCGGAGGCGACCGACGCAACCTCTTTCGCAACTTGCTCGCTCTGGTGCTCGAATCGCCGGAGGCGACCGACGGTTCACGACATCAGCGAGATGCCGATCGACAGCGTGACCGCGTTCGAGATGGCGTGTGCGACGATCGGCGCGATCAGGCTGTCGCGAAGCTCGCGGTTCAACGCGAAGCCCGTGGCAAGGCCGCCGAGGACGGGCGTGAAGAGAAGCCCCTGCGGATGCACCGCCGCGAAGATCAGGCTCGAGACCACGGCGGAGGCGAGGATCGAGAGCCAGCGGATGCGCGGCGTGACGACGCTGCGCATGTGGCCGTAGAGGACGCCGCGGAAGGTGATCTCCTCGACGATCGGCGCGGCGATCGACGCGACCACGAAGAGCAGGACGAGCTGGATTCCCGAAGCGCCGCCGATCAGGTCCGCCGCAGGGTGCGACGGGCTGGCCGATTCACCCGTGAACTGCTCCGACAGCAGGTTCAGGATGAAGAAGACCACGAAGCCGCCCATGAGAAGCGGCACCGCCGAGAAGTAGCACACGACTCCCGCGAGGACCTCGCGCAGGTAGCCCGCGCCGCGGCTCAGGCCGCAGAGCCGCATCAGCTCGGCGGGCTTCATGCCGCGGAGGATGGGATACCCAAGCGCTGCGAGCGACAGGAAGAACGCGACGACCGTGAAGCCAAGTCCAAGCGTGGTGCCCGCGGACTCGTCCATGCCGAGGTGCTGTGCGACGGCGTGCACCAGGAACCCGCCGCCGAGATTGAGCAGGTAGAAGAGCGCGAGCCAAACGACGAAGGTCTCCCCGAGAAGGACGGCGTCGAGGCTGTTCTCGGTTGGGCGCAGGCGGCTCGCGCGCGATGCCCCGAAGAGGAGGATCAGGATCCAGAGAAGCGCCGCCAGCCCGAGCACGACCGCGACGCCGTACCAGACGATCACGCCCGCGAAGCCGAAGAGGGCGCGCCAGGCCTCGTCCTCGCCGCTTCCGCAGAGGACGCGGCCGAAGTACCCGAGCGAAGCCTCGAGCTCTGCGCACTCGTCCGCCGATGGCACGGCTGCGGGATCGGCCGCCCGCGTCTCCATCGCGCCTGCGACCCGCGACGCGAGCGCGCGCACCGCGTCGCTTGAGGTCTCGCGCTCGAGCTCGCGGGCGAACTCCGCGCCAGCGTCCCAGCCCGAGACCTCGCCGAGCAGCACGGCATAGCCGAGTCGATGCGTCGGAGGGGCGCTCTCAGAGCGGAGCTGTGCGGCCTGCGAGAGGATCTGCGCGTCGCTTCCGACGGGGCCATAGGCTCGCAGCGCCTGCATGGCGACCGCGAGCTTGCCCATGAGCTCCGCATCGCGACGCGGCGGAGCGAGCGACTCGAGCGCGTCCGAGTCCGTTGCGTCGGACGCGGCGGCGGCCTCCGACTCCTCCAGCGCGTTCGAGAGCACTCGGAAGCCGTTGACGCCGACGACCGCGAGGGTGATGGCGACCCAGATCAGGAGGAGGCGGTTGCGGAGCGTCATATCGGTCCCTGCTTGATCTTACGGACTCTGAAGTCACGCTTATAGGACAGGTGTCTTGGGGAAGAAAGTCCCGCGCGGCGAACGCACGCCTCTTTACAGCGCAAGCGGCCCCAAGATCATCGACCGATCGCGGCATCCGCGCGAGGATTGCGAGCCGCGCTGCGCCGATCCCGCCCGCCTGGTCTGGCGCCAAACCTTCGAACCTTGACACCTTTCGGCGGAGTGGTATCCTCACCGATTCTCCGCACGGCGATCCGTGCTTACCTTCGCGCTTCTCCGTCGGATTGCCCGACTCGAAGCGGAATCACTCTGGACAGACCTGGACAGACCATGCCCCGTCAGACCTACATTGCAAAGCGCGGCGAGATCAAGACCGTTTGGCGTCATGTCGATGCCGAAGGCAAGACTCTCGGCCGCCTCGCCACCGAAGTCGCCACCGTGCTCATGGGCAAGCATCGCCCTGAGTACACGCCTGGGGTGCTCACCGGCGATGCCGTCATCGTCACCAATGCTTCGAAGGTCGTCCTGACGGGCCGCAAGCTCGACCAGAAGACGCGTCGTCGCTGGTCCGGCTATCCCGGTGGCCTGAAGGTGCGCTCCTACCGCCAGGAGATCGAGTCGAACCCGGCCCGTCTCGTGTCGGAGGCGATCCTTCGCATGGTTCCCAAGGGCCGCTTCGGCCGCTCGCTCCATTCGCGCCTTCGCGTCTTCGCGGGCGCGACCCACACGCACAGCTCGCAGGAGCCGATCGCGATCGAGGCGCCGAGCGCCCGTCACGATATGCCCGCCGAGCGCCCGGCCGCCACGGAGCGCGCGGCTCGCACGAAGAGCGCGCCTCGCCGCGCGAACGCCCGCGCCGCGAAGTGACCGCAGCGCACGACGACTGAACGACCAGCACACGAACGAAGCACCTTGCGCGCGCCGAGATGTGCGCGGAGCCACGAACGAGTGGAAACCACGAAGAAGACGCCATGATCGACCAGACGCCTGACCAGACGACCGCAGCGACTCCCGCACCCAGCAAGACCCGCATCCTGCGCGGTCCCGACCAGAAGGGTTGGTACTGGGGCACGGGCCGTCGCAAGACCGCCGTTGCGCGCGTGCGCATCAAGGGCGGAAGCGGCGCCATGGAGGTGAATGGCAAGGATTTCGCCGAGTTCTTCGTTGAGGAGCGCGACAGGCAGCTCATCATCAATGTCCTCGACAAGACCGGCCTCAAGGGCAAGGTCGATGTCAAGGTGAATGCCGTTGGCGGCGGAACGACCGGCCAGTGCGGCGCCACCCTGCTCGGCCTCGGCCGCGCGGTGCTCAACTACGACGCCACGCTTGAGCCGATCCTTCGCGAACACGGCTTCCTCAGCCGCGACTCGCGCAAGGTCGAGCGCAAGAAGTACGGCCAGTCCGGCGCGCGCCGTCGCTTCCAGTTCAGCAAGCGATAACGAGCGTCCCGCGCTCGCGATGGACGGCGGGGCGAGCCAACGGCTCGCGTCCGCTGCTTTCGCTCGCGCGCTCGTGACGCGTGCTGCCGAGTCCCCCGCCGCTCGCGCGTGTCGGCCCGGTCGGATTTCTCACGGAGTCACAGAGGCACAGAGGAAGGAAGGTTTGGTCTTTCGCCAGTTGCGCGCGGCGCGCGTCCGAACCGAAGGGGCGACGCTCCTCTCCGTGCCTCCGTGCCTCCGTGAGAGACTGCTTCATCGAAAGCAGCACGCCAACGGAGGCCGAAATCATGAGTGCCCGTCAGACGGAGGCCGAACGAAGTTCGGACGCAGTCTGCGGAACGGACGGTGTGGGAGTCGACTCCGACACGAACGGTTCCGCAGACTCACGTCTGCGGGCACGAGGTTTGAGCGGCGGCTGCTTGCGGCAGCCGCCTTTGGTGCTGGGGGAGTTCTCCGCCGACTCCGACGAGCGCGATCCGCACCAGAGCGAGCAAGTTGCGAAGCAGGTTGCGAGCGCTCAAACACGCCTGATCGCCGCTTCCGCTTCGCGGAGGCGCTTGGTCATCAGTGCGACCGTGGTGCGCTCTTCCTGCGCCAGGCGCTCGACCGTGCGCGGCATTTCGCCCGCGAAGCCGTAGCGCCGCGCGAGGAGGCGCGCCAAACCCGCCGACTCGCCCGAGCCCGCGAGCATGCGCTCGACCAGGGGCCGCCGGTGCGCGAGGGGGTCGACGAGATGCTGCCACTGCGCCACCTCCGCAAGCAGCGCGTGCGCGATGCCCGACGAGTGACGCGCAGCGGCCCGCGTCTGGCGGCGAGTGGGAATCCGCTTCGCCAGCGCATAGTCGGAGGCGAGCGACACCGCGCGTTCGAACTTCTGGCGCGAGGGATCGAAGGCCGTCACCACGCCCTGCGCCGCCTCGACGAGTGAGCGCGCGAGTGCGCGCAGTTCGTCCGAGGGAAGCCGCTCGGGGCCGACGTCGCAGAAGTGGTCGGCGCGGCCGAGCGCGATGACCAGCGCGCGCTCGAGAAGCAGCGCCCGCAGCCGGAGTGCGAAGCGAAGATCCGTCTCGATCTGATCGACCGTCGCGCGCTCGGGCCAGCGGGTGAGCGCGTCGATGGCCCGCGAGGCGCGGCGCAGGAGGAAGTGCATGGCTGCGCCCCGCGTGTCGTCGCGTTCGGCGTGTCCGCGCGACTCGCGCGCATGGAGCCTGCGGATCTCGCGCGCGCTTTCGATCGCCTCGATCAGGTTCCCGTCGCGGAGGCCAAGCGGTTGCAGGCGACGCGCTGCTGGAGCGAAGGGAATCGTCTCGTCCGCACCGGGGAGGTCGAAGGTCGGCAGCTCGATCCACGCGGGCTGCACCGCACGCAGACGCTCCGCGCGCCTGCGGTCGACGAGCGCCCGCACATACGACTCGCTCTTTCCAAGCCGCTCGGCCACGCGCGACGGCTCGATCGCGAATCTCCACGCGCGCTCGACGAAGGGCCCGATCCGCTCGAGGCTGCGCTGGCGGCGTCGCGCGGACGCGCCGAACTCGCGGAGATAGATCAGGCGCACGCCCTCGTGCGAGCGGCCGTGTGCGGCTGCGACCTGCTTCGCGGCCTGGTTCAGCGAGGCTCCCGCTGCAATCAGCGCGCGACCCGCCTCGACCAAGGCGCGGCGCTCCTCGCCGTCGATGCGGCGGAAGCTGCGGGCCCGCTCGATCTCCGCACCGTGGTGCGCCGTGTAGCGCGCGAGCGCCTCGCGGTAGATCGCGACACGCATGCGACCGTCGTCGACGATCCAGTGCGCACACAGTCCGCTGCGGCGCCAGCGCTGCAGGGTCTTCGACGCGACGCCGAGCTCCTGCGCGAGCTCCTCAAGCGTGCCCGCGCCCCCTTCGCGCTCGTCGCCCGTCAGTTCCAGCCGCTCGGAGAGGTCGAGCACCAGCGTGGTCAGATCGGCGATCAGCTCGCGGCCAGAGACTACCTTCGCGGTGGAGAGGCCCGCGGCGGGACCGACGACCGACGCAAGCGTGTCGGACAGCGCATAGTCCGCGGATGGGTCGATTGTGGGAATCAGCGCCTCCGCGGCGAGCATCCTGCCACGGACCGAGTCCCGCGGATCGGACGCTGTCCGCGCGCAAATGACCCCGAGGCTGGGAAGGGAGTAGGACGCTCGACGCGGCATGGTGGTGATTCGCAGACCCCCGCACTCTACCGCGTGGGTATCGGATCTACGCACCGACCGAGCGCGATTCGGCAGGGCGAGGCTGATTCAGGCACATTTTCCCACCAAGACAGGGTTCTCGAACCTGACGCACCCAGCACGCTCCAGCGCCGCCGACCCGCGGCTCGCCCCAGCTCACCCTGCCGCTCAACCCGCGGCAGAGCCGAGCCTCGGCCCCTCCGGGGATGCAAGGCGCGCTGCCTCCGCGCTCTCTGTGAACGAAACGGCGATCGCGCTCGAGACCGTGCGGGGAATCCGAGGGTTCAGCCGCGTGAGGCACTCGTGGACGAGCAATCCGCTCGCCGCCGCCAACGCGGGGAGGTGCGCACGCGAGCGGCGGTCGCGCGAGATCAACTCGACCTCGCAGCCAAGCCACTCCTCCATCCGCGGCGCTCCGAGGCCCGTCAGGTCGACCGTGATCTGGTCCATGTTGACCGCGCCGACGACGGGCGCCTCGCAGGGCGTTCCGTCGGGACGAAGGACCCGCACATGGGTCGCAGCAGAGTCTCCGGCCGCGCGGGTGGTCGGATAGCCGTCTGCGTAGCCGACGGGCACGAGGCCGATCGTCGAGGGCCGCTGCGCCGTCCAGCGCGCGCCGTAGCCGACGGCCGCGCCTTCCGAGATGCGCTTCACCTGGACGACGCGGCTCGCCCAGCGCACGGCCGGGCGAAGGTCGCCCGAGGCAAGGAGAGGCGCATCGGCGCAAAGCTCCTCGAGTCCGTAGCCGAGCCACGCGAGGCCGAAGCGCGCCATGCTGCGGTGGTAGCGGCTGGCGCGGGCCAGGGCATAGGTGCTTGCGACATGCTCGATCGCATCAGAGGGGATCAGCCTGCGGTGCGCCGCGAGGAAGGCGTCGAAGGCGTCGAGCTGCGCCTCTGTGACCACAGCGCTCGATCGCGAGTGCGAGAAGTGCGTGAAGATCCCGCGAAGTGCAAGCCCGTCGCCTGAGGCGATCGCGCGCAGCACGCGGGCCGCCTCCTCCGGTGCGGCGCCTCCCCTGCTCATCCCCACGTCGAGCTCGAGGTGGACAGGGAGCGTCGCGCCGAGCGAGACGGCGCACTCCGAGAGCCGCGCGGCCTGAATCTCGTCGTGCACCACGAGATGGAGCTGCCCCGCAAGCACGAGCCGCACCAGTTCGTCCTCCCGTGCGATGTCGAACACGGGCATCAGCACGAGGACGGGAAGCGAGCCGTTGACGGCTGCAGCCGTCTCGACAGCCTGCCGCAGCGAGTACACGGCGAGCATGTCCGCGCCGGCCGCGACGAGCCGGCGCGCGACGCGCGCGACACCGAGCCCGTAGGCGTCGGCCTTCACGATCGGACAGAGTCCACAGCCTCCGCCGACCGTGCGGCGCAGGACGGCCATGTTGTGGTCGATGGCCGTGAGGTCGATGTCGATGGTGCTCGTGTCCTGCATGGCATCCTGCCTCGCAAGGGGCTCTCTCGGACGGGCGTATTTGTATCGACTCGGGAAAGCCTCTACCATCAACGGACGAATCACACGAATCCCGGGCGGGAGGCCGCCCCCTCAGAAAGCGTCAATGGATACAGCATCACCCGAAACTTTCGTCACAGACCGCACCTTCGCCGACCTCGGACTGAAGCCCGCCCTCCTCGAGGGCCTGACCAGGCGCGGTTTCCGACACCCGACCCGCATCCAGGCCGCCCTCATCCCCGCAGCGCTCGCTGGGAAGGACGTGCTCGGCCAGGCGAAGACCGGAACAGGCAAGACCGCCGCCTTCGGCCTCCCGCTCCTCAACCTCCTCGACCCCGAGGCCGCCTTCTCGGCGCTTGTCCTCGTTCCCACGCGCGAACTTGCCATCCAGGTCGCGAAGGAGCTCCAGGAGCTCGGCAGCTTCGCCAAGGTCCAGACCGTGGCGGTGTACGGCGGGCAGCCCATCACCAAGCAGCAGCCGCTCCTCGCGAAGGGGCCGCCGATCGTGGTCGGCACGCCGGGCCGCGTCATGGACCTCGAGGAGCGCGGGATCCTTCCCTTCCGCGACTTCCGCTTCGCGATCCTCGATGAAGTCGACCGCATGCTCGACATCGGATTCCGCGACGACATCCGCAAGATCCTCGGCAAGCTGAAGAAGACCCCGCAGACGATCTTCGTGTCGGCGACGATCTCGCCCGAGATCGAGAAGCTCGCGCGCAGCTACATGAAGGAGCCCGAGAAGATCGTCACCTTCGAGAAGAGCCTCACCGTCTCGCAGGTGAAGCAGAGCTACTTCACGGTCGAGCGCTGGGACAAGCGGCGGCTGCTGCTGCATCTGCTGCGCAAGGAGAACCCTGGGCTGACGGTCGTCTTCTGCCGCACCAAGCGCGCGGTCGACGAGGTGACGCTGTTCCTCGAGAAGAACAAGATCGACGCGCATGCGATGCACGGCGACATGTATCAGAAGAAGCGCGACCAGGTCATGGGCAGGCTCCGCGAAGGCGACCTCTCGGTGCTGGTCGCGAGCGATCTCGCTGCGCGCGGGCTCGACGTCGACGACATCACGCACGTCGTGAACTACGACATGCCCGAGGATCCCGAGGTCTACGTCCACCGCATCGGCCGCACGGCGCGCGCGGGCCGGAAGGGCGTGGCGTGGAGCTTCGTGACGCCCGACCAGGGCGAGCTTCTCACGAACATCGAGATGCTGGCGAACGTCGAGATCCCCTGCCTCGGCTACGACGACTTCAAGCCCGGGCCGATCCCCGCGGAGGTCGCCGCGATGCGCGAGCACGAGGCGAAGCGCCGCGAGGACGCGCAGCACGCGCGCAACCGCACGGCGGGCCCGGAAGTCCCCGTCGTCGAGACGGTCGACGCCTCGATGTTCCCAGACGGCATCGTGCCGACGGCGCTTCCCACGCGGCGCCTTGGCGGCCGCGCGCGCACGAAGCGCCGCTGAACGGGATCAACCGTGATGACCGCGCGAACGCCGTTCGTCCGCACAGCGCCAGAGGTCGCGGACGCCCTCGCCGAAGGGCGCCCTGTGGTCGCGCTCGAGACGGCCGCTGTGACGCACGGGCTCCCGCGCGCGCCGTTGGCGCGTGCGCTTCCCTGCCTCGCCGACGACGACATGCCCGCGTCCGTGCGGGTGTGCTTCGAGAGCGGCGCGCCCGTGCACGCGGCGCTCGGGCACGCGCAGGCCGCTGCGGTGCGCGCGGAGGGCGCCGTCCCGGCATCGATCGGCATGCTGCGCGGCGACTTGGTGATCGGCCTGACGCGCGCCGAGCTCGATGAACTCGCCGCCTCAACCGATGTGGAGAAGCTCAGCGCGCGCGACATGCCGCTTGTCGCAGCACGCGGAGGAAGCGGCGGAACGACCGTCGCGGGGACGCTTCTTGCGTGCGCGCTGGCGCCGCCAAAGCCGATCGACATCTTCGCGACGGGCGGAATCGGCGGCGTTCACAGGGGTTTCGCCGTGCGGCCCGACGTCTCTGCGGACCTGCGCGCGATCCGCGAGACCGGCACGCTCGTCGTGACCGCAGGCGCGAAGTCGATCCTCGATCTCGAGGCGACCGTCGAGGCGCTTGATGCGCTCGGCGTGCCGCTTGTCGGCCTCGGCACGCGGTGGTTTCCCCGATTCCTCTCGGAAGGCTGCGCCCCGCTCGCGGTGAACGCCGTCGCACAGAGCCCGGCCGACGCAGCGCGACTCTTCGCGGCCCACGCCGCGATGCGGCCAGGCGCGGGAATGCTTCTCTGCGTTCCTCCGCCCGCGCGGCACGCGCTTCCCGCGGCCACGATGGAACGTGCGATCGAGGCCGGCCTTCGCGCCTGCGCGGAGCGCGGGGTGCACGGACCGGAGGTGACGCCTGTTCTCCTCGGAGCGGTCGCCGAGGCGACCGGCGGCGCATCGCTCGAGACAAACCTCGCCGTCCTCATCTCCAACGCGCGCATCGCGGCAAGGGTCGCGCTTGCCCGCTGTGAAACTTGACAGTCGCGAGCGCCTCTGCTTGACTACGCGCGCGGGTTGGAGTTCGGGACGATTGCTCCCTGATCCACCGCGCGCGCGGACCACCGCGTGCGGAATCGGGCCGAATCATCGCGGCCCGTGCGACCGAGACCTGGTCGAGTTGGACGATCTGCGGGGATGAAGGCGGTCGATGGCGATGTTCGACCAAACGCGGGCGGGGTGCCCGCGCCTCTTCCGTTCGCTCCCCGCGACACGCGTCCACGCGTCCGTTCGCGGGGCGCCTGCGGCTTGAACCGCCCCGCTTTCCCTCCGCAGCGATCCCGCGGCAGAGCCAGTTGAGACCTCCGAGAGAGAGCCCGTATGGCAGCGAAGAAGACCTCCCCGTCGAAGACAGGTTCCGCCCGCAAGTCGACCACCGCATCGGCGCCGCGCACGAAGGCACCAGCGGCGACGACGAGGAAGGCCGCGAAGGTCGTCAAGGTTGCGAAGGTCGTCAAGGTTGCGAAGGTCGTCAAGGTTGCGAAGGCCGCCGACACGACGGCCAAGCGCCCTGCAGCGGCCATGAAGTCGGCTACGAAGGCGGCCGCGACGAAGACGACGACGAAGAAGACGGCTGGGAAGCCAGTGACGGTCAAGGCGGTCGCGAAGGCCGAACCAGCGCCGATGCCCATCCAACTCGAAGGCGCGGAGAGCACGAAGAGCACGAAGAGCGCGAAGAGCACGAAGGTCAAGAGAGCCGTGAAGGCGGCGCGAACGCAGCTCTCCGAGGAAGCGATGGTGGTGGCGCAGGCCCCTGCACCCGTTGCGCCGACACCTCCTCGGGTCATCGAGGCTCCGCCCGCGCCAGTGTTCGTCGAACCAAAGCCTGGCTTCGATGCCTCCGCAGGAGCCGCTCCGCGCGAGGCGTCACCCCCCACGGAGGGCGCCCCCTTCGGCGGCGGATCGCCCGATGAGGGCGGAGGCCGGCGCAAGCGTCGGCGTCGGCGGCGCAGGAGGCGTGGTGGCGGCCAGCCGTTCGATCCATCTGCGCCCGTCGAAGGCGCGCAACCGGCCGAGCATCACGCGCCGCATGATCAACACCACGATCAACGCCATGATCAGCGCCACGATCAGCGCCACGATCAGCGCCACGATCAGCGCCACGATCAGCGCCACGATCAGCGCCACGATCAGCGCCACGATCAACGTCACCCGCACGGCCAGCATCAGCGGCATGGCGGCGCTCCGCTCTCCCCCGAGGAGCAGGCGAGGCGCGATGCCGAGCGCACCGCGCGCCGCGAGGAGCACGAGCGTCGTCGCCGGGAGCACGAGGAGCGCAGGCGGCAGCAGCACGCGGAACGCGAAGAGCAGCGCCGTCAGCAGCAGGAGCAGGAGGAGCAGCTGACGCCTCCCTTCGAGTGCGACGGCGTGCTCGAGTGGACCGGCAACTCCGAAGGTCGGATCCGGCAGTTCGCGGATGGCCTCGTCAATTCCGAGAGCGATCCCTATGTGCCGATCGCGCTCGCCGAGCAGTATCCGCTGCGCCCCGCACAGCGCGTCGTCGCCCAAGCGCAGCTGCGCAGGCCGCCCCGCAAGAAGCGTCGCGGCGGCGGCGGTGGCGGCAACCGTCATCCGCGCCCGATCGTGCAGCGGATCATGTCGATCGAGGGCCTGCCCGTCGAGGAGTACGCGCAACGCAAGCCCTTCGCCGAGTATACCGCGCTCGACCCCGCGCCGCGCATCACGCTCGAGTACCGCGGCTGTCCGCCCGCGTGCCGATTGATCGATCTCTTCTGCCCGATCGGCTTCGGCACGCGCGGGCTGATCGTCGCGCCGCCGAAGGCCGGCAAGACGATGCTCCTCCAGAACATCGCCTACGGCATCAAGCACAACCATCCGCATGTCGAGGTCGTGGCGCTCCTGATCGACGAACGGCCCGAGGAAGTCACCGACTTCAAGCGGAATGTCCCTGCGCAGGTGCTCGCGAGCTCGAACGACCAGGACCTCGAGCGGCATCTCTCCCTCGGCATCCTCGCGATCGAGCGCGCCAAGCGCCTCGTCGAGGCAGGGCGCGACGTGGTCGTGCTCCTCGACTCGCTCACGCGGCTCGGGCGCGCCTTCAACAACAGCCGCCGCTACGGCTCGTCGGGCAAGACGATGTCGGGCGGCCTCGATTCGCGCGCGCTCGAGGTGCCGAAGCAGCTCTTCGGCGCAGCGCGGCGCTGCGAGGAAGGCGGATCGCTCACGATCATCGCCACCTGCCTCGTCGACACGGGCTCGCGCGCGGACCAGATGATCTTCGAGGAGTTCAAGGGCACGGGCAACATGGAGCTCGTGCTCGACCGCTCGATCTCCGAGAAGCGCATCTTCCCCGCGATCAACCTCGCTGCGAGCGGGACGCGCAAGGAGCACCTCCTCCTCAGCGAGCGCGAGCTCAAGACGATCACGGCGCTCCGACGCAGGCTTCTCGCCGTTCCGCCCTTCGCGCAGGTCGAGCAGCTCCTCGCGGCGTGCCAGCGCTTCGCGACCAACGAGCTGATGGTCGGTGGCGCGGGCTGAGGCTGAGCAGCCGATGGCCGCGGCGCCCACGCCCATCGATGTCGTCGCGAGCGACCCGCGTCTCGACGATTTCCGCGGCGTGCGCGACCGCGAGCTGCGCGGAACGCTCGGTCTCCATGCGGTCGAGAGCGAGCGCGTCGTGCGTCGATTCCTCGCCGCGGCGCTGCGCCGCGCAGCGAACCCGATGCCGCCCGCGCTCGAGCCCCGTTCGCTGCTCGTCACGCCCGATGCATGCGGGCGCCTCGCCGACATCACTGCGCACTTCCCCGCGCTCGCGGTCTATCGCTGCGCCGACGCGCACGCGCTCCACGCGATCACGGGCTACACGATGCACTCGGGGGCGATTCTCCTCGGCATCCGCCACGACGATGGCACGGTCGGCGAGCTCGATGCGTGGCTCGCGCGCACGCAGCACGAGCCTCGCGAGGTGCTAGTCGCGCTCGACGGCATCACGCAGACGGACAACGTCGGCGCGATCTTCAGGAACGCGGCCAGCTTCGGCGCACGCGCGGTGATCCTGTCGCCCCGCGCAAGCGATCCGTTCCTGCGCAAGACGCTGCGGGTCTCGATGGGCCGTGCGCTCGACATCCCGTGGTGCCGCGCGAGCGCGGCGGAATGGCCCGTGTGCCTCGATGCGCTGCGCCGCGAGCACGGCTATGCGATCATCGCCGCGGAGGACACGCCCGACGCGGTCGAACTCGCGCGGTTCACGGCGGCGCCCCGCTCCATGCCGAACCGCGGAATCGTCGTGTTCGGCGCCGAGCAGGACGGCGTCTCGCGCGCGGTGCTCGACCTCGCGGATGCGGTCGTGAAGATCCCGATGCTGCGCGCAGGAACGGCGCTCGCGCGCGACCTCGCCGACGACCCGCCAAGCCTCAATGTCTCGATCGCAAGCGCCGTGATGCTGCACGGGCTGCTGGCGGACCGCCCCTGACGCGCGCGGCGGTCAGGGCTCGAGCTTCGCAGCGACGGGCACGGAGCCGCCCGACTGCGCGGACTCGGTCGCGACCGGCGCCTTCGACTCCTCCCGCACGCGCTCGATGCGCGCGCCGAGGGCGTTCAGCTGCTCCTCCATGCGCGTGTAGCCGCGGTCGAGGTGGTAGATGCGCGACACCTCGGTCACGCCCTCCGCCGCGAGCCCCGCGAGCACGAGGCTTGCGCTCGCGCGCAGGTCGCTTGCCATCACGGGTGCGCCCTTGAACGGACGGCCTCCTGAGACGACGCAGGTCGGACCCTGGCGGTAGATCTTCGCGCCCATGCGCGAGAGCTCGGCGACATGGCCGAAGCGCTCGGGATAGATCTTCTCGGTGATGATCGAGTTCCCCTCCGCGAGGCAGAGAAGCGTCATGAACTGGGCCTGCAGGTCGGTCGGGAAGCCCGGGTGCGGCTGCGTGGTGATCGTGGTCGGCTTGAGCGTGCGGTCGCTCGTCACGCGCACGGTCGCGTGCAGCGGGTCGTCGTGGCCATCGATCATCTCGACATGCACGCCGATCTCGTTGAAGCGGTCGATCACGGACAGCATGCAGTCATAGGGGAACTCCTCGAGAATGACGTCGCCGTTCGTGACGGCCGCCGCCACCGCGTAGGTGCCCGCCACGATCCGGTCGGGGATGACGGTGTGCGTCGCGGAGCCGAGGCTCTCGACGCCATGGATCACGAGCCGCGGGCTCCCGATGTTCTCGATGCGCGCGCCCATCGCGTTCAGGAGGTTCGCGAGGTCGACGATCTCGGGCTCGCAGGCGGCGCTTTCGATCACGGTGGTGCCCTTCGCGAGCACCGCAGCGGTCATGACATTCGCAGTGCCGAGCACGGTCGATCCGAACGGCCCGCCGAGGAAGATGGTGGTGCCCTTGAGGCCCTGCGGCGCGGTGGCGATGATGTCGCCCTCGGTCAGCTCGATCTTGGCGCCGAGCGCCTCGAGGCCGCGGAGGTGGAGGTCGATCGGGCGCTCGCCGAAGGCGCAGCCGCCGGGCATCGACACCCGGGCACGGCGACGCCGCGCGAGCATCGGACCGAGCACGCAGATCGACGCGCGCATCGTCTTCACGATGTCGTAGTGGGCGTGGATCCTGTTCTGGTCGACCACGCGGGTCTTGACCGTGCCGCACTCGCCTTCGACCTCGACGCCCAGCTCGCGCAGGAGCTTGAGCATGTTCGAGATGTCCGAGAGACACGGGACGTTCTTCAGGGTCAGTGCACCGTCGGTAGAGAGCGCGGCCGCCAGAAGCGGCAGCGTCGCGTTCTTGGAGCCTTCGATCTGGATGCGGCCCGCCAGCCGGCGGCCACCCTGAATGCGGAACGAGTCCATGGCCATGCAATCCTTTGCGGGCGGTTCCGGCGTCGTGCCCAGCGCCCTGAGAAACGGAGTGAAGAATCGTCGCGTGCGCGACCGCGAACGGTCGCGCGGATTATGGCGAATGTATCGGCGTTCGGGCGCCGCGAACTGGAGGAGACGCGATGTCCACACCTGATCCACCCCGCTCCTCTTCCACCCTCTTCCATCCTCGTCCGCGCCCCGCGCGCGGGACGCAGCGGGCGCCGCCTCGCGGCCCGCCCTGCCCCCACAACCGAACCCACCCGCACAGAACCGCCTGAGTCGGAGTTCGGCCCTCGCCGACCACACCCGCTCCTTGCGCCTCAGGGCCGAGCATCCCACCCTCGTGAAGTCCTGTCACTCACACCGAAAGGGGAGCATGTTGTTCCGCAACCCGAATCCTGGCCGTCTCCTGCTTGCCGTCTGCGCCGCTCCGCTCGCGTTCGCACCCCTCTCGTCGGGCACATCCTCGGCAGCCGAGGCTGATCCGCCCGAGACCATCACCCTGACGGGCCTCGTCCGCGACTTCAGGGAGCGCCTCACGCCCGGAGGCCACCCAGACTTCGAGCGCCAGCCCGCGAACGGCTTCGGACACTATTGCAATAACCTGCAGCCGATCCTCGGCGAGGACAAGAAGCCCGTCTTCAAGGGCGGCGGCTTCAAGGTCGGCTCGCAGTGGCGGGACAGCTCGGGCAGGAACATCTGCTGGGCGCTTTTCGACGCCTCGAAGGGCGACATCGCGGGAAGCTCCTCGCCATCGACCGACAACGGCGGAATCTCGTCTGCGACGAGCTTCGCCAGCTGGTTCAACGACGACATCAATCTGAACGCATCGAAGGCGCTCTCGCTCACGCTCGTGCGCCAGCCGAACGGCACCTACGCATTCGACTCGCAGGTCGACCCGACCTACAAGGCGCTCGGCGGGTTCTTCCCGATCGAGAACCAGCTCTTCGGGAACATGCCGGGTACCCACCCCTACCGCAACTTCCACTTCACCTTCGAACTCCACACGAAGTTCACCTACGACGCGGACGGCGGGCAGCTTTTCGGCTTCCGCGGCGACGACGACGTGTGGGTCTTCATCGACGGAAGGCTCGTGATCGACCTCGGCGGCGTCCACGGCGCCATCGAGCAGTTCGTCGATCTGAACCGCCTCGGGCTCATCGATGGACGGGACTACGAGCTCAGCTTCTTCTTCGCGGAACGCCACCGCACCCAGTCGAACTTCAAGATGACCACGAACCTGCAGCTCGAGACGATCGCGATGCCCCTCGCAAGCGCGGCCTTCGACTGAATGCCGCGCAGACCCGACCACCCGCACCGATCATGCGCCCTGAATCTCCCGCATTCACCGCACGAGTCCGACAGTCCCAGGCGATCGGGACCCGAGTCCCGCCCTCCCAGTTGCAGCCCGACGAACGAAGGGCAAGATCGAGAGAGACCGAGAGAGACCGAGAGAGACCGAGAGAGACCGAGAGAGACCGAGAGAGACCGAGAGAGACCGAGAGAGATCAATGCACCCACATGGAGGAAAAATGTCTAAAGTCCGCTCCACCGTTCTGTTCCACTCGCTCATCGCCGCGCTTGCGGCGCCGGCGCTCGTGACCTCGCTCTCCGACGCAGAGCCGAAGACGACGGGCGCATCCACGCCGCCGACGACGATCGTGCTTACCGGCACCGTTCGCGACTTCCAGGAGCGCGGGGTTCCCGGCGGCCATCCCGACTTTCAGGTGGGATCGAGCGCCACCCACGGAAACTTCGTTCACATGGTCGAGACCACTCTCGGCCCCGACCGCAAGCCCGTCTACAAGGGAAACGCCCTGCGCGTCGCCACGCATTGGCGCGACAGCGCGAACCGCAACATCTGCTGGTGCCTCTACGACCCGTCGAAGGGCGACAAGGTCGGCACGACGAACATGGTCGGCCCGGGCGCCGTCAAGTCGAAGGACAGCTTCTACAGCTGGTACAACGACGACCTGAACTACAACGTGTCGCAGCCGCTCTCGCTCACGCTCGTACGCGGGGTGGACGGCAACTACATCTTCGACTCGCAGACCGACCCCGCGTACCAGGCGCTCGGCGGGTTCTTCCCGATCGAGAACCAGCTCTTCGGGAATTTCCCGGGTACCCACCCCCCCCGCAACTTCCACTTCACCTTCGAACTCCACACGAAGTTCACCTACGACGCGAGCGCGAGCCAGATCTTCGGCTTCCGCGGCGACGACGACGTCTGGGTCTTCATCGACGGGAAGCTCGTGATCGACCTCGGCGGGCTCCATCCCGCGCTCGAGCAGTTCGTCGACATCTCGCGCCTCGGACTCGTCGACGGCGAGACCTACGAACTCAGCTTCTTCTTCGCAGAGCGTCACCGCACGCAGTCGAACTTCAAGATGACCACCAACCTGGTGCTCCAGACGCTCGACATGCCGACCGCCAGCACGGCGTTCGATTGAGCGCGGTCGGCCCCCGCCGCATCGCCCGCCCTTCCGCTACAGTCGGGGCATGTCCGCCGTCGACGCAGAAGTCCACGATCCGACCACCCCCGTGCTCCCCGAAGCGAGGATGCACGTGGTCATGCCGAATGCCCCCGTCGCCGCGAAGATCGCCTCGACTCGGCTCTGCCTGCGCGGAAAGAGCGCGTCCTTCGTTCGGCATGTCGAGATCGACCTCGCCGGCACCCCGCTCGAGGGCGCCTTCCGCGCGGGGCAGAGCTTCGGCGTGGTGGCGGCGGGCGTCGACGCAGCGGGCAAGCCGCACAAGGTCCGGCTCTACTCGCTCGCAAGCCCGAGCTGGGGCGAGGACGGCCACGGCCGCGTGATCGCCACCACGCCGAAGCGCGTGATCGCAGAGCGCGAGCCGCAGTCGGAGCGCGAGGATCCCTCGGACCACTCGCTCTTCCTCGGCGTCTGCTCGAACTGGCTCTGCGACCGCCGCGCGGGCGACGCGGTCGATGTCTCGGGCCCGAACGGGAAGCGCTTCCTGCTGCCCGCGGATCCCTCGCGTCACGACTATCTCTTCCTCGCGACGGGCACGGGCATCGCGCCCTTCCGCGGCTTCCTGAAGGAGCTTCTCGAGGGTCCGCCGAGCGGCTCGCCCGCAGCGGCATCGTGGCGCAGATGCGAGAGCCGCATCGAGCTCGTGATGGGTTCCCCCTACACGACGGATCTTCTCTACGACGACTTCCTGCGTGACCTCGCGTCGAAGCACGCGAACTTCCGCTATCACACCGCGGTCTCACGCGAGCCGCGCATCGACTCCTCGGGCCGTGTGGGTCGGGGCGAGTACGTCCACCAGGCCGTCGAGCGCATGCTTTCCGAGCCAAGCGGGCCAATGGACCTGCTTCGCTCGCAGCGGACGCTGGTCTACATGTGCGGACTCGCAGGCATGCAGGTCGGCGTGTTCCAACTGCTCGCGCGCCACGGGATCGACGGCTACACGAAGGTCTCCGACGAACTGGCGGGCAAGCCCCCCGCCGAGTGGACGAGCGAGGAGATCAAGCGCCGCGTGCGACCGACGCATCGGTGCATGCTCGAGGTGTACTGAATCCGAGCGGACGAGGCTTCAACCGACGAGCTCACCCACCGCCGGGGCCCTTGCCGCCCGGCTTCGTCATCGCGGTCGGGTCGAGGAGCTGAGCCAGGCGCTTGGGCTCGACCAGCTTGTTGCGCAGCACATACTCGCGCACCGTCTCGCCCGTCTTGAAGGCTTCCTTCGCCACCTTGGCAGCGTTGTCGTAGCCGATCACGGGCGCAAGCGAGGTGCACATCATGAGGCTCTTCTCGACCGTGCCCGTCGCCTCGTTCTCGTTGAGGACGAGCCCGTCGAGCAGCCGCTCGCTGAACATCGTGCAGCCGTTCGCGAGGAGGTCGATCGACTCGACCAGACGCTCGGCGATGACAGGCATCGCCACATTGAGCTCGAGCAGCGATCCGACTCCGCCGAGGCCGGCCATCGTGATCGCGGCGTCGTTGCCCACGACCTGGCACGCGACCATCATCAGGCTCTCGCAGATGACGGGGTTCACCTTGCCCGGCATGATCGACGAACCTGGCTGCGTCGCGGGCAGCGAAAGCTCGAAGAGCCCGCAGCGCGGGCCCGATCCGAGCCATCGGATGTCGTTGGCGATCTTCGTGAGCGACACGGCGACCGTCTTGAGGTGGCCGTGCGCCTCGACCACGCAGTCGCGCGTCGACTGCGCCTCGAAGTGGTTCTTCGCCTCCGCGAACCGGACGCCGCTCGCCTTCGAGAGGCGCGCGCACACGGTGCGGCCGAACTTCGGATGCGCGTTGATCCCCGTGCCGACCGCGGTGCCGCCGATCGGCATGTTCAGCGCGAGCGCGTCGCGCGCGGCCTTCGCACGGACGACCGCCAGCCGCGCCGCCGCCGCATAGCCGCTGAACTCCTGCCCGACGCGGATCGGCGTCGCGTCCATCAGGTGGGTGCGGCCGATCTTGACGACCTTGTCCCAGCGCTTCGCCTTCTCCTCGAGGCCGTGCGCGAGCCGCTCGAGCGCGGGCACGAGCCGCGTCGCGATGCGCATCGCGCCCGCGATCTGCATCGACGACGGGTAGGTGTCGTTTGAGCTCTGACCATAGTTCACATGGTCGTTCGGGTGGACGGGGTCCTTCGAGCCGATCGCCTTCCCCGCGCGCTGGCTCGCGACGTTGGCGACAACCTCGTTCACGTTCATGTTGGTGGAGGTACCCGAACCCGTCTGAAAGACATCGATCGGGAAGTGGCGCATCAAGGGATGCGGAAGGCCGAACGGCGCGGGCGCCGCGAAGCCCTCGAGGAGCTGCGCGCACGCGGCGACGATCGCGGCCGCCTTGTCCTTCGCGAGTTCGCCGAGATCCGCGTTCGCCTCTGCGCAGCACTTCTTCAGGAGGATGTGCGCCTCGATCTGCGCCTGCGGCACGGTGCGGAACGACACGGGGAAGTTGAGCACGGCGCGCTGCGTCGTCGCGCCGTAGAGCGCGTCGGCGGGGACGAACATCTCGCCCATCGAGTCGGTCTCGCTGCGCTCGCCGATCGCGGCCTCAGCGTGCCTCGGCTGCTTCGTGTGCTTCGCGGACCTCGCCCGCACCGACTTGCGCGTCGCCGTCGCAGAACCAGACTGTGCCTTCGCCATCGTTAGACCCTCTCTCGTGCGTGCCTCGTGCGTGTCTCGTGCGCGTCTCGTGCGCGCGTGTTCCATGCCCAGCCGCGCATCGCTGCCGATGCGGGATCGGGGAATCTATCCTGCCTGCCCGTCGCGCGGCGGATTGCGGACCACGCGCCCCTCTTCCCGATGAACACGCGGCGCCGCGGTCCAGCCGCGCGATTCGAGCGGATACGGGTTGGTGTCCCTCCCTTCCAGCGCCTATCTTGTGCGTGCACGCGAGCAGGACCACCATGGCCGATCCACGCAGAGGCGAACACCACGCGAACAGGGCCCGCGAGATGCTCAGGCAAGGGCGTCTTGCGGACGCCGAGCGCGAGCTTCGCGCTGCGGTCGCCAGCGACCCGTCGCGCGGCGACTGGATGCTGAACCTCGGGTGGACGCTCGAGGCGATCGGCAGGCTCGAGGAGTCGCTGCAGCTCTACCGCCAGTCCGCAGCGCTTCTTCCCACAGCGCGCGACCCGCGGCTCGCGGAGGGGCTCATCCTGGCCAAGATGACGCGCCACGAGGAGGCGGCGGCCGCTTTCGAGGCGACGCTGCGCATCGACCCGAAGTGCGAGACCGCCGTCTCGATGCTGATCCGCTCGCTTGCGCAGCTCGGCCGCCATGAGGATGCCGAGACCGCCTACTACATGGCGCTCCACGCGATCGAGCGGCCGGCGACCTCCCATCTCGAGATCGCGCGGAGCCTTCTTGCCCGCGGCGACCTGAAGCGCGCGGAACACTGCTTCCGCCGCGCGATCGCGGAGGGGCCGTCACTTGTCGGCGCCCGCATCGAACTGGCGCGCGCGCTCCTCCTTGCCGACCGCGGCCGCGAGACGGGAACGCTGCTCGCAGAAGAGTTCCGCAGGGGCGCCGTTCCACCGCCACTTGCACTCGAGGCTGTCCGCATCCACCTCGCGTCGGGCCGTGCTGCGGAGGCCGCGCAGCTCCTCGACCAACTCGTGCGCGTCGAGCCCTCGAACCCGCGGCTCCACCTGATGATCGCACGCGCCATGCGCCGCCGCGAGGACTTCGTCCGAGCGGCGCGGCACGGCGAACTCGCCACGCGCCTCGCGCCCGATCTCCCGGGCCTTGCGCTCGAGGCAGCGCTTGTCGCCGTCGCGCAGGGACGCCCCGACGCAGCGCGGCCGCTCCTCGAGAAGGAACTCGACGCACGCCCTGCCCCCACCGATCGGATCGACCTCCTCGAGACCGTGCAGGCGCTGCTCGCGACAGGGCTCGTGCAACGGGCGGAGCGGCTCTTCACGGCGCGTTTCGGCGCCGATATCAGGCGCACGCACGCCACCGACGAGGATGTGCTGCGGCTTGGCGCGCGCATTTCGCTCGAGAAGGGCGACATCCGAGAAGGCCGCGCGCGCGCGCGACGCCTCCTTCGGATCGCCCCGCACTCGTTTGTCGCGGTGCACAACCCCGCGCTCATCGCGATCCGCCGCGGGCACTTCCGCGCGGCGGCGGCGTGGATCGAGCGCGGCCGCACGAGCGGGCCGCTCGACGAGGCGTCGGACCTCGGGTTCCGCAAGCTGCGCACGCTGCTTTGGACGCAGCGCGTTCTTGGATTCTTCTGCGGGCGCACGCTGCGCGGCCGCGCGAAGCGACGGCAGTAGAACGCTGCGCGCCGCGGGCGGGACATGGCGAAAAGGAAACCCGCCTCGCGGCGGGCGCATGCTGGTCCATGCTGTGTGACGCGGCCATCCACTCGCCGCCGGCCTGCGCAACGCTGCGCCGCAGGCCCAGAATCGTCCATCACATCGTCGCGGACGTGTACGGCAGGAGCGCCATGAATCGCGCGCGCTTGATGGCCTGCGCGACCTGGAGCTGCTGCTGCGCCGAAAGACCCGTGCGCTTGCGCGAGTAGATCTTGCCGTTCGGCGTCATGAGCCGACGGAGGTCTTCGGTGGAGCGGTAGTCGACGAAGAGGCGGCCAGCGACGCCTTCCTTGAGGCGGAACGCGGGAGCCTGGGTCTGGAACTGGGTCATGCTTCGGTCTTCTCGTGCTCAAGTCGCCGCGCGACACGCGGCTCGGTCATGGATGCCCCCGCGAACGGCGCGCGAGGGGTGTGCCCACCACGATCGGTGGGCGACGGGTCGAGAACGATACCAAAGTGCCTCCCGCTCGCCAACCAATCTGTCGCTCGCCTCAGGATTTCGGGGCGACGCAGCCAGTCGAAGCGGCCGCGCGTGGAACTGGTGCTAGATTTGGGGGGTCGGAAGATGCCTCCCATCGGGTGAACGATGCCGATCCCCGCGCCAACCCCCGTGGACGCCCTGCGTCACTATTCTCGGGCCGTGGTCCTCACGGCGGGAGGTGGCGCCGTCTCGCGGCAGCTTGGGCAGACGATCGAGGCCGCCGGGACGCGGTGTGAGATTCTCGGACACCCCTTGCTCGCGCTCGCGGAGCTCATTCATCTCTCCCGCGCATCTCGTGAGGAGGAGCCCACCCGATTGACGCTTGTCGTGGCGGATAGGGAGATCGACGATCTCGCCGCACTCTTCACTGCGGTGCGCACCCATCTCTCGCAGGTGGCGATCTGGGTGTTCGAGGGCGAACTCGCGATCGAGATCCAGCGCGCGCAGGTGGAAGCACGCCCCGCGCAGGTGGAGGCACGCCCCGCTCAGATAGAGACACGCCCCGCACCTGTGCTTCGCATTGCGCCCGCCGCCACGGAGGCCGAGCGGCCCATCTCCGCCGATCCATCCAACGAGTCTTCCGCTGAGGACCCGCCAGGCCCAAGCGGGAACACCGTGACCCCCGAGGAGCTCGAGATGCTGCTCGATCTCTTCGACGGCAACAGGGCCGACCATGGGAGCTCAGACAGCGGACCCGCTGGCAACGGACGTTCGCGTGGAGGGCCGATGCGGTGAGCGTCCCGAGGTCCTCTGCAGCAGGTGCGCGGGCATCGCGCGCCCGCGTCCTCGTCGTCGGCCACGGCGAGCTGGTTCGGTCGCTTGCGGGCGCCGTGAGGCGTCTCGTGCCCGCCGTCAGCGAGTGCAGGAGTCTCTACGACGCAGTCGCGGAGGTCGGCAACTGCCCTGCGCGCGAACCGATCGTTGCGGTCATCGTCGCAGCGGACAGCGATGGCTTCGACCTCGAGGCCGTTGCGGGCGCCTTTCGCCGCGCCGACCCGCTTGTTCCCCTCGTCCTCGCCGTGCGCAGGGAGCAGGAAGACCTGATCGCAGGCGCGATCGCCGAGGGATTCGAGCATTCCCTGCTCCTTCCCGTCGATCCTGATGAACTCGCGCCCGTCCTGCGCGAAGTAGGCGCCATGGAGCCGATCCGCGCGCAGCGCCCGCAGGACGCGACCACCTCTCGTCCGTCCGATGGAGAGGTCCCCGTCCGAGGCGTGGTCGAGCTTGCGATCGAGGACGCGATCGCGGGAGCCTCCCGCGCGAAGCCGGAAGAGTTTCGGGAGCCCGAGCGCACACGAACCGCTGTACCCGCGCCCGTCGCGAAGCCTGCTGCACACAACGGTCCCGCTCCGCGGGTGCGGCGCGAGACGCGGGCGTTCGAGATGCCCGCCACGCGCGCGTCGACCACCGAGCAGGAAACGGAGCCGGGCGATACCACCCTTGTCCGCGCGCTCCTCGCCAACGCGCCCATCGAGGAGGCGGCTCTGCGCGTGCTGCGCCACCACCTCCAGAGCGACGATGTCCGATTCCTGCCCGCGGTCCGCGCGGGCGAGGAGGCAGCGGTCGGCGCGGAGCGGCGACGGCTCCAGCAGGCGGAGGTGCGTGGGCGAGCACGGGCGTATGGAAGCCTCGTTTCCGCCTCGCTCGGTGAGGCTGCGCTCGGCCCATGGGCGGCCTGGCTCGCGCAGTGGCTCGACCTCGAGGTTGCCCAGCGCGAGCTTCGCCGTCTCGCCTTCACGGACGAACTCACGGGCGCCGGGAACCGCCGCGCCTTCGAGGAGGTCCTCCGCGACACCATGTCGGAGGCGCTCGTCAATCGGCGCACGCTCAGCCTGATGGTCCTCGATATCGACGACTTCAAGCGCTACAACGACGAGTTCGGACACCAGGTGGGCGACGATGTCCTCCGCGAGACGGTCGAGCTGCTGCGGTCCTGCATCCGCTCGGGCGACCAGGTCTTCCGCATCGGCGGCGACGAGTTCGTGGTGCTCTTCTGCGACGCGTCCGGCCCGCGACAGGGAGGCGGCGGCGCGCCCGAGTCTGTCGAGGAGATCGCGCGGCGCTTCCAGCGCGCGGTGAACGACCTCAGGCTTCCGCAGCTCGGCCGCGAAGGGCCCGGGACCTTCACGGTCTCGGCGGGCGTCGCGGTCTTCCCGTGGGAGGGCCTTGACGCGGAGTCCCTGATGCGCCGCGCCGATGCGCGGGCGATCGAGTCGAAGCGCAACGGCAAGAACCTGATCACCTTCGGACCCGGCGCGCCCGGGGGCTGACCACGCGCGCCGTGCGGTGCTTCCCTCAAGGCCCGTGGGCGTCCTGTCGATCTCTGCAGACCGCTCGAGCTCCCGATGCACCAAGGCCGCCAACCGCGCACCATGATCCTGAGCGATCTGCATCTCGGCCGCCCCGGCGGCGCGGAGGAGGCTGCGCGGCTTCTGCCGCTCGTCGCAGGCTGCGAACGCCTCATCGTGAACGGCGACTGCGCGGAACTCCATCACGCGCGGTACCGCGGGAAGGCGGAACTCGAGCTCGACCGCCTTCGCGAGATGTGCGCCGCGCGCGCCGTGCGGCTCGACCTCATCGCGGGAAACCACGATCCCTTCGTGAGCGAGGTACGCTCCCTCCGCCTCGCAGACGGCGCCATCTACCTGACGCACGGCGATGCCATGCACCCCGCGATCGCGCCGTGGTCGCCCCACGCCGCAGCCATGCGCGCAGCCTTCGAGCGCGTGCTCGCGCAGGACGGATCCGCCGAGCGAGGCGCGACAGAGGAGACGCTCTTCGCCGCTGCGCGCGAGGCCGCCATCGCCGAGTGGCAGAGCCTCGGAGACGGGGCCCATGTGTCGACGATCGCGAACATGGCGGTGCGCCCCCATCGCGCGCTCGCCGCGCTCGGATATTGGCGCGCCTATCCCGAGCTCGTGCGGAACTGGGCCGAGCGGTTCGCACCCACCGCGGGAACGGTGGTCGTCGGCCATAGCCACAGGCCCTTCGTACGCACCGTCGCGGGCATCCGCATCGTCAACACGGGCGCGTACGGCTTCCCGGGCACGCCGCTTGCGGTCCTCGTCGACTCGAGCGAGGTGGTCGTCCATCGCGTCGAGGAGCGTCGTGGCCGCTACGGGCTTGCGGAGAAGGGAATCGCGCGGTGGCCCGCGCTTCCGCGCGGCCCTCAGCCGCCCGCGCGCGCGGAGGCGAGCGCCGACGCGATGAAGCCCGCAGCCTCCGCGAGCGCGCCGCGATCGATCGAAGTGGCGTAACCGAGTTCGCAGAGGACGCGATCAAGCGTCTCGGTCGAGATGTTTCCCGCAGCGCCGGGCGCATACGGACAACCGCCGATTCCCCCGGCCGACGCGTCGAACGCGCGCACGCCGAGCGCAACCGCGCGGCGCACGCACTCGACCGCCCGTCCCTGGGTGTCGTGGAGGTGAAGCACGATCTCGCCGAGCGGCCGCACGCGCGCGCAGCGCTCGAGGACGCGCTCGACCTCGTCCGCCGTCGCGACCCCGAGTGTCTCGCCGAGATCGAGCTCGTCGACGCCGACCGCCAGCAGCCGCTCCGCCGTCTCCGCGACCGCGTCGGGCGACACAGGTCCGTCGTAGGGGCAGCGCACGATGCAGCTCACGTATCCGCGCACGGATACACCCGCCGCGTGCGCGCCGCGCACGACGGGCTCGAAGCGGGCGACCGACTCGGCGATCGATGCGTTGATGTTCTTCCGAGCGAATCCCTCGCTCGCGGCCGTGAAGACGGCGACCTTCCCCACGCCGCACGCGAGCGCGCGCTCGAGTCCCTTCTCGTTCGGAACGAGCGCAGAGAGAAGCGCCCCGCGGTCCCGCGCGGCACCGACGACGCCGCGGAGCACTTCCTCGGCATCCGCAAGCTGCGGCACCCACCGCGGGCTCACGAAGCTCGTCACCTCGATCTCGCGAAGCCCCGCGGAAAGGAGCAGTTCGACGAAGCGGATCTTGTCGCGCGCCGGGATGATGGCACGCTCGTTCTGCAGGCCATCGCGCGGGCCGACCTCGCAGACGGCGCAGGCATTGCAGGCATCGCTGGCGAGACGGTCGGGGAGGCCGCCGCTCATGGCCCGCGCCCCTCGGCGCGGTCTTCGTCGGATGCCGGCCCGCTCCCCTCCGCGCACGCGCGGCGCTCGTCGCGCTCGCGCTCCTCCCGAGCCTCGCGCTCAAGCTGCTCGCGATGCTCGCGCGACGCCTTCGCGAAGAGCCACGCTGCCAGGATGATCACGAGGATCGTCGCCAGCATGCCGCCCGCGAAGAGCGCCCACTCCGACGCCTTGATCGCGAGCACGCCGTCGCTTTGAACCGAGTGCATCAGCGTGCCTCCGCTTCGCCCGGCGCGGCGGCGGCCGCGAGGAAGGAGAGCGGCGCGACCACGGCAGGCGCCTGCGAGCCCTCGGCATTCACAAGGACGCGCGTCCCCTCCGCATAGGACGACGAGTCGAGCATCGCGAACGCCACGGGCACTGCGCCGAGCATGGGCGCCAGGCCGCTCGAGGTGACGACGCCGACCTGCTCGCCGATCGATCCACCATCGACGAACGCGAAGACCTGTGCGTCCGCGACGGGCAGCAGATCGCCCTCGATGCGGAGCCCGACGAGCTTCCGTTTCGGCCTCCCGAGATGCTCCATGCGCGCGACGACCTCCTGCCCGGGATAGCAGCCCTTCGTGAAGCTCACGCGCGAGCCGAGCGCTCCCGACTCGTGCGGCAGGTTCGTCGGGCCGAAGTCGATGCGGAAGTACGGGGTGCCCGCCTCGAGCCGCGCGGTGTTCGTCGCGAACCAGCCCGCGGGCCGGGCGCCGAAGGTCGTGAGCGAGAGCCAGAGCGCGGGCGCGTCTTCGCGCGCGACCGAGATCGCGTAACCGTCCACGCCGTAGTCGTCGAGCCGCAGCACCGCGGCGCGCGCTGCGCCGAACGGAACTTCCCAGGCGTCGACTCCGTCGCGCGGCGCCGAAAGCCCGAGCGCCTTCAGCGCGGCGGCCGCACGCGGCCCGGCGAGCGCAAGCCGCGCGTGCGACGCGGTGCGCGCCTCGACCACGACGTCCTCCGAGAACACCATCTTCTCGAGCGCATCCCGCACGGCGTCGGCGTCGTGGACGAGCACATCGATCACCAGCGCATCGGGCAGCGCTGCGATCAGGAGATCCGCGTCGATGCGCCCCTTGCGGTTCGTGAGGAACGCCCGCGCGACGCAGCCCTCTCCCAGCTTCTTGATCTCCTGCGTGACGAGGCGGTTGACGAAATCGGCGCGGTCCTTCCCGCGCACGACGATCGTTCCGCGCTCGCACGAATCGACGAGCGCGCAGCCGCTGCGGATCGCCGCATACTCGAGCTCCACCTCCGCGTAGGCGGCGACGACCTCGCAGGTCGGCGCGCCCGATTCATCGGCGGGGCCGAAGGGCAGGTACTCGATCTCGACCTCGCGGCGCGTCGCGACGGCGCCGCGCGCCTCCCGGGCGCGCTCCGCGCGGCGGGCTGCGTCCTGCGACGCGAAGGCGCGGTGAGATGCACGGAGCGGCGTGTCGAATCGCATGGACGAATCCTATACCATCGCCGATCCGCGAATCGCCTCCGCGGCCGCGGGCGCAGCCGTCTCCCGCGCCTTCACCCCGTCCGACCAAGACCCGAGCACACCATGGACATCGACCTCTTCCGCCGACTCTGCGAGACCCCTGGCATCCCCGGCCGCGAGGAGCGCGTGCGCGCGCTGATCGCGAAGGAGACGAAGGGCCTCTTCGATGGCGCGTCCACCGACGCGATGGGCTCGCTGATCGCAAGTCGTGCGCCGACGCGCAAGACGGCGAAGGGTGCGAAGGCGTCGAGGCCCGTGCGCGTCATGCTCGCGGCGCACATGGACGAGATCGGCTTCTTCGTGCGCCACGTCGACGAGCAGGGCTGCATCTGGGTGAACCCCGCAGGCGGCTTCGACACGCGCAACCTCTTCGCGTCGCGCGTCCTCGTCTGCACGCCGAAGGGCGACCTCAAGGGCGTGATGAACCCGGGCGGAAAGCCGATCCACATCTCGAGCGAGGCCGACCGCACCAAGGTGCCCGGCGTCGAGGAGTTCTTCATCGATCTTGGACGCGACGCCGACGAGGTGAGGAAGCTCGTCGAGATCGGCGACTTCGTCGTCCTCGACCAGCCGTTCCTCGAGACGCCGAGGAAGCTCGTGTCGAAGGCGCTCGACAACCGCCTCGCCTGCTTCGTCGCGATCGAGGCCGTACGCAAGCTCGCCAAGCGCAAGGCGGGCCACGCCTGCGAGATCGTGTGCGCGTTCACCACCCAGGAGGAAGTCGGCCTGCGCGGCGCGCAGACGGCCGCCTACGCCGTGAAGGCGGACATCGGCGTCGGCCTCGATGTGACGCTCGCGTGCGACACGCCGGGCGTGCCCGACAACCAGCGCGTCACGAAGCAGGGTCTCGGCGCGGGCATCCTCATCCAGGATAGCTCGATGATCTCCGATGCAGGCCTCGTCGACGACGTGGTCGCCGTCGCCAAGAAGCACAAGATCCCCTTCCAGAAGTCGATCCTTCCGCGCGGCGGGCAAGACGGCGCCGCCATCCAGCGCGCAGGCGTCGGCGCGCGGTGCATCGCCATCGTGACAGGCACGCGCTACATCCACACGACGACCGAGATGGTCGACAAGGGCGACCTCGAGGCGACGATCGACATCCTCGCGGAGTGGCTCGGCTCGATCGATTGAGCGAGCGAGCGAGCGAGCGAACGAATGACGCCGCGCCTCAGGCGCGCGCCGTGCTCTCCGCAGCCATCGCGACCGCGACTTCCGCGACCGTGCGCGCAGCCGCCTCGCGCGGACGCGCCTGGAGCGCTGCGCGCATCGCCTCGCGGCGCGGGTCGACGGTCATGAGCTCGAGAAGCGCCGCGCCGAGCGTGGCCATGTTGCGCGCAGGCTCGATGAGGTCGTCCGCGAGCACTGCCACGCCGTCGCGCGCGTAGGGCTCTGCGTTGTGGCGCTGATGAAGGTCCTTGTGATAGGGGTATGGAGCGAAGACCGTGGGCACGTCGTTGACGACCGCCTCCGCGACAGAGTTCGCACCTGCCCGCGAGAGCGCAAGGTCGGCGGCGCCCCATGCGAGGCCCATCTCATGGACGAACGGCAGGACCGCGGCGCGCACCCCTGCGGCGCGATAGGCCTCCTCGATCGGCGCTGGGTCTGCCTGCCCGACGAGATGCAGCGCCTGCCACCCGCCGAAGGCAGGTCGCTCCTGGCGCAGCAGCATGAGCACGAGCTCGTTCAGGCTTGCCGCTCCCTGCGAGGCGCCTGTCACGAGGAGCGTGCGCATGCCCGGCTCGAGCCCGAACCGCCGCCGAGATTCGCCGGGCGGGAGCGCTGCGCGCGCCACGCTTCGGATCGGCATTCCCACGATCCGCTCTGCGAAACGCGGCATCGACGGCGTGGCGCACGCGGAGAGGGTGCGCGCAGCGTGCCGCGCGACCATGCGGTTCGCCTTGCCCGGCGTGGCATCGAGGTTGACGAGAAGCAGAGGCACGCCGAGCGAGCGCGCAGCCGCCGCGACCGGCGCCGTCACGAAACCGCCGAGCGACACCACGAGCCTTGCGCGGCGCGCAGCGAGCAGCTCGCGCGCCTCGCGTCGGCCCGCCGCGTAGGCGCGCAGGAAGCGCAGCAGTCGCTCGATGCCGTCGACGCGCGTCTGCATCGCCGTGGCCGGCACTGGTTCATCGCGTTCGATCGCCCATGGTCGCTGACGACCACGCCGCTGGCGGCCGCGCTCGGCCTGTCGCTGCTGCTGGGCTTCGCTGCCGCGCGGTTGAAGCTGCCGGCGCTGGCCCAGTTGAAGAGCACTTCGGTGGCTGGCGCTCCGGCCAGCTGCTCAGCCAGCACGGCGTAACTCAGCACGGCTGCCGCCCAGATCAGGGTGATGAGCAGCAGGGCAACGGGCTTGCGCAGCCGGTTGACGGT